>Ga0157372_10000383_pt1 | contig 49022 bp, 44 predicted proteins | sample C55metaG_FD_115307 | JGI IMG/M metagenome (GOLD analysis project Ga0157372, IMG submission 115307) | Corn rhizosphere microbial communities from Kellogg Biological Station, Michigan, USA - C5-5 metaG | ecosystem: Host-associated > Plants > Roots > Rhizosphere > Soil | place: USA: Michigan...
AACCGCTGGATGAATCCTTCTATATTGCCATTTCCAACGAAAAGGCACAGCGGGTATTGAATTGGCATCCTCGCAGTAAGGAAGAAGTGATATTGGCAAGTGCGGATAGTCTTTTGAATTAAGTATTTTTGAGCATGATCGCCAGTAGTCTGCAATCCTGTCATTTAGGTCCCGGAATATCTCCCGAACAGGTAATATCCGATCATTTCTTTCTGTACCTCCTAAAAGGCTCTATGCTGGCATACAGTGGCGACAAGCATTACCACTTTCATCCCGGCGACAGCTGCATCGCCCGCAAGAACCATTTGCTACGCTACACCAAGCAGCAGCAGGACGGTGACTTTAAAAAGATCGTCATCGTGCTGGATGAAGCTTTTCTAAAACGGTTTTTAGCCCGGCACAGGGTAGATACCGACATCGCCACGTCAGACGATTCCATCCGGCCGGTCAAGGACGATCAGCTGCTCACCAGCTTCATCCATTCCCTCGAACCCTATTATAGGGGTGAGGCCGAGATCGAGGAAGCTTTTGCAGATCTCAAGCGGGAGGAACTGCTATTGATCCTGCTCAAAAACGACCCAGGCCTTGCTGCCGTATTGTTCAACTTCGGTGCACCGCAAAAGATAGACATCGAAGCTTTCATGACCCGGAACTTCAGGTTTAATGTCCCTTTGGAGCGCTTCGCGTTTCTGACGGGCAGGAGTCTATCCGCTTTCAAGCGTGACTTCCAGCAAATCTATAACGACACGCCCGGACGCTGGCTGACAAAAAAGCGATTGGAAGAAGCTTACTTTCTCATCCACCAGCAAAGCCAAAAGCCCAAAGACATTTATCTTGAGCTGGGCTTCGAAAATCTGTCCCATTTTTCCTTTGCCTTTAAAAAGCAATTCGGGCTTGCGCCGACTGCTGTGCTTTACTGAAAAAAGAACCAGACTTTCGTATAGTCTATAACTCGCTTACCGGGGAAATAGCACATATGAACTCACTTAGTAATGACTTTTACAGGGGCTACAAAGTCGATACAATACCCGTTGATGGGTGGAGATTCTGTTGAACTTGACCACTATGTTCCGGGACAAGCTGATACGACGACTGTCGATTCAAGATATGGCAGGCCCTCAAAAGTGCCCTCATGTACGTAAAAAGCCGTTTCCTGTTAACTGAAACGGCTTTTCTTATAAGTGATCCCATTTGGATTCGAACCAAAGACCTACAGATTAGAAATCTGTTGCTCAACCCTTCGATAGTGCATTTAAAGGCCATTTTCGGGATATTGTAATACTGAATGCGCCAAAAACGCGCCAAGTATGTTCACAATACCTACAATTGTTGTAAGCGATGATCTTACCCAAAGAGCTTACATAACTTTTTATTTCAATAACAACCGAGTCCGAGAATACAATGGGAAAAAGATAGGCTTACACATCAGCCCGAACAAGGCAACTTCGTTAACACAGAGAAGCGAACTGCTGGAAAAGCTTAGATTCGAGTTTCACAAAGCCTTAGAAGCAAATTCCTATCCATTAACAAAGACGAAGCCTGTACAAAAGCCGCAACTACAGGAAATAGCGAAGCCGAACGAACTACCAATACACGATTCCTGTATCTACCTGCTGTTTAAAGCAACTCGCGCAAAATTACAATCTGACCTAAGCAAGAAATACAAACGCAATTTAAAGTCTATCTACCGACAGTTTAAGAAATACATGTCAAACGAGGATTTGAGTGGGCCAATAACGCTCATATCTGCATCAAAGATTGACTTGTTTCTAAATCAGTTTCGATCATCGGGCACATACTACATGAACAAAAGGCGCGACCTTGGTGTACTGTTTTCCGCAGCAGGGAGGCTGATAGACCAACCAGTGGAAACAATTCAGAAATCCCAAAAGAAGAAATCCAAAGCCGTACTGCATAAGGCTTACGAAAAGAAGCAGTTAAAACCGATATTAAATTATTTGAAGGTTAACAATCCGAACCTTTACATCTGTAGCCTGTTAACATACGGAGCGTGGTTAAGGCCTCATGAAGAAGTGCGATTACTTACGATGGGCAGTTTTAAAAGCGATCTTAGCGAAGTCCATCTATCCGGTGAAGAAAACAAAGGTGGCAGGGTAAGAGTAGTTCACATTCCCGAATATATCCGAGTAGAACTTAGAGGAAAACTTGCCGGTTTGGGAAGACACGACAATATCTTTAGCTTGAATGCAGTACCTTTTAATGAGTACTACTTTAACACTCAATGGTCAAGAGCCTGGGCGAAGATGCATAAGTTAGGTTTGATATTCGAGGATCAAACAATTTACTCGTTTAGGCATACAGCAGCGGTGCAATTGTACCGTCGCACTAAAGATGTTCACCTATTGCAACAGCTTTTAGGGCATTCTGCCATCACAGTAACTTTGAAATATCTTAGAAACTTAGGGGAAATAGACAGCGAACAACTCGCTAAGTATGCGCCTCAATTGGAACTATAAAATAAAAAAGCCCATCCGTACAAATGGATGGGCTTTCAAGCATTAAGCTGGCAAAACCTTTGCTACAGGTTGATACCCCTTAAACACTTTCGCGGGGACTCCTTCAACCACTACATCATCATAATGATCTCGTACAAAGAAGACCAAATTGAAGTCGGCTTCGGATTGTATCTTAATCTTTTCGGTATAAGGGATTAATCCCATTTCCCTACGAGCTTCATTTACCTTTCCGATTATTTGCCCTGAAGTGTAGACTTGATATAAATCAAATGTCTCATACAGACCGTTATAATACTCTTTTATCTTGGGTTTGGCCTCCATTACCAAATCTATCTTTTCTAAAGATGAGTTCCAGGAGGTTTTACCCTTGCCGAACACGTTTTGAACTATTGTCGACGATAATTCACCGTATATCGGAAAAAGATAATCATAACGTTGTTGTTGGATTGGGGTCAGCGGTGAGCCATTTGGCTCGTGTTGGTTTGTCATTTTGTAATAAACAATAATTAGAAATAGACTATCGTCTTCGTAAATAATCTTGACACACGCTTACGCTAAAGAGCAGTGTCCGGCCCCTTCATTCTCGTTTCGAACCGAGAACTAGCTGTATTTAGTTCCAACTCAACGTGCACTTTTTGGTTGGAGAGTACAGATAAAAACAATAGGTCACATGACCACAGCATGTCAAAGAACATAGTGTTTCCATTCAGGCATGGATGCCATGAGTTTGTGAGTACAACGACATAGTCGTTTAATCTTTGGCAGCAGATTAACCCTTAAACATTGAATCTCTTACCTATTCCAGGGTGGCTGCGAAAGAATGCTCACAACAAGATTCGACTATTAGGCATAGCTAGCCCCGACTCTCGTTCGAAGCGAGAATCAGCATATATAGAGCCTGACCAACTTGTACTTCGTTGTTCAAGGTATATAAGTTCTTAATAAAATATATGACTGGTTTGCTTTGATTTTTGCAAACTAAATCCCTCGCCAATACACCAAAGAACGCTTGCGTTCAAGTCTTGTGCATTTTAATGGTTTTGTTTGCAATCCCGAAAGCTTGGTGTGGTAAATCCAATGTTTGTGCTTTCGACATCACAAAGGTAACAGATGCAACATTAAGTGCAATAATTATTTCAATTTAATTTGCGAGATAATTTAGAGTTTACATAGGATTTTCTGTTAACTAATTGATAGTTAGTACATTATTTGATAATTTCATTAAAATTTCGTATATTTGCAATACAAATTCAAAGTCAATATAGCCAATCGGCAGGGTACATCAAGGATCAGTTTAGCTAACTGATCTTTCCTTTTGCGCCAAATTTCTAATAAAATTGACTTTTTAGATTCTACCTTAACAATACAGATACTTCTTAAAAGTTAGATAAACCCTGAAGAACTTTAATGACTATGAAACTTGTACAAATCAACAACTACCTATGTAGTATCCCCTAAAACCCGATTAGATAAAATAATGCCCGCCGGCCTCCCTATCAATGCCTTTATTGACAAAGGACGTTGCGCAATCGGAGGAACGTATTCAGAGATCAATAAAAAAGACCGCTGCACAATAATCGTAGCAACTAATATTAGTATCCTACTTTGTAAACAAGCTGATCATCCCGAAATGGATATAGTTTATGGCGATGTTACTGATAAGGAAGTAGAAGAAATATTTCTTTTAAGAAAAGTGGGCCACAAGATCATGACAACGCCGGAAGGTATGATGAAAATAATGAGGGTCGCTGAAACAATGGGGGTTATAGAGGAACTCTACGAAAACTGGTTTCTGCTGTTAGATGAAGCACATACCTTTATAAGTGAAGCCTATCGAAAAGACATTTTAGCACCGTTTATCTATTTCTGGAGTTTTAGAGCCAAATCAATCATTTCAGCTACTCCATTTGAGTTCTCAGATCCTATATTTCAAACACTACATCATCACAAAATTACTTTTGACGCACCACTTGGAAAGGTTACCATTGTTCACGCTACGAGCGTTTTCGCAACATTAGATTACCTGTTAAAGAACATCGACCAATACCCTGGTAACATTCATATCTTCTTTAATTCAGTCACCCAAGCAGTCGCCGCAATTAAAAGAGCAGGTTTAACTTTAGAGCAATGTGCTATCTTTTGCGCGGATGATAAAGAAGGAAAGAATATGAAGAAGCTTGGTGACATTATATCATATTTTATTCCTGAACCCAAAGACGGGTGCTATAGGAAAGTCAATTTTTACACTTGCAAATACTTTGAAGGCTGGGATTTACGCGATCTTAATGCTACAATGGTCTTTGTTACCGATACTAATAGACAACAAACTTGTTTGGGGGCCAAAACAAAAGGGAAGCAGGCATTCGGGAGATTACGTTCCGGCAATGTACAACACGATGAACCACATCAACTTATTCATATAACCAACTCAAGGAATTTAAAACATATGAAACCGTTAGAGGTATTCTGCACAGATTTCTACGCTCAAGGCCATCTTGCTGTAAAGCATTGGAATGAAAAGGTCAATCTTCTTTCAAGTCAGAAAAGGAAGATTCCTGAAACCGAAGAGATTAAGAAATTTGCCGATGTTAACGAAACCTCTAAACAGGCAACCTTAAACCCTTTAAAACTTGATCAGCAGATAAATTTTGAATCTAATAAAGAGATATACAATCATATTGATTTCATTAAAAAGGATTGGGAAGAAGGATACTTCGAAGTCGAAGTTCAATACGCTAATCACAAATTGGAAACTACTACCGCTATGAAACGCAAATCAAAAGCCACGCAACTAAAAGAAGACTACAATACACTCAAAGACTACTATTCAAACCGCTCAAACGTTGCGGTTTTCAATATAGGGCAAACGATAGAGCAAGATATTAAAAGCAGCAATCCCACCGCTTATTGGGCTGTCAAACTACTAAACGATGACGTTATGGAAAGTTGTAAGTACAATGTGAAGCAGGTAGACACTGCGATAATACTTAAACAAAACACTTTGGCAGAAGTGAAATTGGCGAAGTTGCTTAATCAACAATTCAAACCAGCTTGCAGGTACACCAATGCGGAAATCAAACAAAAGTTGCAAACGATTTACAATCAATTAAATATACGTAATGGCAATGGAACAATCAAAGCTGCCAAAGCAACGGATCTTCAGGATAATGGCTGGTTTGAAATGGAGGCTTGCAAGAAAAAGGGCGCAAACGGCAACAACGAAAACGGCCAACTAATCATCCGTGCCCATTTCAATCTATTGATGGCTGCATGACCTATTTAGGCTATGTATTTTCTAATAAATTTAAGAAAGGTGTATTATTATAGGGATTTACAAAGTTTGTGATTTTATTAGAATGTATACTTATTGACCAATTGTTAACTAACTACCCTTTAAGTCATTCTTTAATGCTAAACATTCAGTATTGCCAAAATTTTGGATAAAACATGTGTTTAGTTCAGTTATTAGCCAAGATGGTATTTTATCCTTTTGAAACTTCAAATGTGAAATTTAGATTCTTCTTTAAGAAAGATGTTTCAATGTTACTCTATCTTTGAGGCTTAAACAATAAGATGAAAACAGTATTACTTATAAGTAACGATAGCACTTCAGCCGACACGATTAAACAAATTTTAGAATGCCAAGACTACTCAGTTAGTATTGTCGATAGCAAACAACTGACTTCTGTAGAAATGATTACACCTGAACTGTCACTCATTTTGTTGGACATTCAACATGACAATGAGGCAAGCGAATTCGTAAATAATGTTAAGGAAAAGATGGTGGGTAACAGGCCACTTATGGTTATAGCCGATCCCCGTGAAGCGGAAGCAATCTCGCAGTTAAACGCAGCTTATATCTTTACAAGGCCATTCGATTTACATGAATTTATAACTGTTACAAATAAACATACTGTGTAAATTATCAAGATTACTCGACCTCAATAGCTGCCATAGTGCAGCTATTTTTGTTTACAAGCTATTTGCGCTGATGCTATTTCAATCGCATTTATTAAAAGGTAAACTGCTCAAATTATTCGGATAGTCATTAGCGAGGCTTCCCTTTTAAATAAAGCGTTGGACAAATTCACTTACTTTCATTAACAAATCTATAATACCAAACAGAGGCCACTATAACTATACAGTAAGGTAATGCCCAAAGTACTGTCTCTTTGTATGATGACGGATCATCATACCCAAATACAATATAGAACGCCAAGGAAGAAAGGGCTGTGCCTATTACGGATAATAGACCCCTCGCCTGGTTAGTCTTCACATCAAATCGTATCAATAGATAAACTGCTAACCACAATAAGAGAAAGCTTGGTATTGAAAGTATTATTCCAAAGGGTATTGACATTAAAATAAAGTATACGCTACTTGTAACACCAATCTTTGCATATCCCATGTTAGGTTCTGTAATACCGTTAATAAAAAGATGAAGAATTGGACTAATTACGATGCTGGTTAGCCATATCTTCAAAGTGTAACCTAGTGCTTTAATAATCATGATCCAATTTAGGTTATAAGGCTAATATACACATCTACAGCAAATCCCCCCCGGTATACTCTTTTCACCCCTGCTCCCTATATCAAAATAAAACGCCCCCCTACACACCTCATCTGCTCCTTAATTTTCCGGCAAGAGTGTTCTGCGCGATTTAAGGGGTTCGATTTCTACCGCCTCACCTTGTCTCGATGGAAAGCCGATTGACTTTGCGTGTGAAGGCCAAGAAGGCTGTCAGCAAAGCAGCAAAAAGCAACCTTATCGGTTGGCAGCCTAAAGCTGCCATAACTAAACTATATGTGCTGCCTTGCACCATCCTATTTCTTGCCTCCAAACTCAAACTCATCAAATCTCTAAACCATAACTAATCAACAAACAATGACACGACAAACAGAAAACGACAACAAATCAAAATCGCCATCAACATTAAGCCGCAGATGGCCTTATCGGGAGCAAAAGATGTGGAAAAAAGTCAAACCATCTACCCATCCTACCAACATGGTACTTGCCGTAGAACATGCAATGGCTGCTTACTTAGCCATACTTCAAGTGCTAAAGACCCACATCATTGAACCGGGCACCGTTTACTTTGAGCGTGATTACAGGGACGATAATAGTGATTCTCATGCATGCTACTGCTTTGCTTTTGAGAAAGGCTATTTATACCTTGAATGCGATGCAGCTTGCAATATGCAGCTTCATTATGACTTCACCGGCTACGCTAAAGAGGCAGAGGTTGTGAAGCTCTTAAAGCTACTCATCCATTTAAAATTAGCTTCGCACAGACCACGACAGCCGGACTTGCCAACTTTCTTCAAAGGCGTACAGGCTTACCAGCCACCACAATTCATTCACACACTTTAAAACTTACAATGAATAATCCTTATCAATTCAGCACATCGACATCGGTAGACGAACTTTACGTATTAGTCAAATGGCCTTTCGTACAGGAATTAATGGAGGAAGATTGGTTCCGGGCCGAATGCATACTTTACCAGTCATTTGACGAGCAAGAGTACCTTGATTCGGCCTACTTTGTGCCACTGAAACGCCTCTATGAATTTAAAGAGCAGGAAGGATAAGTGCCTTTCAGCCCTATTCTATTAAAAGGTAAACTTCGCAATTAACTCTTCGAGCAACACACGAAAAGCCTTGGTTTCATCAACCAGGGCTTTTCTCATTTACGAACCTTAACAAATCTCATTATGAAACCCAAGCAAAATGATCCGCCATTACTAACTTATAATAAGTCAGTTAAAGAAGCATATTTCAAAATCCTTAAAGGAGCCAAACAGCTACTCTCATCAACATTCAGGCACGAGCTTCGCTGTGCCTTGTGCCGCTCCAATAAGCCTGGAACAATGGTTAACACTATTGATGAACTTGTCAATCCAATAATTTACTTATCGCTTGAGTGCAACGATGGCGAACGTTATTCTATCCACTTTGGGTTTGAGCAGTTTAAAGAGGAATGCGAATACTCTCTAATTACTGCGAAGTTCGTTAGGCTACTTTATAAGCTTACAGCTATCGAGCATACTACAGTCAACATTGAGGATTGCATTAACACGGAGTATGTTATTACAGATTGCTCCGCATTATACGAGGCAGTTGAGGATAGCAATCATAAAAAGCATAAGCTGATTGTCATACCTTACAAACCAACCGTTAAACAAAGAAAACTCATGAAAGCCGTGGCATAGTGTCACGGCTGTTTATTAACTTCGCATAAAAACAGGAGGAAACCGCAAACATACCATTACATAGACATATCATTAAATAGAAAATATAAGCGTTAAGCTTTGTTTGTTTTGCATTCGGGAAACCTAGGAAATTTCACAAAACAGCAAAAACAAATGAGTTGGACGTCCACGCGCAAGCGTAGGGCGAAGACTTGTTTGTTGCTGTAAGGGCTCTCCTAGGTGCCTCCGATGCGCAGACTAAGTTCAGTCCTGCGCTTTCGTGTTTATAAACCTACCGATTAAGGGCTGTTCGGTACCTTAAAATTATCATGAAACCTATAATTATCGCTTTATTTATTGTTTCACTAACTTATGCCAAATCTTTTGGGCAACGCTCTCTAAGAGTTCGTATAAATGAGAAGGAATATAATATTGATGAGCAAAACCTAAATACTCTGTTTAACAACTCTTTTAGCCAGCTAATATCGCAGAAAATCACCACAGAAAACGACTTTTCACTTTGGGCTTCAACCTATTCGGATTGGAAAGATTATGCGTTAAAAGGCGTCTTTAACTTTCGTGTATTAGGTAACAGGCTGGAAGGAGTTAGCTTTGATGGGGAAATGCCTTTATTTTACCTTGGGTGGAGAGAAAACCATAAACAGGCAAAAGGCAACCCAAACCGCAGAGATAACATCTCTCGCAGGTGCAGCTTCATGAATTATTATCTCCACAAAGAGATAGTTTATTATTGTACCAATATCGTATTGGCAAACTGATTATAAAATCATTTTTTAAAACCTACCGAAGAAACTTCTCGGTGCCTTAACTAATCACAATGTATAAGCTTTTATTAATTCTACTTATCTCTACAACCCCAATTTTGTGCTTAGGGCAAACCCAATACGTCCTGACTAAAGTCTCTTATCAGAAAGTAAAGCCTGATGGCTCCTTAGAGAAAGCTCCTTTTAAAGATTTACCTAAAGGGGTTCGCGCCTTGTTATTTAGTAATGCTTTAACAATCTCAGGACTCGACGTAATAGGAGAGTCTTATAAGTTTGTAAGAAAGATTAATCAACAGGAAAAGGATGGCGTACATGTGAAATGGATTGCCTTAGATCGGAATGAAAATGCCTTTCAAATCATGATATTAGATTTTGGCAACTATTCAAGAATCGGAATACTAAACCAAAAGACGAGGAATTTCACTCTATACGAAACCCTGTAAAAAGCGATTTATCCGTAAAACATTCCTGACCTATCGAATAACCAAAAGATAAATATAACTATGAAACAAACGATTACCATGACCCTTGCAGCCACATGCCTAATTTTCGCTTTACGTTCAAAGAATAGCAACACTGGCGGACGACTTCAAACTTAAAACAAGGTAACGATCAATGGCACCTTTTTATAAGGTAAAATTAATTGCTAAATAAAACCCAACTAGAGCCTATCACTTATTAGGCTCTTTTAATAAATTGACTATGACGAAGCAGGAACAAAATAAAATCAACTGGCTCGCATCCGCGATGAGTTTGCCGATAGTTTATCGTGATGAAGTTTGCTACTATGCCAAGCAGCTAAATCTAATGGGTGCAATTGCAGGCAATGATCATCTTTTATTAGAAGAGGATTTTAAAACAAAGTACACAACTCAATATACAGATCTCGAAATTGAATTACTTACAGGCCTTTTTCAACAGTTTGATAACAATCAACAAGACTTCGTTGCCATTCCCCGAATAAGCAATGATGAGCGCGTTCGCATTCAAATGGAGTTTATGGCTACTCACCAAGATCTATCTGATTTTAATGTACTCGTTGACTATATTACGTCGCAAGATGATAACACAGCATTCATTCTACTTCATTTATTTTGCAACGAGTCACATCTGGAGTATTTGCTCGATGATTGGCAAGTACATATGAACAGGGCAATGCTCATTAAAATAAATGATTTCCTGAAACTATGGGAGATAGATTTAAGTACTGTCGAAGTTTGGGATATTGACTTTTCAAGACGTGCGATAGTTGATTTGCCCAATCAAACTCCAATTGCTCAAACATCAGTAAAGAAGCCTTTTTGGAAGATTTGGTAGTAAAGCGCCCTTCATAAATCCTCCAGAACCGGCGAAAAGATCACAAACCCAGGTTAACAACTTGTTAGCAAGTGAATGAAAACTTACTTTGCTTTACTGTCGCCGATATATTAATTTTGGTAAACAAAAAGAAACCCCGAAGCTGTGAACTCCGAGGTTTCCGGGATTGACCAAAACACTTGCGGGTGCTATGTTTAGTCCCTCTTTCAATCAGTTTTGCCGACTGATCTATAGTTGATATCAAAGGGGAGCTATTCGGCTCCCTTTGTTATTCAAAGATACTACACAGGATTTGTTATCGAAAAACGAAACATTTAACATAGTGTAACGTCATTTGAAGAAAAACCCCCATATGAGGTCAAAAACGAGGTTAAATACATACTTGGAGGTGTTAGTTGTTTCTATAGAACAAACGCAAATACTTGAATTGCAATAAATTACACCATTGTGGATAACTATGTCGAATGTTGATATAAGATATACAATAAGCCTTCACTTGCCTTTCCCGCTTTTGGTTGCTTAGACCGAGAAAGGCAAGCTCTGCTTATGCCTGTCCCTCGCATAGCCCACCACACCAGGAAGATCGGTGTTCTTCACTTCTAAGCGCCGCAAAATATCACGCCAAGCTTCGTTACGCTCGATAAGCTTTCAGCACATCTCGCTAAACCGCATCTTTTTGCCAGTGCAACTAACTCCGCACATTATTTATTTATAAGGTATACTTTGTATATGGTTGTTTTAAAAATGTGCGGAAGTAAGACCAACGCACAGATGCGGCTTGTCACGCTATTTGAGGGCGCAAAGTCGTTCATCACATGAGCTCTCCCTGTCTTCATCAACCTTTCACCTATGCTGCGCTTTCACTTGGTCTATCGACCAGGTGAAGCTTGCAACGCTCAAGATTAACTCAGCCAGTCGCTCATCATTTTAGGCTCGCCTGCGCCATCGCAAAAGGCTTCGGTACTGTCACAGCATTTGAAATATCCAACGCTTTGCCCTTATAGTCAAATGCAGCGCCAGTAGCCTTGTGAAGCATGCTGTGAAGTCGCTGCTATGCAGCTTTCCCTTCACAGACCTTTTGCTCAACTCGCAGCGGCTCGAAGATCAGCTACAAAGCATCAATAGCCGATAATACATTTACGAAAATCCCGGATGCTGATTTCATCCAGCATTTCCTATACCTCGCAAGCAGGATGCTTGCTTTGTTTTTGGTCGAAGTTACGCTTTCGCTAAACTTCGACCAGTGAGGTGCAACAGCCACGAAAACGCTTGCGGCAGCAGGGGGGGCGGAGAAAATAACAGCAAAGCCCGGACTTGGCCGGGCTTTCTTATGTCTATCATTGTCTTGGTTAGTTTTGCTTATCGGTAAACATTATACCATCACCTTCTTTAAGTAAGTCAAACTTCCAATAAACAATCTTCTTGTACTTGTCACTATCTCCCTCGGTAGAAACCCCTATCAAATTGTCAAAAGGTGCTTCATCAACACCAAAAATCCACTTTACATCTTGAGTTGATTGGACTACGCGGCGATCTACATTATGAAAAACCCCTTTATAACCTTTATAGGTAATAATTACAGTGATTGTCTTTACTTTCTTATTAAGTTGAGGAGGTATTATATAATTACTCTTAACAATCCCATACTTAATAAAACCCTTTTCATCACTGAACGCTATGGTTAATCCGGATAAACCAGCATCTTTTTCATCTATAAAGAACTTCGAGGGAACAGAACTGTTCCTGTTTTTGATCTGACCGCTAATCTTGCAACTAATCAGTAGAAACAACAGCACTGTAATTGATATTATACGCTTTTTCATTTACCTAATTGTCTAAATTTGTCTAAAGGAAACGTTGCAACAACAGTAGCTGTGCCGCTGGCACCATTAGGCTTATAAATGTATATTGTGTTATTTCCTGCTCCTAATACGTAACTCGAACCATTTATACCAAACCTTTCACTTCTATAACCTGCATTATTTAAATCTGCAGATGATGGAGGCTGCACAAAAGATGTCTTACCGTCTCCTTTGGGATGAACATGGTAAGTACCTTCTATCTTAATCCCTACTCTGTCTTCCGTACTGCCCGTTGTATTTAAAGGATTCACACCTAAACCTTTTCCTCCCGGTTGATATACCATCCCTGGTTTAGAATCAAGTGCAACATCCTTTGTTCCTACCTTTCCATAAACCCCTCCTTCTTCATGCATACCACCTTTCGTGTCCTTTGCCTCTGTACTAGCGCTATTAGACCTATCAACAGCCGCTACCATTCTATCTCTGACAACCTCGCTTGGTAATTGTATCGCGGAAGAAACTTCAATAACTTGGGTCGTTCCTCCTGCTGAATTAGTAGTAGAGATTTTATTTATTTCATTTTGATTAGATACCACATAGTATTTCTTATCATCGATACCGTTGGTTCCAATTTTGTTACCTTGTTGATCTAGAAAATCTCCAGGTACCATCCCATCAGGATCAAGGAAACGCATTGGATTATTGAATCCATAATTGTATGGAGAATGCCTTCTCATTTTCTCCGTCAATGGATCCACGCTTCCCCATCTCCCAATGACCGGATCATAGAACCGCGCGCCATAATCATATTGCCCCAATTCTTCCTGCAGTTCTTTCTTATTATAAAGGTACTCATTCTTCGGACTTGCAGTAGTACCTCTTGATATTTCCATACCAAACGGGTAATAATCATCCTGCTGCCTGATTGCTGTCGCCGAGTTCTGATCAAAGCTTAACCGATTGTTGCCCAAATGATCTGTCAGGGTATACTCATAGATATAGTTGCCTCCGCTGTTGATCGCCCGGCCTTCTTCGGTTTGGATAAAAATGATGTTACCGTTTTCGTATTGAATGCCCTCAATATAATCGGTTATGGTCGCCCCGTTGTTTTTACGGAGTTTTTTACCTGCCGCATCGTAGGTATAGCTCAGGTTAAAACCTGTTGCGGTTACACTCTGCGGCAGGTTCAGCAGGTTATACGCAATGGTCTTCTGGTTACGGGCATCAAATTTGACATTCCCATTCGGGTCGTATTGATATGTACCCGTGGTCAGCCCGCTTACCGATTGCAATTGGTTGCCCGTATAATTATAAGTATAGGCTGAGTTTTGGCGAGTCAGGTGCTGGATATTCCCTGCCAAATCATAATCAATGCCCTGTTCATTATAGTTCTCATTAGATATACCTGCTGTCAGCCTGTTCAGCGCGTCATAGGTATAATTATAACTTTTGCTTGCGCCGCCCTGGATCTGCCAGGTTTGGTTACTGATATTGCCATTAAACGGAGCGGTATTACCATTATTATAGGTTAATTGCATGGCAAACAAGGGTGAAGTACTGCTCTTTAACCATCCACGTTCATTATAGGCATACGCGATATTCTGCATAAACGGTGCTGCTCCTGTTGCTCCGTGCAGGTGTTTGGTTTGAACCTGGCCAATCTCGTTGTAATCTGTCTGGCTCAACAATATGTTCGCACCACTGTTGATCTGCTCCTTGGTTTGCACCTTGCGGCCCATATGGTCATAAGCGTAGGTGTTTAGTATCGTTACCGATTTAACCTTATCCGTATTGTTCGCGTTTTTGACATAATGTTCACGCTTACTGGTCGTCAGTTCGCTGGTAATGTTATTATATGTATTGGTGATCTGGTCATAATTATACTGGCTTACCGTGCCGCCTAAATAGTGCTGTTTAAACAGCTGTGTTTCCCTGCCCTTATCGTCATAGTAATGTACTGTCCACAAATAATCTGAGGGGTTGTTCAGCACCGCTGTCTTACTGGCTGTTATTAATCCTGTGGTCATAGTGCTGTTCCCCGATACGGTAAAATTGGTTGGGTAACCCGGGTAACCTGCCAGAGTGTTATAACTATCATAATAGTTTACCGTCAACGCTACTGCCCCCGGACCGGTCGGAAATGAAGTGTTGGTATAACCATGAGTACCGGCAGCACTGGGAATTTCCCATTCCGTAACTCCTGACGATGCGTTCTTTAGTGTTGTAGTTATATAATCCTGAAGGCCCTGCCTGGTTTCGGTATGTCCACCTTCTGTACCGGTCATAATTACCCTGCCTAAAGCGTCATATTTGATAAAGCTCCAGTCCTGAGGCGATTTGATCCGTTGATTGCCATCCTGGGTAAAGATCACCTGGTCTAAAAGGTTATATACCATATATTCCCAATCTTTACCCGGCAGCCTCTTTTGAACCATCCTGTTCCGCTCATCATACTGGTACTGGTAACATACATTATCCAGCGTAGTTTGATTGGCGGCACTGGTAATGCCCGCGTCGGCATTGCTGTTAGGCGGCAAAACAAAAGCCAGGTTGCCCAGATCGTCGTACACATAATAGGTTGATAATACCTGTACCGTTGTGCCCACCAGGTTAAACGTCCGTTTCAGTATTATGTGCCCTTCTTTATCCTTATATTCTTCTGTGGTGCCTGGCTTCCCGCTTACCCAGTTCTCATCTTTGCTGATCGTTACATACAACTGCCCCGCAGGATAATTCGCCCCGCTTACCCGGTTTAGCGTCCGGCTTTGGTCGCCATTAATCGCTACTGTGTACAAGGCTGCCAGGTAGCTGTTGTTTACATCTGTTAGCGCCGTGATATTATTGGTGGTGTATTCTATTTTATTGGTATGCCCGGCCGAACTACCCGCTACCGGCTGCCAAACGGCACCGGGAGCTCCCTGTTCCAGCACCCGGTTCAGTGGCGAAGGTTCAAAATTTGTCAGCGAAAAAGGGCTTGTAATCGCTGAAACGCCCGAGCCTGATGGCGGGGCGGTATAAAATGCGTTCTGGTCGCTCACCGCAGTACTTTTATAGCTCCCGTCTGCTGCGCCCTGTGCCGCGTAAGGCAGGTATTTTTGTACTTCCCGTCCGAACTGGTCATACGCAAATGGCTGGACCACATCTTTACCCGCTGTCGACCCTTTTACCTGTACCGTTTGCAGCGGCCTGCCCAAACCGTCAAAGTATTGTACTGTTTGCATCAGGTCACAGGCCGTTTTACCGCTCGTGCTGAACGAGCTCATTGCCGTACGCGGCGTACTGGTAACAATATAGTTCTGGTTCTGGCTAAAACTGTTTGTTAGCTGCTGGCAGTCAGGATTGGCGATATACAGGTTCAGGCTGCTACCAGTTGCTGCCGTAAAACTGAAGTTTGGGTTCAGCGTGATCCCCGTATAGTTATAATATGAGCCCGCTGCCGGTGCTGCTGTTAATGTTGCCGGAGGCGACAGGTAGATTTGTGCCGCCAAACGCATACTGCCTGTAAACAGCGATATAAGTAAGGAAACCGTAAAACGGTTTCTGTGACGAGCATTTCTTTTCATGCTTCAAATATTTAGCTGTGATAGGTTCGGTTATTTTTTTGCTTTCCCTGAAGCAGGCTTGAGTTGTTGCTTTAACGCGTTGATCTGTTCCTGGAGCGAAGCCAAAAGCTTGTCTTTTTTCTTGTCCTTCTGCTCGTTCTCTATCGCGTACAAGGTCAGTTCTTCCACTTTCTTCATCAGTAACTTGTTCATCTCGCTGACATTAAGCCCTTTTTTGGTCATTTCCTGTTCTGAAGGGATTTCCGGTAAATGCTGGTTTTGATCGATATATGCTTCGACCTCCGATAACGGTGCCAAGCGATAATCTTTTTTGAACACATAATCACTCCAGCCATTCAGGTCGATCAGCACGGATTTAGAATGTATGGTGCCATTAACATCCAGTTTGTTTTGCGGGTCCGTTTTGCCAATACCTATATTTCCAGAGGCATCTATGGTAAGCCTACGGATGTTGCCTGTTACCAGGCTAAAAGAAGGGAGATTGGCATATCCATTACTGCTTTCCAATAGCATCCCACCCATTTTGTCAGACTCGATTGTGCTGCTTTCACTCGATAATTTGAAAACAAGGCCTATCTGGCGCTGAACAGCATCGACATTCACGCCAGGATGGTTCAGAACAACCAGATCAGTAAAGGTTGCCGGTCCGGTTCCTGTTACTACATTAAATTTGGATGTAACAGACGGAAATAATGCCGCTGAAGCATTGACTACTGTTGGGGTTGTCGCCCCGATAACCACACTGCCCGCATTATTGGTATATATATTGGTGCCGCTGGTTGTCCATTGCGCAAAAAGATAGTTCGAGATAAAAACGAACAGAATGGTGATTAAGGTTAATTTTTTCATGTGATTGGTTCTAATTTGTTATTGTCCCTGGTAATGGTAATCTGTATGTTTAACGATGTTGCCGTATTGGTCCTTGATGTTTTGCAGACGTCCGAGGCCGTCATATTCGTAGTACGAGGCATTATTCTTCGGATCTATCGAACCGGTCACGCCGATCAGTGGCGTATAAGTATAGGTGGTCATCTGAGCGCCCTTCGGATATAACCTGAGTTCATCAATATTACCTGTACCTGATATGGTAACTGTCGTCTGCCCGGTAACCTGGTGCTCGTAATAGGTCCACCCGTTAATAGTCCCTCCTTTCAGCGGGTAGCCGGCTACAGTACCGGCTATGGTTAACGCCGATCCATTGCGGGTCCAGTATGATATTACATAGGTATTAGCTGCGGTCAAGTTGCCTTTGGTGATACCGCCATTAGAAAGGTTATAGGATTTATAGCCTGAAAATGCTGCGGTAACGCTATCTCGCTGGGTTGACGCTACTGCCCAGTGGCCTGTTCCCTCCGTCTCGAAAGAGGTATAAGCGACCGACAACGTGTCCGCGTTCTTCACCTGGGCGACTGGTGACATCTGGCGGTAGTCCCAGATAATGCTTATCGGTAACTGACCTGTTGCCGTATATTGCGCAATATTGTTCTTATCATCATACGCATCGAAGTTAATCAGCTGGCGGTACCGGCTGTCCTGGTTAATGGTATTCCCGCTTACCGACATCGGTACAAAATCCGTTACCGGCTTGATCACATCAAGCTTATACATCTTGTCTGACACTACCGTTCCCGATGAAAGCTGACGGAACCTGCTTACAGATGCCCCCGCTACGTACCCAGTGGATGATCCTTTATAATACAGGCTGTCCCGCTTTTCTATTGTCGTAGCGACCATGTTTCGCCGGATCAGCGTATCGAGTACAGTGTTTCCTGTCACTCCTCCCCCTGTAATGTAATCCTGAGGGTAAGTGGTTCTTGATACATGGCGATCTCCTTTTTCATCAGTCATGCTGCTCCGGGTCAACTGGTAATGCAAAGGATTATCGTAAAAACTTTTGTTGCTCACCGTTACAAATTTCGTAGTGTCATTCTGATCATACGTAATTTCCCTGACAGAATCCTGTAACACCCGTTCCGATTTCAATAATGGGTAAAACAATGCGATCATTTCAACAGGAACCCCGGCGTTACCGTTGCAATCCCCGATGCCTGTTCCCCCAGAACCTATTGGCCAGGCCAGGAAGTATTTGGGGTTAAAATATACGTTGCGGTTTGCCGTATGATAATAATTATAGGTTTCATGAACTTTATAATAATTGCCGCCTGTATTCCTGTATTCTTTTTTTGATAACAGCGAACCGTTTAAATGGTTGCCTATGTTTAACGTTCCAGGCCTCCGGAAACCATTATAATTAATGACGGAATCGGGAGAATTGAAGAAATTGTAAACGCTTTTCCCGATATCAGCATTGGTTACGGGATCAATAGTTCTTTCGTTGACCTGGGAGTACCCTACGATATTGCCCTGTATCACACTGGTTAAACCGGTATTGCTGGTACCCAAAATGACCACACTGGGGCAAACACCCTGATTGATCGTATTAGCAACAAACTCCTTGTGGATATAGGATGGGAATGACATCAGCCTCCCATAGGTATATTGATCAGATCCGGAAGTGTACCCATAATCCCAAATACGTTTTTTTGTTATCGTTACGTTATCCGAATAATCAGTTATGGAGTTGATCCTGATCCCCCCTGCGATCTCCTTGTGGATACCATTGCTCTGATGTACGCGCAGTTTATAGCCCTGATAGGTTACCTGTACATGAATAAGCGAGAAGTCAGTTGTGGGAATACTGGGATCTACGTATGAATTCCAGGTATAAATGGTGCTTGATTGCGTAGGCGCATGAAGGGTTACACTGGTACTGCACGCCGGTCCACCACAACTCAGGTTACTACTGGACAGGTCGACAACGCTCCCGTTCACCGAAAAGTACAGTTTTCCGTAAGTTGCCCTGTCAGCCGGAGGCCAGCCGGAATTGATTTTCGAAACAAAGGCCACATTGACTGTTGCATCTGTACCGGCTACGATGTGGCTAAGGTCAAAAGTCCCGTTTTTTGCGCCATACGTGCTGATCACAAAAACTGTATCAATAGTCACCTGGTCAAGCTGTGGGTATTCGGTAACACCAATGATAGACTTATCATAATCATATTCATTGGCCGAATATTCGAATACGGTTTTGCCTCCTGTAGGATAAACGACCTGTTGCAGCGAAAATAGCTGCATATACTGAGATGAGGGAGAGCGGTCGGCCCCTGTGAAATTTACCTGCAAGCCTGCCGACCCACTTGCCTCATAAGAAGTGCTCGTGGTTGGGATCAGCGTGGTATTTCCTGTGGCTCCATTAAAAAAGCCCCAGTGGTCAACACCATAATTATGTTTTCCGGCCAGGGAACTTCCGTCTTCATTATAGATAAAACGGTATGGTTTGACCGATAAACTGCCGTTTACCTCCTTGACACTATCCAGCCGGAGCCTTGACATCTCTGGTTTATTTGCAGCGTTCGCGTTAAAATAGGAATAATACAAGTCGTTTTCCTTGATCATTTTCAATCCAGCTTTGCTTTTTGAATAAACTTTAATGTCATTTAACTTGCTACCGCCAGAAAGGTCCGGGCGAATGTTGTCGAAATCAAAAACAATCCTTCCGTTAGTAAAATCAATACTTTGCAATACCGAATTGGTATAAGTTGTGGCGGTGACCGGCGCCGGGTAAAGCCCCTGGTTGCCGCAACCAAAACTATAGCTCAACATTGGTTGCTCTGCTACGGTTACTGCGCCGTTTGATGCATAATTAAAGGTAATTACATCATTTTCCTGCGTAATTATTTTACTAAGGTGCCAGGTACTTAACTGGTCGGGACTTGAGCTTGACCCGCCATATTCCTTATCATTAAAAAAATAACGGACACCCTTCTCATCTGTAACGATAAATGTATTGGCGGCAGTTAGTTGGATCCTGATATTATCCTGCTTTTCCAGAACCACGGTTTTATCCGGCCGTATGATAAACTTGCCGCTCATCCCCAAGAAATTAAAGCTATAACTATCCGGCTCCATATCTGAAGGGCTTGTTCCGGAGGTCGCAGTCGAAAAAACATGCGAATAATCCATAACAGTTCCGTTGGTCAAATAGACCAGATAACTGCAATTAAAATCAAAAATGTATTTATTGATATTCAGCATCGGCATTTCCGGGTGTTTGGGATCGCCGTTGCCATTGGCCGGTTGATTGTCAGCCAAATCACCTGGAATCAATGGAAGTTCGGCGGATCCGAAGTACCCGCTGTAAAAATCGTCTTTATCCCGGACGGTGCGGGAGATCATTCCTCCGGCATTCAGAGCCCATCCAAGACCTGTCCAGCCTGACTCTTCGTTAAGCCGGATACCTCCGGTATGATAGTTTAAACTGATCGGCATACTAAGGCCTTTAGCCTGTATCGTATAAACCGGTACGGAAACATCTGCAGTTCCGGTATATGGACTCACCGGTACATCTGCAAATTTCATCAAGACTGCCGCGTTTGGCGAAGGCGGCAGTACATTAGGCACATATGGCGGCGGACTTGTTTGCGCAAATAAATTTATAGTAATGAATAGCGCACAACATAGCAGCGCTAATACTTTGATTGGTTGCCGTGATAACATTAGGTGTAAAAATTTAGGTAAGGGAAAAGTTGATAGGTTTTTTACTTGAGCGTTTTGAAGGTTAAACTATGATGGGCGGCGGTATTTTTGTTGACATGCGATAAGGATTTTAGTGCTTGGTTTACATTAACAAAACTAACAGATTTTTTTACAGTTGCAACTTTTTTTGAATACCTCTTTCTGCCGTCATACTAAAACCACATCAAGATCGATATCTTAAAGATTTTTCTCCAGTAGTGAAACTTGTCAATCGAAAGCAGATACCAGCCGTTTTTATGGAGGTTATGATTGCCGAAGCAATATATGAATTGACTATAGTAAAGTAATGTATAGAAATAATAGCTCTCAATACTATTCTTAAAAGGTCACTGATTTCAATTGACTGCAAAGTTCATTTAACAGTCGTTTGTAAAACTATCGGATTCAGTGACCTTTTAAGTCGAGTGGTGGAAATGCCACCCCAAACAATCAAACCAAACACAACATTGAGCGTCTACAACCTCATTCTACTTTTCTAATTTATTTATCAATTTCACTTTATAAGGGTAATTACAAGGCCATCGAAATTATTAGAAAGGCAGTTACAAGGCTTACCTTTTAAATGAAACTGGTTGAATAGCGAACTTTAACGCTATACTCAATTCTAACTTTTCTTATTTTTATTGAAATGTTACTTTTATAAGGGTAATTACAAGATTCTATAAAAAATTAGAAATGGAAAGGAGAGCAAGAAATGAATTATTAGGCAAAGTTACGCTTATAGCTGCTGAAGCGTGGCAAGGAACTCCGGCATAAACACAAGCCAACGCGCAGCCTCTCATTTATTCCGTTCCTCCTTGCACTTGATTGCTATAAGCGTGCATGGGCATCATAATTCATTCACTCATTAATCTTCGTAACTATGCAATCACAAAGTATCATTAAGCTGTTCACAGCTAAAATTGAATTGAAAATGCGCCAAAAATGCGCCAAATACACCTTCAAAACTTTAAATTACAACACAGAAAGAGTAAATTAACAAATCACCAAACTATTCAATTAATTAACCAACAAGTTTCAAAAACAGCGTTTAGAGTATCAATAGCCCGTTTTAGCCAATAAAAAAGCCCCTTAGATAAATCTAAGAGGCTGTAGAAGATGTGATCCCATTTGGATTCGAACCAAAGACCTACAGATTAGAAATCTGTTGCTCTATCCAGCTGAGCTATAGGACCATCGCGTCTAAACTACAAATATAAACAGGGTTTCTAACCCGTGGTATACTGTATATTTTTTTGCGGTGCAAATATGCAAAATTATGCTGAAAATAACAATCAATTTGGTAATTGATTTGCTATAAGCTGCTTAACAGCTTGTTAATGGAATACGGGCTCTTGTTTATTTTTGTTTTTAATTGTTTCACAAAATCCGTCCGTCCGTCCAAAGGTGTAACCCTTGTCCATTGCCCAATCGATAAAATCAGCTATCCTTCGTACAAAAGCTTCGCCCGAGTTTTTGGAAACATAGCCTGGGAAACCGAACTTTTCTTTATCGTGCAGGTCGGTAAATTCCCAGGGGTGGAAATACAAGTTCAGATAACCGTCTTTTTTATGCGTTGCCGAAGCCATACGTTTTAATAAAGATAGCGGCAAATTATGAAAGCTTAGCCAAAACAGCGGAAAGCGTACCAACGGCGAAACCGAAGCCGGGATCTGCAGCACATCATGGTCATAAAACCAGGTACGTGGTTTATCAAAATTATTATACCGCCCGGGCAGCCAGGTTGGGTTTATAGACGAGTTATACCTATAGCCGGCTTTTGCTATTTCAGCCTCATCAACAGGCATCATCCGTGCCATGCGGAAGCCTGTTACTTCAGTTCCGGAAATATCCTCCAAGACCAGCTTCGACTGCCTTAAATGTTCGGCCTTAAAATCTGAATGATAATACCCGTGCGATGCTATCTCATGCCCTTCGGCTACCATCTTTTTGATTACTTCGGGCTTATGATTGGCGTAATTAGCTGTGCAAAAAAAGGTAACCTTTATGCCTCTGTCTTTTAATAAATCGAGTATTGTGTTGGTACCCCTTGTCGAAATTTCAAGCTGCTCGTCAAAAGTTATTGATTTACCGTACTCAAACGGCATATCAAACTCCTCCACATCAAATCCTAATAAAATCATTATCTACAATAACAACATTTGATGACCGGATAATATAATGCGGGCGGTGCTTGGATTGCATAAATATCTTCCCAACATAAACCCCAATAACGCTCATTACAAGCAGCTGCAAACCGCCAAAAAAGGCTATAGTAGCAATAATTGAAGCCCAGCCCGAAACCGCGTAACCTAAAAAGTAGCTTACCAGCACGTATGGTATATACAAAATGGCCAGTGACGAAACCAGTAACCCAATTAATGATACAATGTAAAGCGGCCTTGCACTGAACGCCACAATGCTGCCTACAGCAAGTTTAACCAGCTTTGCAAACGAGTAGCTTGCCTCGCCGGTATGCCGTTTTGATGGTACATATGGAATCCCAACCTGTTTATAACCCGCCCATTTAATTATCCCCCGAAAAAAAATCTCGTACTCATCAATAAGCTTAAGCTGCTTCACAACCTTTTCGTCAATCAGCCTGAAATCGGCGGTACCATTTTCCATCTTGATATCCGAAAGCATGTTAAGGCCTTTATAAAACAATTTTGACGTAACTTTCTGATAACCCTTGCCATGAGGGTTTTCGCCTTCGCGATAGGTGTAAACAATATCATAGCCATTTTCCCAAAGGTTTAACATCTTCAGGATCAGTTGCGGCGGGTGCTGCAAATCAGCATCCATTGTTATCACGGCATCGCCCTGCGCCATAGCAATACCGGCCTTAAGAGCATAATCTTTACCAAAGTTGCGCGAAAGTTCTACATAAAATACATTGGAATGCAGCTCGGCATTGATCTTTAACTCATTCAGGGTATTATCGCGGCTTCCGTCGTCAACAAAGATCAGCTCATAGGCATATCCCGTGGGCGAAAGTGTTTCACGAAGTTGCTCAATTAAATAACTAATGTTTTTTTCTTCGTTATGAGAGGGTATAACAATAGAGATCTTCTTATCGGCAAGGTAAGTCATAGTTATACTATGGATTTTTAATTGTAATAGGTGGTATAGTAATTAAAGCTTATATTTGAATACCTTTTAGGCACCGCTTTTTACTTAAATAACCTTACGCTAATTTGTTACAAAATGTAACTGCCGTAATCAGATTTAAATAAAGGTGTCAAGTTCCTCAAATGTAACTTTGATGTTACAAACATAAAAATTATTTATTAATCTGCAAGTTTTCCGGGGTTTACATCAAAAATTAGCCCCTGTAGAATTGTTTTCATATCAGTAATCCTCTAAACTGCGGCCGTATTCAATACACTTTTCTTTTCGCCCGCAAAATCCCTGGTAAGCGTTTCGTAAATTATTTTAAGCCAGATCAAAAAGCAGGGTATTGATTTTAGTTTATAAGGAACAATATATTGGGTACGGATAAAGGAGGGAAAAAGATCTGAAGGGGAAAGACTTGTTATCAACAGCGCCAAAACCAACAGGAAGATCTCGAAGCCGGTAACCGGTCGGTTTAAATTCATAAACCAAACTGCAACACCCACAAAAGCGATGATATAGGTTGATGATTCGGCCGAACTGCTGAATATAACGGCAAAGATCAACACAGAAGAAAGGATGAGCCGCTGGTATTCCACAACTTTATAAGCACCTATGCGCAGGTATGACAGTGCAAACAGCACCAGCGCCGGCCCTATTACATACATATTTTTAAGGTCATCATAATGAAAAGCTTTGCGGATAAAACCGGTAAAGCAAATTTCCTGCATTACCGAATGTTGATTGCCCGAGTTTTTGACCACCAGGTCGGCATACCAATCATGATAGGTTTGGATGATAAAAGAAGGCGATGAAATGGCCATCGGCAAAACAAACAACACTACCGACCAAAATATAAAGCTTAACACAAACTTTGGCTTATTTGCAGAGAAAAAGAAGAAAGCCAGCCCAACTATTCCATACAGCTTTATAAAGGCACCGAGGGCTATCATCAATGCAGCCCAAAAATCCTGCTCGCGTTTGATAAAGTTAAAGCTCAAAATGATCAGCGCCGCTATCATGGGGTTGCTCTGCACGTTGGCCGATGCCGTCATCAATTCATGGGCGCACAACAAAAGCACAATAACATACTGATCTTTTTTTAGCGGCAATAATTGAATTGCCTTAAACAGGATAAACGCGTTAAACAGCACCCATAAAATAACCCCGATACTATCGGGCAGTATAGAAAATGGCGCCATGATTATTGAAAATACCGGCCCGTAGTGGTTTAGGTCATAATAATGCTCAGGCTGATAGGCATACAGGTTATGCTGATGGATAGTATTTAAAAAGTTATATTTAAATATGGTGTAATTGTTAAACCCCTGGTGGGCTAAAACGCCTTTAATTACCAAAAATAGACTTAGGCCAAACCATAAAGAATATACAAATGGTTTGTTGGTGATAAGCTTAGCAAGTTTTTGCACGGATTAGGGACTTTTAAAATTTATGCGAAGATAAAAATATGTCACACAATTATTACAAATCCTTAAATTAACTTACCTGTGCTATCTTTGAGCAAACCCAATCCACTACCATGAAATCAAACCTCTCCCCCATTAACCATAATACCAACCGCCGTAAATTTATAGGTCAGTTAGGTGCTTTGGCAGGCACTGCTGCATTGCTGTCGGCTCCTTTTGCTGCGGATGCCATCACCCTTACCAAATCCGATGAAAATATCACTGTAGGGCAAATCATTGATTTGTTTATGAAACAAGTGCCTGGTGCCCCCTTCCCAAACACGGTGGATACCTTAAAATCGGGTAATAGCGATATTGTGGTTACCGGCATAGTAACCACCATGTTTGCCACGATTGGCATCATTGAGAAGGCCATTAGTTTAGGCGCTAATTTCATTATAGCGCATGAGCCAACTTTTTATAACCATGCCGATGAAACCACCTGGCTGGCCAACGATGATGTATATCAATATAAAAAACAACTGCTGGATAAGCACAACATTGCCGTTTGGCGCAACCATGATACCATACACAGCCTTAAACCCGATGGCGTTGGCATTGGCTTACTAAAACAGCTTGATTGGGTAAGCTACTATAAGCCCGAAACCGGGAACCTGCTCAGTATCCCATCAACCCCGTTAAGCTCCCTCATCGAAACGTTGAAAAAGAAACTTAAAATTGAAAAGGTACGCTACATAGGCAATCCATCACAAAGCTGCCAAAAGGTGCTGCTGCTACCCGGAGCTGCAGGCGGCAAAAGGCAGATCACCGAAATGAGCACCAAAAAGCCCGATGTACTGATTTGCGGCGAGATTTCGGAGTGGGAAACCGCCGAATATGTGCGGGATGCACAAGCCAAAGGCGATAAACTTTCATTGATTGTATTAGGGCACATTGCCAGCGAAGAGCCCGGTTCAGAATTTATGATAGGCTGGTTACATCAAAACGTACCAGGTATTAAAGCTACGCACATCCATCCTGGCAATTCACTATCCTTTATGTAATACAAAATACACGTTTTAGCATTAATTAAACTCAATATTTTGCTAAATAATGTAACATTACGTACAATTGTAAATTACTCTGTTTTTAAATGGCGAAGGAAACTGCTTATCTGTAACCTTTACATTTAAAAAAAGGTATAGTTGACCTGATTAATTATTGATAACATTGGCATAAAATCGCCAGTTAAAGTTTAATTTATATTAAAAAGTAGCTGTAATCTACGTAAAAATCGCAATTTTCATTTTTTGAAATACAAAGTGTTTTTTTTACAATAAGTTAATCCTACTTTTAACCGATTTTTAAAAAAACAAAAATTTATGATCATAATTGCTGACGGTGGCTCAACCAAAACAAATTGGTGCCTGGTTACCGAAGAGGGAAAAAAAGTTTACTTTAATACCGAGGGTTATAACCCATACTTTTCAAGTACAGAGTATATTATACAATCACTAAACGAAAGTTTGCCTACCGATCTTGAAAAAAATCTGATCACCGAGGTAAATTACTACGGTGCAGGTTGCTCAACCCCCGAAATGCGTAAGATTGTTGAAGAAGCCATGAAAGTGGTTTTCGTTGGCGCAAAGGTTAATATTGGTCATGACCTGCTTGCTGCTGCCCGCGCCCTGCTTGGCAACACCGAAGGCTTTGCCGCTATATTAGGTACCGGAACCAATACCTGCATTTATGATGGTAAAGAAGTTGTACACAATATCGATTCGGGCGCTTACATCCTGGGTGATGAAGGCAGCGGTTGCTACATTGGCAAAAAGCTGTTAACAGATTACCTGCGCGGATACATGCCTGAGCCTGTACGTGCCCTTTTCTGGGAAACTTACAAACTTACTCCTGATGATATCAACGAGCAGGTTTACACCCAGCCACGTGCAAACCGTTTTTGCGCAAGCTTCAGCAAATTTGTTTACGATAACAACGTACACATCGAATACTCACGCAACCTGGTACGCACCTCGTTCGAAGATTTTTTCCGCAACCTGGTTACCCACTACCCTGATTATCAAAAATATACTTTCAACTGCATTGGCTCGGTAGGTTATAACTTCCGCAATGTGCTTGAAGAAGTGGTTACCGAAAATGGTATGGTTGTTGGCAACATCATCCGCTCACCTATAGATAACCTGGTGAAATACCACTTGGAATTAGCACCTTCTTCTTTATAGTTAGAAGCAAAAGTCAAGAATCAAGACCTAAGACGTTAAGATTCTAAGATAAAAAGGGCTGGAAGATTTTCCGGCCCTTTTGCTTTTTAAGTACATCAATGGGATGATGATGCCGTCTGTCCGTATACCCGTGTCACTGTACTTACAGATAAACGTGGACATCCTCTACCACCACCTCATGGGTAGGTACGGAGCAATCGCGAACTGTACAGGGCGGATTTGCATAGCCCCTCTGCCTATTGGGAATTGCTTCGTACCTTGCAATGACGGGTTGGAGAGTGAGATAAAAATAAAAAGGCTGGAAAAACATTCCAACCTTTCTTACTTCTAATGGTCTTGATTCTTAGATCTTGATTTCCTGACTCTATCGCCGCTACACAAGGTTCATCTCTCCCTGAAAAATCTTACCATATTTGCGTTTATCAAACTTGTAAAGCTTAGCGGCACGGTACGATACCCCTTTCTGCTTTTCATCAAGCTCCTTCAAAAAGCCGTAGCTCAACATTTTTTTGCGGAAGTTGCGCTTATCCAGTTTTTTATCTAACACAGCCTCGTAAAGCGACTGCAGTTGCGTAAGGGTAAACTTTTCGGGCAATAATTCAAACGCTATCGGCTGATAGTGCAGCCTGCGTTTTATTTTGTTGAAACCTGTTTTGAAGATCTCACTGTGGTCAAACGCCAGTTTAGGCAGCTCGCTTACCGGGTGCCAAAACGCTTTTTTGGCGTATTGTGTTACCGGGCGTAGCTCCTTTTGCCCGTTTATGCGGATCAGCGCATAGTAAGCAACCGTAATTACACGGCCCTGCGGGTGACGGTTTACCTCGCCAAAGGTGTGGAACTGCTGCATATGCAAATCGCGCAGGCCCGTAAGTTCATACAGGATCCGCTCGGCTGCATCGTCGATGCTTTCGTCCTGCTCAACAATATAGCCAGGCAGCGCAAGCCAGTCTTTATAAGGCTCTTCGTTTCGCTCAATAAGCAAAATTTTAAGCTCGCCGGCTTCAAAGCCGAATATCACGCAGTCAATCGAGAATACGGAATCAAACTTGGGTAACATTAGTTCCAAACTATTAGTGAGATTTAGTTAATAAGTTTAAAGATATAGCCTTAATTCCTAATCCAAAAAAAAATAAATAAAATTTAATGGTGTAATTTACACACAGTATCTTCGTAGCGTAAACTTAAGGAGTGAAAGATGCGTAAAATATCAAAAATAGGGGTTTTAACTTCGGGTGGTGATGCCCCCGGAATGAACCCTTGTATCCGTGCTGTTGTGAGGACCGCACTGTATAACGGGCTGGAAGTTGTAGGGATAAGGCAAGGATATAAAGGCCTTATTGACAATGACATGTATGACATGGATAAACGCTCGGTAAGTAACATCCTTAATTTAGGCGGCACCATTTTAAAAACCGCGCGCTGCTTGCCTTTCAAAACAGATGAAGGCATGGAGATAGCATACCAAAATGCTAAGGCTCGTGGTATCGATGCCCTTGTTGTTATTGGCGGCGATGGTACTTTCACCGGCGCGCTGCGCTTTTCGCGCAAATACCCCGACATTGCCGTAATGGGCGTTCCGGGTACTATTGATAATGACCTTTGCGGCTCAACCTATACCCTTGGTTTTGATACCGCTACCAATACGGTTATCCAAGCTATCGATAAAATCCGCGATACCGCCGATGCGCATGACCGTCTTTTCTTTATTGAGGTAATGGGCCGCGATTCGGGCGCTATTGCCTTGCGTGCAGGTATCTCGTGCGGCGCCGAGGCTATTTTACTGCCCGAGCGTGCTACCGCCATTGATGATTTGATCGTAAACCTTAAAGAGGGGCACATGAACAAAAAATCATCAAGCATTGTAATTGTTGCCGAAGGTGATAAAAATGGCGGTGTTTATGACGTGGCAAAGGCTGTACAACAAGAAGTTAAAAATTACGACATAAAAGTTACTATCTTAGGCCACTTGCAACGGGGCGGCGCACCGTCAAGCTTTGACCGTATTTTGGGCAGCAGGCTTGGCTTTGCAGCAGTTAACGCTTTGGTTGCCGGCGAATCACAAAAAATGGTAGGTTTGCAGGCCAACCAGATCATGATGACAGACCTGGAAGCAGCACTTAACCACCATGAGTTTAAGCTAGAAGAAGACCTTTTACAAATGATGGATATATTATCGATATAGATTATTAATGATTGCAGTTGTTTATAGCGGATCGTACTTTGCACATTGGAGGCTTACTGATAAGGGAAGAACTGTTGCTTCCTTTAAAACCAATGGCATAAACCCCTATTTTAACGACGAAAAGCATATCCTTCAATTGCTCAACAAAAACATCAATCTTATACACCACGCCGAAGTAATAAAACGCATCTACTTTTTTGGCGCAGGCGCATCTTCAGATGAGCGGAAGAAGATTGTTCATAACGCGTTTTCAGCATTCTTTAAGTTCGGTAAAATATCTATTGAGCACGATATTGCCGGCGCGGCTATTGCATGTTGTAAAAATGAACCGGGCATTGTAAGCATTTGCGGCAGCGGTACCAATGCCGCCTGGTACGATGGAAGAAGAGTTTGGCCCAACAACTACGGTTTGGGTTATATCCTTGCCGATGAAGGCTCGGGCAACTGGCTGGGCAGGCAGCTTATTAAGGAGTTCATGAACGATACCCTGCCACCATCCATCCGTAAAAAGTTTATCCATAAGTACGATGCCGACCGTAAAAACCTGCTCGAAAAGGTCTACCGCCAAAAGCAACCGGCTTTATTTTTAAGCTCCTTTACCGATTTTTACCTCGATAACAAGAATGATCATCATCTGCAAAACGTCATAAAAAAAGGATTTAGCAAGCTAATTTCCACATATTTGTTACCTTTATATCAGCAACACCCGGGTACGTCTGTTCACTTTGCAGGCTCTGTTGCTTTTAATTTTCAGGAACACTTGTATGAAGCTGCCGCCGAAGCTGATCTGCAAATCACTAACATAATTAAAGAACCCATAAATAATTTATTAACCTACTATTCAAGTAAAAATTAAAAAATCATGAAAATAGGAATTAACGGTTTCGGCCGTATTGGCCGCCTGGCATTCAGGGCTGCAATTGAAAGACCAGACATTGAAGTTGTTGGTATTAATGACCTTGTTGAGCCAGATTACATGGCTTACATGTTAAAATACGATTCAACCCATGGTCAGTTCAATGGTACTATTGCCGTTGAAGGCGGTCATTTGGTTGTTAACGGTAAAACCATCCGCGTTACTGCCGAAAAAGATCCTGCCAACCTTAAATGGAACGAAGTAGGTGCTGAGGTGATAATCGAATCAACCGGTTTGTTCTTAACTCAGGAAACTGCTCAAAAACACATCGACGCCGGTGCTAAAAAAGTAGTAATGAGCGCCCCTGCTAAAGATGATACCCCTACATTTGTAATGGGTGTTAACCACAAAGCGTTAAAAGCCGATCAAAACATCGTTTCAAACGCTTCATGTACTACCAACTGTTTAGCCCCTATCGCTAAAGTATTGGACGATAAATTTGGTATCGAAGAAGGTTTGATGACTACTGTACACGCTGTTACCGCAACACAGAAAACAGTTGACGGCCCATCTGCAAAAGATTGGAGAGGCGGTCGTGGTGCTTACCAAAACATCATCCCATCATCAACAGGTGCAGCTAAAGCTGTTGGTTTAGTTTTACCTCAGTTAAAAGGTAAATTAACAGGCATGAGCCTGCGCGTACCGGTTGCCGACGTATCTGTAGTTGACTTAACTGTACGTTTGAAAAACGGTGCTTCTTATGAAGCCATCAAAGCTGCAATGAAAGAAGCTTCTGAAGGCGAATTGAAAGGCATCCTTGGCTACACCGAAGACGAAGTAGTATCTGAAGACTTTAAAGGCGATTCACGCACTTCAATTTTCGACGCTAAAGCCGGTATCGGTCTGAATGAAAACTTCGTAAAAGTTGTTTCATGGTATGATAACGAGTGGGGTTACTCAAACAAACTGATCGACCTTGTTCAGGAACTTGGCAAATTATAATAGCTGATTTCGAAATATAAATTCGATATTTAAAAGCCCCGGTAAAACTGCCGGGGCTTTTTTAATTAATGCTATATAAGCTTACCAATGGTAGATGAAACACTTTTAAAAGCTATCGACAACGCTCATGCAATAGCTAATAAAGCCCAACAAGATAAAAACTTTGATAAATACATGGACACTTTTGCCGATGATCTTCAATACAAACAAACCAACGGTAAAACCATCGGAAAGAAACAATTGGCAACCGACGTTAAACGCTATTTTACCAAGGTAAAAAGCCTTTCAGGCAATTATCAAAGAACTGAAATTAGTTTTCAGGAAGGGAAAATTACAGAGCGGTTAACACAGCATAGTGAGATTTCAATCCGTGTATTCATTTTCTTCACAAAAAAATGGAATGTTGAAAGGAAAGGTATTTATAAGTGGAAAATAATTAACGGCGATTGGAAAATTTTCAATGTTGAGGTTTTAAACGAAAGGATATTTTAATCCACCAATCTACCGCGGGGTTAGCGATAGTGTAACCCGTGAGGCGCATAGGTTAAGTTTACGACTTAACCACATAATGCCGCAACACAAATTGCAAATTAAAAAATCCGAAACCGAACACCCGAAATTCCAAATCATAACAATGGCGTTACCTGCGGCCCGGGCTTTCCGTTGCAAGTCCTCGCCTTTCCATCCCCCACAATGCCAACCCGCGCTGTGGGCTTTACACTGCAATCCCTAACGCGGCCTGCGCACTATGGCTTTCCGTCCGTCCGTGCCCCTGGGTTGCTATGTTTATAGACGGGTGGCGGACGCTAAGTATTCAATTGTCTATGAAGCAATATACTGATTTGGTGCAGAATAGCTGAACAAATTGTCTTCGGAAAATTAAATAGAAAATGCTTATAATTATCATATTTATTAAAACCTTGTCAGATGAAGTTAATAGAAAAATTAAATTACAAAACATATTCAGCCGTCACATTATATATTGACGATTTGAGAGCAATTTATAACTTTTTACAGAACAAGTCTGATAAGTTAACTTTGAATAATAAACTGTATCAATTTGATAATTTCGAAGATTTTATAAGTAACAGCAAAGAGAACGAACAATTACAATTCGAAATTCATGATTATTTTGATAAAAAGATCGTTATAGAATTGAGCGTCAATAAATATAGTACTCGATTAAGCACCGTTGGATCTGATGATCAAATTGGAGCCCATATTTTCGTTTATCTCGATAAAATATTATCTAAAAAGGCTGCAAAAAAATATTTTTTACTATCACCTCAAACAACTTTTATATATACGATCGTTGGTTTTTATATAATGTTTGATCCTTTTAACTTCCTTCATTTACAAAAACAGACCAAAGGAGTCATGGGATTCGTATTAATATTAATTGGAACCATATCATCCCGATATGCTATGCCATCTTCAAAAATTGTTTTAAAACACAAAACTGAACATAAGAATATTTTTCAGCGTACTAAAGATGACATATTTTCAAACGTGGCAGCCTCTTTAATTACGGCAATTGTTGGCTTTATAGCTGGAGTCCTGGCTGTAAAATTGGGGATATTTCCTGCCGTTAAATAACACTGTAGATGAAAGATATATTTTAGTAATTTCCTTTATAATTAAGTTATAATTTTAAATGACTAATTAAAAAAGGGGTAATAAACTATTTATCTAAATGGAAGATAAGAATAAGACGTTTTCTTGGAAAAGAGTTATTTCAATAGGGTTAGGAACCGTAGGCTTTATCAGCGCTGTATTAACAATTTATTCGGTTTTTTTCCAAGAGAAAAAAGCTTCACTTGTTTATGATATTATTTCAAATACAAATGTCTTAGATATAAATGCAAATGTTTCCAAACTCGATATTTTATATAACGGAGGTAGTTTGAAAAATAATAGTCAAAACCTAAAGATTTTCTATATCAGAGTAAAAAATGAAGGGAACGAAAATATTCTAAAAGACTTTTACGATTTAAATGACCCTATTGGCATTAGAGTTAACAATGGAAAAATCATCGAGATGCCGGAGATAATAGCAACGAGCAATCATTACCTAAAAAACAGACTTTTAATAAAAATCGACCACAACGGTCAAATTTTATTAAACGATTTAATCATTGAACCAAATCAATTTTATATAATAAAAATACTTGTTTTATATAAACATGATTCTAATCCGAGCATCTCTTCGATTGGGAAGATCGCAGGCCAAAGTGATATTCCAATTTTGCATTCGGAATCGTCTAAGGAAAATAAGGGTATATGGAAAGAATTGTTTGTAGGTAACATAATAATCCAGTTAGGAAGGCTTTTGAGTTACGGTTTGTTGATGACCATCGTTTTGATCGGAACAATAATATCTTATCAAAAGCTTATAGACATTATTAACAAAAGGAAAAAGAGAAGATTTGTGGATAACTATCAAAATGAAAAAGGTTATAAATACAACGAAATCGATGATGTTTTATTTAATGCATTTATTAACAACGAACCTATAGATTTTATGTTGCGGGAGTATCTCAATGACGAAACTACGTTGCAGCATGACTATAAAAAATATCTCGATCTTAATAGTACCGATAAATTATTTGATCCAATAATGAAAAATTTGATAGACAATAATATTTTGATTATCGATGAAGAAAATGTTAAAGTGAATGACGAAGTGAAGGATCGATTTTCGAATTTCCAAAAATATTTAAAGAAAGTAAAAGCAAGTTACGAATCAAGTATAACATTTGAAATTGATTGAAAATTACGCCACCGGCGCGAGTACGCAGCGCAGGGAAAAGCATGGCGTACACTTTTGAATATCTCTCCATTTTTGTTTAGTTTACTGTTGTGTAAACCTATTTCAGGACAAGACAGATGGCCGTTTTTTCCAACTTGCGCGAGTATGCAGCGTAGGGAAAAGCGTGGCGTACTCGTGACTTTTTTATTGTAAACGTATAAAAGGATTTAGCAGTCAAACTGTAAACTTTTGTTAGGATGAGACAGCCCTCTCCTAAGTGGAAGCTTTCAATTCGCAAACGCTGTTAGGTTGTTTTTAAAGTCCTCTCCTTTGGAGAGGATTTAGGTGAGGTCTCTACCTCTTCGTCACCAACTCCCTATAACCAACCAGTTCATCCCATCGGGCAGCGGGCGGGCGGTAGTAGGTAAGCATCTGGTATTCGTTTTCGGTTTCAAAGTGGCTGCCCTCAAAAGGGATATCATCGGCTTTGCCTGTTTTGGCATCTACCCAAACATATTCATAATCATAAACGCCTTGCTTTAACAGCATATTAACGGTGTACCTGCCATTATCAAGCGGGTGCAGCTTGTTGCTATCGTCGAGCCGGTAGTTATTAAACTGGCCTACCACGTATGGCGCTCCGTCGTTAGAGTTTTTATTGGTTGATAGGGTGAAGTATACGTGCGCGTAATCGGCATCGGTAGCCGGTGTGGTACCGTCGTTATTCAGGATGTAAAACTTACCGTCGTTATCGTACTGAAAAATGTAGTTGGGCTGGTCGCGCACGGGGTCGCCAAGCAGCACTACCACGTTGGTTGAATCTTTATAAATTTTGGCTACCCTTTGCGAATTAAGCTTGAGCGTACGCGTATCAAACAACCTGAACTCATTACGACCGGGAAAGTCATTAATGCTTACATCGTTATAAATCAGCTGCGAACCACGGATATAGGTTGGCTGCTCGTTAAGCACCGCTGTTTCGGTACGGGCGTTTTGCATAATAAAAGTACGCAGGGCATAAGCCGGGTTCTGCACAACAAGGCCCGAATAATCAACCGTAAAATTGATTTTTTGATTAGTTTGCCGGGTAGCATTATTGGCCGAAGGCACCAGATCGGCAGCTATCGACACGCGCTTGCCCAACACATACAGCCTGCGGGTAAGCACCATTTTATTTTGGTCGCCATCTTCATAAACCTTCAGCACATAGTTACCCGATATTTTAGGGGCGATGTTGTTGTTAGGCAACGAAATTTCGTAATGGGTATATTTTTGCATGGTACCGGTTGAGTAGCTATAATTATACAGCCGGTCGTCGGTAAAGTTTTGCAGGTACTCGGCCGATGAAAGGTTTGATGAGTTCCAGTTGGCATCGCAATGCTCAATGGTATAGTAGTAATTACGACCCGCCCCGCGCAGGTCATCAAAGGTTAGCAGCACCTTTTCATCAGTCCCTAAATTAATCACCGGAAACGAACCCTGCTTGGCGGTATTATAAAACTCCACGCTTTTTATGGCCGGCGAGTAAACGTTGTTGTTATAAGGGGATTGGGCGAGGGTATTTAGTGACAGGAGGATGAAGAGGATGATGTAAAGCTTTTTCATAAAAACCTGTAAATTCGGTTAAAATATCATATTACATTTAAAACCGTCATTATAAGGAACGAAGCAATGACGGCGTAAAACGGGTGTCATGCTAAGCCTGTCGAAGCATGGCGGGCAGGCTTCTGCACACGACCCTTTGACAAGCTCAGGGTGACAGGCCCTCTACACCCTGGGTCATTTGTACTCAACGTAACATACTGCCTTTGCCCTACGATTCCAGCTCCAAGATCTGCTCGGCCAATGCTTCCCACTTTTCCTGCATTTGTTTCAGCTCGGTTTGTTTGGCGCTGTAGGCAGCGTTGGTTTGTTTCAGTTTGGCGTTATCGCTGTATATTTTTTCGTCGGCCAGCTGGGTTTCAAACTGCTTTACTTCTCTTTCAAGGTCGGCAATTTGTTGTTCCATTTTGGCCAGGTCCTGGTTTAGTTTTTTAAGCTGCTGATGTTTGTTTTCGCCTTGCGGCTGTTTAACAGGCTCGGGCTTCTTCTCCTCCTTTTTGGGCTGAGGTGCAGGCGCAGCAGCTTTGGGCTCCAGTTTGCGTTTAGCGTACCATTCATCAAACTCGGCATAAGTACCAGGGTAGATCTTGATCTTCTGATCTTCAATAAACCAGATCTTGTTGGCTACGTTATCAAGGAAATACCTATCGTGCGATACCACAATGAAAGTACCCTCGTACTGGTCAAGCGCCTGGATAAGAATATTAACCGACTGCATATCCAGGTGGTTGGTAGGCTCATCCAGTACCAGGAAGTTGGCATCAGCGGTAAGCGCCTTAGCCAGTGCTACACGTGATTTTTCACCACCTGATAATACCTTGATCTTCTTGAACACATCATCGCCGGTAAACAAAAACGAACCTAAAATGGTACGCAACTCGGTATCAGTATGTTTTGGGGCGAATGATTGCAGCTCCTGTAATATCTGGTTTTCGAGGTGTAGGGACTCCAGCTGGTGCTGTGCAAAAAACGTAGTAGTTACGTTATGACCGGTAGTTACCGTACCTGTATAATCCTTATCGGCCGACGCAATGATACGCAACAGCGTTGATTTACCTTTACCGTTGGCACCGATGAGGGCAATTTTATCACCTTTTTCAATTACAGCTTCGGCGTGGTCAAGAATATCGATAGCAGGGTATTTTTTGGTGATATCCTCTAAAGTGATCACGTGCCTGCCCGATTGCTTGCTGAAACGGAAAGCGAAGTTAACGGATGGATTATCGTCATCCACATCGTCAATACGCTCCATCCTATCCAGCATTTTGATGCGGGATTGCGCCATTTTAGCTTTAGAAGCCTTGGCACGGAAACGCTCGATCAAACGCTCTTCCTGTTTAATTTTTGATTGCTGGTTTTTAAACTCACCGCGCTGAATTTCTTCGCGCAGGGCTTTTTCTTCGAGATAGAAAGAGTAGTTGCCCGCATAAACGGTAAGCTTGCCTTTGCGCGATTCAACGGTACGGTTGATAACCTTATCCAGAAACCACCTATCGTGCGATACGATGATGATAGCACCGGTAAAAGCCTTCAGGTAATCTTCCAGCCATTGGATAGATGGCAAGTCGAGGTGGTTGGTAGGCTCATCCAGCAGCAAAATGTCGGGTGCCTGCAACAGGATCTTGGCCAGCATTACACGCATGCGCCATCCGCCCGAAAAGGTGCTCAGCTTACGTTTGCAATCGTCATCGCTAAAACCTAAGCCTGCTAAAATTTCGTGGGCTTTATATTCGATATTGTAACCGTCAAGCAGTTCAAACTCATGCTGCTTGTCGCTCAGTTTATTTAAAAGGTCTTCGCTATAATCCGTTTCCAGCTTTTTAAGCAGGTTCTCTATCTCGTCGTGCAGTTGGTTCTGGCGCTCAAAGGCTTCCATTGCAACATGCACAATATTTTTATCAGATGAGTATGAAAGCAGATCCTGGTTAAGGTACCCCATGGTAAGGTCCTTAGCCATTGAAACAGTTCCGGAGGTAGGCTTATAGTCGCCTACAATAATTTTTAAAAGGGTGGTTTTACCAGTACCGTTGGCACCAATTAAACCAATTTTTTCACCGGGTTTAATATGCCAGTTGGCTTCATCATATAAGGCCCGCGCACCAATCTCGAACGTAAGGTTATTTATAGCAATCATTTACGCGCAAAGATACGCTTTTTGAGCTGAATGCCGAAGGCAGAAAGCTTAAGGCTTTATTAGGTAATGCTTAATAACGAAACCGGGATGACAAAATTGAATCCATTCCTAATCAGGATTTTCTGTGAACTTTTAAAACGATCTGGGTTTCTACCATTTCAAATACTGTACCCCCATCTTTTTCTACAACATTGATCATCATTACAGTTCCCGTGTTATTTAATTCTTTAACGCGTATCACACCTTTATCCGGATCGTATTCCCAGTCACCTTTCGGCATACTCTTTATCGCCGGGGTCAAATAAAAATGGTGGTTGGCATTAAAATCAAAAACAGCGTTGGAGAAAATGCCTTTTAGTGATTTTATCATCATGGCCTTTTGCTGCTCATTCATTTTCATGGTGCTCCCTGAAATGTCAACATGATCAACTTGCCATTTTCCGGTAATATCCTTAAGTGGTGTACTGCTCCACAAACGGGTTAGCAGCAATAACATTAATATACTTTTCATTTTACGCTCCCACCGCTTTTAACCATGTTTGTGCCATAAGGGCTTCGCCGGCTACACTGGGGTGTACGCCGTCAAGGTTCCAGTAGGTGGCCGGTGCTGTTTGTTCGGCTTGGTCAAATGCTGATTGATAAGGCACAAATACCGCATCGAACTCTGCAGCAATGTCTTTAGCAGCTTTGCGGAATGAATCAAATGTGGGGTACCATTTATCATCAACAGCTTTCACATTTTTTTCGGCAAAGGGTTCGCAGATCACCAGTTTAATATCGGGCAAGGCCTGTTTAGTGCGGGTTAGCAATGCCCTATAGTCGGTAATGTAAGTATCTATTGTGCCTTTATAACCGTTGGTAAGGGTGTGCCAAAAGTCGTTTACGCCTATGTGGATGCTTAGTACGTTTGGTTTAAGGGCAAGACAATCAGTATCCCAGCGTTCGGCAAGCTGATATACTTTATTACCGCTGATACCTTTATTGTAGATTTTTAAACCTTTATCGGCATGTTTAAGCAGCAATTGTGAAGCTGTGAGCAAGGCATAACCCGAGCCTAATGCGCTGGTGGTATTGGGTTCGGTTTTGCTATGGTCACGCCCCCAGTCGGTAATGGAATCGCCCTGAAAAAGCACTACATCGCCCTGGTTAAAAGTCAGCCTTCTTGCCGGTTTTTCGGCAGCTAATGCTGATGAAACAATAGATGGGATCCCCATAGAGGCAATTGTGCCTACGGCAGCTGTCTTTAAAAATTGGCGGCGATAGTTTTGTTGGGTATTTTTCATTTTTGGGTTATAAAAGGTATTTGCCGAAAATACTGATTTACTATAACTATTAAAATTTTGTTGGCTTTTGTATCAGGATTTGTAAAAGGAATATTACGTAGATCCGTGATCACAACTCTAATCTGCCGCGGGTTACACTGCGCTAAACCCGCGGCAGTTGTTTTCAGTTATTTATCAGCTACAAAGTTCACCGGCTTTGCCGGATCAAAAGTAACATAAACCCTTTTCCAGGGTTCATCGCCAATCAGTCGCCATTTGTGTGCTGTTCCGGTTATATCCTGGGCTATCAGGATCTCGCCGGGCTTAAGTATGAATTTTTCGCCGGGGTAGGTTTCAAATTCAAGCGTACCGGTAAGGGTTATCACATACTGATTGGTTGGGGCATTATGGTAATCATAAAACGCATGCGGCTCCGATTCCAGGAACCTGATAGCAAGCGCTTCGTCAAATGTTCCTAAATCAACCACACCTTTTTCTATATGCGAATGACCGTCATTGCCGGTATATAACCTGTAGGCTTTTATCATACGGGCTAAACTAATATTTAACTGTTAATACTACCCATCCCTTGTGTATTTATTGCAAAACAGTTGCTTTACGTAACAGTAATGTTTATTTAGTTTTAAAGATTATTCGTTCGTGATAAAACTTACGCATCTTTTAACAGTTCAAATAACATATGCCCGTAGCTGCATCCACCAAACGTTTTCAATTTTTACCTTACCTCATCAGTTTGCTAATCGTGCTATTTATTGGTTTTGTTGCCTCACTGGTAACCCGGCCCGAAATTGCCGGCTGGTACAGCACACTCAAAAAGCCGTCGTTTAACCCGCCACCCTGGTTGTTTGCACCTGTATGGACCGTAATTTATATCATGATAGCAACCGCTGCTTATCTTGTTTGGAAACACCGCAGTCGTAAACCCGCTTTTATCATCGCGCGTTCAGTGTATTTCATTCAGCTTATTTTAAACTTTTCGTGGTCGATAACATTCTTTGGCATGCACCAAATAGCAACAGCCATGGTTGTGATCATCTTACTGTGGTTCAGCATTATTGTAAACATCAACTGGTTTAATAAATTTAACCGGGTTGCAGCACTGTTATTGATTCCGTATTTATTGTGGGTTAGCTTTGCCAGCATACTTAACGCGAGTATTTATTTCTTTAACCGATAGCTCATAAAAAACGCTATTTTTATTGCAGATAATTACAGCACCGATAAGAGCTTTCTATCAAACCATGAAAAAACTTTTACTTATTTTTTGCTTTATTACAGCAGCACACAGCTTTGCGTTTGCCGATAAAACTGCTATCAACCATTTTGTAATTAAAGAAAACCCCTTTGCGGTTGATGAGGTAGCCGTAGTTGCAACCGATACTGCAGGCGTGATACAGGAAAATGTAAACGGCATTTTCACCTTTGTAATGAACGGTTTTACCGAAGAACTTAAGTTTGACAAAGGCACGGCTTTTTACCGCCACAAGCTTGACCGTTCAACCTTCCTGTACGCCAAACATATGAACGATTCCGGCACACATGCCATACTATACTACATTTACAAGCATGATAGTAAACTAAGTCCATTCCATATCAGCTGGGTACTGTTGATAGCCATTCCCCTGTTACTGGTATTGCTGGCTTATATGTTTAAGCGGTTTATCATTATTGCCGTAGTAATCTTCTGTATCTTCCTGTATTTCAATTACCACAACGGCTTAAGCATTCCAACCTTTTTTGAAAGCATTATTGATGGGTTGAAGAATATGTTTTAGAAGGAAGGTCAAAGGCGAAAGGTCAAAGGCGAAAGGTCAAAGGTTTTTTATGGAGAGGTGAAAGTAAAACGAAAAGTAAAAGTTTTAAAAAAACAGATGCACACGTAAAGCTGCAGCTACCTTTTGCCTTTCACCTTTATCCTTTTACCTAAAAATCTTAAAAAGGTAATCCAATGCCAAAGTTCAACTGCATAAAGTTGTAATCTTCTCCGTTGGCTGCTTTGTAAGCTTGTTTGAATGAACCTTTGCTAAACAGTTCGCCGGCATGGTTAACCAGCACCCATTGGTTAGCTCCGCTAAATTGCGGGTCTTTAAGTTTAAAGGCGGCATCAAGCCGAAAAACGAAGAAGCTTAGGTCGAACCTCAACCCGGTACCAATACCTACAGCCGTTGAGCTTAAAAAGTTGTTCAGTTTAAACTGTCCGTTGGGGTTATCAGGCTCATCATGCAAGCGCCATACATTACCGGCATCAACAAAAACCGCACCTTTAAGTTTTGCACCAAAAAAGTTATTTGCCAACAGGTACCGGTACTCGGCATTGGTTATAAACTTGATCTCGCCAAACTGGTCAAGATATTTCAAACGTGCCCGGTTATTAACATCGGTACCGTAATACGCACCCCGGTTAAATTGCCCTGGTCCTAAGGTTCGCGGCAGCCAGGCCCTGATATCATTGGCTCCGCCTGCATAAAAATTCTTTTCAAAAATAAGCTGATTGCTATTACCGTAAGGGATACCTATACCCGGGTTTATACGGAAAACAAATTGTTTCTCGCCACCAAAGTTTCGATAGATGCGCGTATCAAGCTCAACTTTGGTATACTGCGCAAAAGTATATCCAAAAAGCTTGTGTTGCCCAAGAGTATCTTTAGGAGCATTGGTGAGATTGCTTACCAGGTTAAGAAAATTCCCGCCAATATCTAAACTGCCCCGGAAATAGGTGAAATTTTCATAACCATTAAGCTTTATGGCATTAACCTGGTAAGTGTATTGGCTACCGGATGTAAAAACCGTACGCCCGATTAAATAAACATAGGAGTACCTGTTTTGTGCAAGCAGCGCCGCCCTTGCAGCCGGATCAATTATGCCCCTCGAAAACTCAATGTTGATAGGCGTAATGGTATGTGTTTTATACGGCGTATCAAAAAAGTCGTACGTAATGGAATTGATAAAACTTTCGCGCTTAACCAGGTCCTTTTGGTAAAACAGCGAATAGTTTGATGAAAATGTGGTGTGTGGAACCGCAAATTTACCAAGAAACGGAAATTTGAACGGAAGCAATAGCCGCGGATAGACAAGCTGTGCTCCTACCCTAAACTCCTGGTTTTGGATACTACTGTGATCATTACCCACATTATTGCCATTATCAAAAAGGATACTCCAGTTAACTTTTAACTGCAATATAGCGGCCTGTTTAAATAAATTCCTGTCGGTAAAGGTGTTACCCACGTTATAACCAAAACGACCGCCGCTAAAAAGCACCTCACCCTCTACACGGTCGCTCATCCGTTTAAGCGGCACGATATCTATCCGGGTATTAAGCCTGTTAGAGCTATCCTTCAGTTTTTCGTAGACGGGGTTGGGCACATTTCTGAAAACATTTAACTCGGATAAGCGAGTGGTGGTGCGTGTTTGCTTATCAATATCATAGATCTCGCCTTTTTTCTGAAAAACGTAATCGGTTACCACCCTTGGTTTAAACCTTTTTGAATAGTCAACAAACCTAAATTGTGAATCAACCTGTATCGTATCAACTTTGCCCGGTGTACGCCCCTGGCTGTTTGATATCGTAATTAATGTATTGTTGATGGTATAAACCGGGTGCTGTGTTTTCCCCGCCGGGTTATCAATTATCATTTTTACATCAACCACACTGCTGTTAAAGGTGGAATCATAGGTAAAATTGATATATTGCCTGTAAAAATCGTAGTAACCGTTATGCTTCATGAGCAAATAGAGCTGGTCGCGGTCGTAAGCTAAACTATCGGTGTCAAACCTGCCGCCTGGCTGTATGTGCGAGATCCTGTTACGATTACCGTTATACAATGCTTTAATATTATTATCGGCAATACTATCGGTAAATTTGCGGATGCGGAACATAGGACCTTCATTAGCAGTAAAAATCAGCTCAGCTTTTTGCTTTTTTATCACCACACTGTCGGTGACCTTCGCTTTCAGGTAACCACGGCTCCGGATGTATTTTTCCATCTGTACACGCGAGTACTCGATCAGGTTACTATCAACAACAACGGGGGCCTCGCCTATATTTTTTTTACCTTTATTGCTAAAAGTATAGTACAACTGCAGGTTGAGCCAGTTATTGGGTTGTTGCTCCTTATCCACATAATTTATAGCGGTTTCCGCAAATTGCTCGTCAATACCTTTTATAGTAATTTTGCGCACCAGTGCCTGGTCTTTGCGGATGCCACGGGTAATGCTGCAGCCCGAACCGATAATAACCAGTAAAATACTTAATATTGTAAGGCGGTAAACAGCAGGCTTAGTATATGCTTTCAAAATCACAGATCAGTTTATTAAAATCCTTACAACATAAAAAATTCCGTAAAGAGCATGGTTTGTTTTTGGTTGAGGGTTACAAATCAGTTGTTGAGTTTGTAAACGCTGCATACCAGGTTGATGCTATATACCATACATCCGAAATTGCTCCAAAAATGATGAATTTATCCCGAAAAATAAATTTTCAGGAAATTTCATTGACCGATCTGGAAAAGATCAGCAGTTTGAAAACCCCACAGGATGTAATTGGTTTGATAAAAATACCAAAATGGCCCAGATTAAATTATAACTTACTGAAAAACAAGTTCTCGCTGGTGCTTGATGGGGTGCAGGACCCCGGCAATATGGGCACTATTATCCGCACGGCCGACTGGTTTGGCATTACCGATATTATTTGCTCAGATGATACCGTTGATGTTTATAACCCCAAAGTGGTGCAGGCTACCATGGGCTCATTAGCACGGGTAAATGTGCATTACGGCGACTTAATGACTATCATCCCCGAAATAAAGCTCCCATTATTTGGCGCCATGCTCGATGGCGAAAATATCTACAACACCAATTTCGGCCGTGAAGGTTTACTGGCTATGGGCAACGAGGGTAATGGCTTACGCCCTGAAATACAGCAGTTAATAAATAAAACAGTAACCATACCCCGGATAGGCTATGCCGAATCATTGAATGTAGCTATAGCTACGGCCATATTATGTTCAGAAATAAAAAGAAATTCGTTCAAATAAATTTGTCCGCTAAAAATAATTACTATCTTTGCAGTCCTTAAAAAAGGGTCGGATGGCCGAGTGGCTAGGCAGAGGTCTGCAAAACCTTTTACAGCGGTTCGAATCCGCTTCCGACCTCAGGGTTAAAAAAATTTAAAATAAAAGACAATGGGCGTTACTCGTTTAAAAAGAAAAGACAGGAGAAATAAAACTTTTTCACGCTTAGAAGTACAGTTCTTGAAACTGGCTACTAACCTAGAATACGGAAGCCGTTCTGCTGAGTCAAAACACAGCCAGATAGCTAAAAACAATGCAGCTTTAGATATCGCATTAGGCAAATAATTCTCTCCTTCTTCGGAAGAAAAGACTTTAAAGTCCTGCCGGTTTCCGGCGGGACTTTTTTTTGTGTTTGAACCATGATTATTAGGATTTGAAGATGACCTTGATAGCCTTTTGCACCTACAAAATCACCCAAATTGGGAACAACGTGGAAAAAATTCTTTAGAAATTGCTATGATAACTTTTATATGAAAATTGGGAGATTTTTATTGATACTTATTCCTTCAATATATTAACGGCCAACAAATAAAAATGAAAGAATCACAAAAGAAACAATCAAACTTAATCCTAAACTTCCAATGAAAATCAATGTCATCTTTGCATAAAAGATAAGATTTCTATCATCTTCAATAAATTTATTTAGGAAATATCGAACTGAAAACAAAGTGAATATTGCGGATGCAAATAAAGTTAGGATCAATAATATAGCCCCCCCGGCAGTAGAAAATGAACTCATTAGCTTGAATAAATGATTTCTTGAAATTAAAAATTTAACCTAAAAACATCATTTACTGAGTTGCATGAGTTTGAGAGTAGTTATACTGAACATAGGTTTGCAAATTTTGCAGCATTTTTTTACAAGTCGGGTAAAGCTTTTTGCGATAAGCAGCAAATCCCGTATTAAAGCTTTCGACTTTGTTAGTATCTCGACCACCCCATCCTCATGGGATACTAAAAATATCTCTCAACAAACGCAAAGGCATTAAAGTTCCCGAGAAGATACAGAAACGAGGAACTTGGCGTCGAAATACATATTTCAGGATAATCCTCAAATCCTATAAATCACGGTTCAGGATCTTTTTATTGATCCTTCCAATCAATCCCGGCCCTTCATAAATAAAACCAGTATACAACTGCACCAATGATGCACCGGCATTCAACTTCTCAATGGCGTCTTCGGCGGAGTGAATTCCTCCTACTCCTATAATAGGGAACGAACCGTTAGACTTTTTATGCAGATAAGCAATCACTTCTGTTGAGCGTTTGGTAAGCGGTTTACCGCTCAACCCGCCGGTTTCTTCTTTTAACGGCGATGAAAGGTTTTCCCGGCTGATAGTAGTATTAGTGGCTATTACTCCAGCTATACCTGTTTGCTGTACGATGTCAACAATATCATCCAGTTGGGAATCAGTTAAATCAGGCGCTATTTTTAGCAGAATAGGTCTGCTGCTACCGTTTTTACTATTACGTTGCTGTAATGTATTCAAAATTTCCATCAGAGGTCCCTTTTCCTGCAGGGCACGCAAGCCCGGGGTATTGGGTGAACTTACGTTTACTACAAAATAATCAACTACATCAAACAGGCGGTCAAAGCATTTAATGTAGTCGCTAACAGCATCCTCGTTAGGGGTAACCTTGTTTTTACCAATATTGCCGCCAATGATCAGTTGTTTGTTGATATTTTTAGGATCGCGCCTGAAGGCGGCGATTCGTTCGGCAGCTATGTCTACACCAAAATTATTGAAACCCATGCGGTTAATGAGCGCGCTGTCTGCCGGCAGGCGGAACATGCGCGGCTTTTCGTTACCAGGTTGCGGCAGCGGTGTAACAGTACCAATCTCAACAAAACCAAAACCAAGGTTGGCCATTTCGCCCATCATTTCGGCGTTTTTATCAAAACCCGCGGCCAGTCCAACCGGGTTCCTGAATTTCAGGCCAAAAACCTCGCGTTCAAGCTTCGGATCTTTTACATCCCACATCGCTTTACTTAACGATGCACCACCCGGAAAACGATTAAAGCGCTTCAGGTTGCGGGTAACAAAGTAATGCACATTTTCCGGATCGAACTTAAACAGGATGGGTTTTATCAACTGATACATGCCGCGAAGTTAGCACATTTTTGTGATGGTGAATAAATGCATGGGTATAACCGGTATCTGTTTCATCTCTGTGATATTACGCTGTATTGCCTCCTCCTTATCTGACAAGGGCGAAGTGCATCTAAATCAAATACAGGTTTCGTCAATCCATTTTTAAACTAACACATTCGGCGAAGCCATTAAACAGTTTTGAAAAAATAAAATAAAAAACATAGTACTATGTATTGTATAGTACCATGTTTAATATTAACTTTGTTTTAATCGAAAGAAAAACAAGTTGAATATTATTAAAATGGACACTAAACCGCTACTCTATACCGGCATCATTATTCCCATTGTATTTTGGCTTTCAACCATTGTTTGCGGGTTTGTGCATGGCAATTACAATCATTTCAGCAATACAATCAGTGAGCTGGGCGCTATCGGCACAAAATCTGAAACGCTGATGGAAACATTTACGCTGCTCAATACAGTGCTCAGTGTGTTTTTTATGGCGGGCCTGTTTATTGCTTGCAGCCAGTTGGGGCTTAATATCCTGCCGGTGTTCGGGGTGATAGGTTTTCCTATCATGTTTGGCTGGGCGGCTATATTTCATGCAGGCAACCCGCTGCATTCGGCATCCGGACCAGTGTTTTTACTGCTTTACGCAGGTGCGCTGCTTTCCGCTATTTTATGGCGGGGAGAGGAGTTTAGGCAGATCAGGAAGCTATCGCTATTAAGCCTGGGTATTATGCTGCTCATCTTTATCCGCTTCATTCCTTCAGCTATCATTCAAAACAATTATACCGGGCTTATTCAAAGATTGGCCCACCTGGGTTGGTCGGTTTGGTTTGTATCGCTCGGCTCCTGCTTTATAAAACTGCTCAACATCAAAGAGCAGCATCAATTAAAATAATCACATTAAAAAAAAACAACATGAAAAAATTATTAGGTTATGTATTGGTTGTCATAGGTTTGATAGCCTTGTTAGATGCCTGCCACATAGGTGGAAGGCATACAGTAATTTCTGAAAATGGCAATGGCAGAGAAAGGCGGATTGAATACTGGGGGCACGTATATTTTACCGCTGATAGTACGGGCATCAGCAGGATCTCGCCCAATGGGAAAGTGAGATACAGAAATAATGACTTTGAAATAAGTGCCGAAAGCGATTATAACGGACGTATTACCTATCAGTTTAATGACGGCGAAAAGAAAAAGGAACTTGATAATAACGAGAAGATTTCATTAGCAAGCGCCGTACGGGATATGATGAAGATAGGGCATTACGCTAAGTAACTATTATATAGGGTAAGCGTAGCTTACCGTTTACTCACTCAGTCAGTATCCCTCTCTTTGCAAAGAGGGTAAGAAAAAATACCCCTCCTCTCTTTATGCGTATTTAGAGAGGAGGCGATGAGCACAGCGATGCCAGGATAAGTAACGGCAATTATTTCATCCGCACATATACCTCATTAAACCCATCGGCTATATAAATTTCATTCAGGTAAAGCGTATCGTGCCTGATGAGGTATGAAACCGGGCGCGTATCAAGCGTAGGCCCGGAAATCAATAATATATCTGCCTTTTCTGTTGGGCTATATTGATAGTTTGGAGTAGTGCGGAAATTACCGCTGATCTGCAGCACGTCGTTTTGGAACCTTTTGAAACTGCTATCAGCATAAAATTCATTTCGAATATTGTAGCCGCTGCTTTGTGGCGTAACGGTAAAGCCGCCAATACCGCCAACTGATTTTACCCAGCGCCATTTGCCAACTATACTGCTGCTGCCCGGGCTGGGAAGGTCGCCTTTATTGCAGGCGGTTATACTACCTAATAAAATTACGGATGCTGCTAACAGGATAATTTTCATAATTGTGGGTTTATAAGATACCTTACGGTACAGCACATGGCTTTGCTACAATAAGTTGTAAAATAATTTAAAGGGAAATGCCTGTTGTATATTCAGCAAAATTCTTTGTATCATTAAACCATGATTATTGTAATACAGTGTAAAGACAAAGTGGGCCTTGTAGCGGCCATATCTGCAACATTAGCTAAACACCTGCTCAATATAGTTTCTATGCGTGAGCATGTTGATCATAACGAAAATGTTTTTTTTACGCGCCTGGAAGTTGAACAAGGCGACGACACCGGCCTCGAAGATTCATTACGTAAAATACTGCCCGAAGGGGCTTATATTTCAGTAAACCCAGAGCCCGTGAAGAAAGTGGTTGTACTGGCTACCAAAGAGTATCATTGCCTGAGCGATATCCTGGTGCGTAACCACTTTAATACCCTGGGCGCAAGTGTGCAATGCGTTATCGGCAATCACGCCAAACTGCAAAACATATGCGAGCGATTTGACATTCCTTTTTATCACATCAGCCATGAACAGGTAAGTAAGGCTGAATTTGAACAAAAGGTGATCGGTGCCATTAAACAATATACTCCTGATTACGTGGTACTAGCTAAATTTATGCGGATCCTCTCACCCCAATTTGTGGCTGAATTTCCGATGAAGATCATTAATATCCATCACTCGTTTTTACCGGCGTTTATAGGTGCCAATCCCTATAAGCAGGCGTTTGAA
>Ga0157372_10000384_pt1 | contig 49004 bp, 61 predicted proteins | sample C55metaG_FD_115307 | JGI IMG/M metagenome (GOLD analysis project Ga0157372, IMG submission 115307) | Corn rhizosphere microbial communities from Kellogg Biological Station, Michigan, USA - C5-5 metaG | ecosystem: Host-associated > Plants > Roots > Rhizosphere > Soil | place: USA: Michigan...
AGGAAGGGGGTAACGGTGCAAACCACCACCTTGAACCCGGCGCTCTTGTAAGCGTTGCAAAGGGTCTGCATGCGCGGTTCAATCACCGTCGCCACGTCCACCCCGGAGAGCAGGTCGTTTATGCCCCCCTCGACCACTACGATATTTTTGGCAAAGTTCGTGTTATAGAGAGCGTTAACCGGCGTAACGAAGTTGGCGTACATATAGTCCATCCTCGCCCCGTCAGCACTATAGTTGTGATAGAAGTAGCCAGGGCCGAGGCTGTTCATGGTTTGCCAGGCAAAGCCGAAAACGTTTGAACCGTACTGCTGGCCGAGATTGAACCCGGAAGTCAAGCTGTCGCCCACAAAGAAAATCTGGTTGATAGAGCGCCCGTTATCCACCTGGAAGTTATCGAACTTGCCGGTAGTGGTTTCGGCAAACGGCCCGGCCAGAGTGCCATTCGGGTAAGTGGTGTACATCGGGTTCGAGCCATCGGTTGCCATATCCTCGACAAAGAGCAAGCGACTTGCGTTGTACCAGGTGTTGTAGTGCGCCCCGCAAAAGGTGGCGTGGAGCGTCATCGGAAGCGTGGCCGAAATCTCGTTGGCCTGCCGCTGAAATTGGAACCCGATGCCGACCTGGTAAGCAACCCCAAGCTGGCCGTTATTGTTGTAGAAAATCCAGTAGTGGTCCTTGTCCTTCGCCCGGCAAAACAGCCCGGTCGAACCGGCAACCGAGAGGTCAATCTGGGCGTGGTGTAAATTCGTCGAAAGGTCCGCGTCCACCCAGGCCCGGTCATCGCCTGCTTGCACCGTGTTGCTGGCGAGGCCGCTGCCGTCCAGGGCGAAAGTGCTGCCGGGATTGACCTGCCAGACCTTAGCGCCGGACGTGGTGGTCTTACCCGCAAGGGACGTACCGTTAGACCCCGTAAAGTTATCGGTAATAGATTGCCCTGCCGGTGGCGGGGCGGCGGCGGTGCTGTGCGGTTTTAGTAGCGACAGTAGCATTACAAATCCCTTAAACCAACCCCGACAACCACGCCACCGACGTTGGTCTGAACCGCGCCCACCACCTTAATGGCGTTAAGCCCGGCGAAGACGGTGCCGTCCAGGGAGTAGACCCGGCTCCCGGTGGCCGCCGAGGTAATGGTGTACTTGGCTTCGGTCCCAGCGTCGGCCTTGTACAAATCGTAGAAACTTAGCCCGTCCACGCTGCCCTGGAAAGTGATGTTCCCGGCCACCCAGTTGGCGGCAGGAAGCTGCAAGGCGTAAGGGACAGCCCCACCCAGGTAGATGGCGTTAGAAGTGGTTGCACCCTGCGCGATGGTGGCGGTGGCGGTGCCGTCCAGTCTTGACATATTAGCTCTCCTGCGCGGCCAGGGCCGCTCTTGCTTCCTCTATCTCTTGCAGGTACGAAGCCATCCCGGTCGGCTTGATTTCCGATACCTGCCACTCAGGGTACTCACGCTCGATGTACTCGGCCCACAGCTTGTTGGTGGTCACGCCCTCGCCCTCTAAGAGGATTATCTGGCCCATCTCCCGGATGATTTGTTTGCCATCGTCGTCCTTGTGGGCGGTCGGTCCACCGGGGATTTGGATTTCCAGCTTGACGGCAGCCGCCTTCTGGTCCTCAGTCGCGTCGGCCAGGGGCGTGTGGATATAGTAGCGGGTCACATCGGCGTTCTTAATTTCGTTTTGCATAGCGCGTTCCTGTTTAATTTCTTGCTTGAAAGGGACAACGGCAGCCTGGGCCTCTTTCACCTTGCGGTTAAGGGCCGCCGTCTGGTTGGCCTTGAACGCGCTGTCTTTATCGAATGGCATAAAACTTCCTTTGAGAGAGAACCGTGTGCGTTATACACACGGTTCTCGGCTAGTGATTAGCCCAGGTCAACGTAGTTGTTGGCCTCGGTATCAACATCGTCCTGGACCGCAACCCCGACATTACCGTAGTTGCAGGCCGTGATGGTGGTCAGGACCGTGTGCAGCACCACCCGGATATAAGGGTGGCGGATTTCCGGCAAGCGGAAATAGAACATCGTACCCAGCACCCCGGTCGCCACACCCTGCGCGTTGGTATTGGTGACAGTACCCACGCTGGCGGTGTAGGACACGTTGATGGTGGCGGCCACGTGCGACCCGCCTGCCGCCGCCACCCCGTCGTTAGACCCGGTGATGGTCGCGGTCATAGTGGACGACCCGGTGGCCCCGGTCGAACTGATGGGTCCGGGCAAGTTGATTGCCAGGAGCGCCCCCATGTAGGGGATACGGCTGGTGTTCTTCAAGAGGACATAGCCGCTATCGTAGTCCGGGGTGTTGGTCAGGGCCGTTACTGTAGCCGGAACTAGGGTCGGTCCCGGCCAGACAATCGCGTTGTAGGGATAGCCCGCCCGTAAAATGGTTCCAACTTCTTGGGGCATTGTTTTTCTCCTTATACAGCCTGAACGCCATCGAGCCGGGCGATAGCGGTTTCTTTGACACGGTAGAAGCCCGGATACCAGTCAGCCCGGAGCAGCATCTGTGGCCCCTGGGTGATTTCTTTGGCGACGGTACGCACGTTGAGGGGCGCGTATTCCAGCATTACCACACCGTCCTCTTTGCCTGTACGGATACAGTAAATGTAGGTGGTGAAGTTGTTGGTGCCAAAGGAGATGTTGTTCGGGATGATGGCGTTGGTGTCCTGGTAGGCATCAAAGAGGGTCACGACCGGGTTGCGGCTGCCGGGGATAACAATCTTCACACCCAGAAACTCGTCCCAGGTGCGGTTGTAGGCATCCTCGGTGGTCTTCAAGAGGCCGGGGGTGGCAATCATTACGTTCTGCAAAGCATCCTTGACGTTGTAGTTCATCAGGATGTAGCGGTTGCCGTTCCCACCAGGCACCGACTGTAACAGCCGGGACATCGCGGCCCTGAAGTCCAGCCCCTTCTGGGTGGTGAAACCAGTCCAGATGGAAAGACCGTTGGCGTAGGAAGCCGCGTTGGGGATAGAGGTGTCTACCCGGATGATTTGTTTGGAGTGGGTGTAGTAACGGATGCCGTTAAAGCCGTTGGGGTCCGAGGCTTTGTTGCCGTTCATCAAGCGGTCGTTGAGTAACCGATTAAGACGGGCCGCCAGATACCGGGTCTGGAACTCGCGGGGTTCGAGTCCCTGGAAATAGTTCGAGGTCTTCTGCAAGTAGGCCAGGTCAATCGGCACGTCCTGGCCGAAGATACCCGTTCCAACCTGCTCACTTCCGAGGGTCACGACACCCGTGTTATAGGTGCCGCCGATGGGCCGGGAGGTCGGCATCGGGCCGCCTTCCGAAGAAATGCGGTTGACCATCCCGGACATCGAGTCCACTGAAACGACGGGCAGAATACCCAGCAGGCCCATACCGCCGCCAGGGGTGTCGTCGTCCAGCATCGCATTGACTGTGCCTTGCAGGAGGAAGTTCTGCTTCTGAGTGGTGGCATAGTCCAGGAGCGTCATTTGCTCATTAGCCATAGTAAATACTGTCCTTTCGGCTACAAAGTTAAATAGTCATTCAGGACAGCGTGAGCCAGGATTATAGTCCGTCTACGAACGCTGGTTTATTTTATTCCCCAGGCTTTCCTAAGAAGTTCCCTGGAATTACCCACCCGGATGCCGCCAGTATTGCCGCTAGAGGTATTGCTGCTGCCGTTGGGGTGCGGTTGCGCCCCGGCAGAGTTATCAAACTGGTCCCGGTACTCGGAACGTAGCTTGCCTTCCTGCTCTTTGAGAGCCTGGTCCTTGCCCTTAACCTCTTTACTCAGCTTGGTGTGCAACGCTTTTGTAACCACGTCCAGCACCTCGAAAGGTTTGGTCACATCCAGGTCGGCCTTGACCGCCTTGATGTCGTCGGGGGTTAGCCCGTACTGTGAGGCAATCCGGCCAATCTGGTTGGCCTGCTCACGGACAAGTTGCTGGTGGTACTGGTTGGCGTTGTAGGTCTTGAATTGCTCCCTCTGCCTTTCCAGACGCTGGGCGTTGCGGGCCGAAACGTTAGCCTGGTACTGGGCCATCTGGTAAGCCTGGCCCAGGCTCTCGGCGGTTTCGTAATCCCGTTCGGCTACGGCGGTCTGGTACTCGGCGGTGAGTTGTTCCAGTTGCTGCTGGTTGTAGGCGGCCAATTGTTTGGCCGCTTCTACATCGGTTTCCAGTTCCTGGAACTCCTGTTGCTGCTGCTGGTTAAGGTACTGCAAGTTAGCGGCCCGCTCGGTTTCCTGCCGCTCCTGGTCGCGTTTGCGATATTCCGCAAGCTCTTGTTCCAGTTTGGTCAGGCGGTCGTCGGCGGGTGGGGTTGCGGCTGGTTGTCCCACAGCCTGTGGGTTAGCGTCGCCTGCCCCCTGGTCGTTGTCGTCGGCGGCTTCCGGCGCGTTCTCGGAAGGCGACTGGGCCTGGGTAGGTTCGGCTAATTGACGCTCCATTTCCGCGTAGGAGCGTTTGATAAGCTCACTGGAACCGCCTCTGCGGATAGCAGGCGGTTCGCTGGCAGGAGCTTGGGGGGCAGGGGCAGGTGCGGCGGGCGGTGGTGTTTCAACCGGGGCCGGGGCTGCGCCAGTGCCTAAGTTATCGGTTTCTACAGACATATTCTACAGTTTTCTCAGGGCTTCCAGCCTGTCAATAGCGGCCTCAATGAGTTGCCGGGTAGTATCGGTCAGGCGGTTCGGCCCGTGTGCGGTGTTGAAGGGTGCGTCGGTAATTACGTCGGTGCCAAAGTTCGGGTCACTCTTACGCACCAGGCGGAAGAAGCCGCCTACCTGCTCGGAGTGAGCCTGGTTGTAAGGCCCGGTCAGGTCCAGCACGTCGTAGCCCTTGATGGGGTCGGGGTGTTCGTAGACCGGGTATTGCACCGGGATGTCGGTGCGCGGGGCTTCGTTCGCCAGGGCCGCCTGGACCGCTACCGCTTCCTGGGGGTCGGGTGGTTCGTCGGCATCTTCCAACGCCACGTCCAACGCCTCGGACTGGGACTGGGCCGATACATCGGCCTGCTTCTCGGCCAGTTTCTGGTGGGTCTTCTGGGCCTCGGCCTGGGTCTTGGCGGCCCGGTCTGCCTTCGCAGCGTCAGCTTTCTCGACCTCGGTCAGGTTCTTGTCCTTGTCTTTATCAGCCGCCATTACTTACCGCCTTTCTTCTTTTTGAAAGCCATAAACTGTTTGGTGTCCAGGGCTTCCTCTTTTTTGCTGCCCTCTTTCATACCCTTGTCGTCGTCGGCATCCGACTTCTCGAAGGCTTCCCGTAGGGTAGCTAACTTGTTCGGTTTCTTGGGTGCCATTAGAATTTCCTTCCTTTGTTAAGGCGGTTGAGGCCGCCGCTATAAGGGCTGGGTAGGCGGTAAGGGGCAACAGGTGGGTGGATGTAGCCGCTCCCGCCGCTACTGCCGCGAGAACGACCGCCGCCGCCACCTCTACTGCTACTATACCCCGAAGTCGAGGACTTTGCAATAGTTTCACTCCTTACCAATTGGCTATCGAGTGCGCTCAACTTTAAGAAGCCTTTCTCCCAGACCGCGTAAGAACCTTTATCGGGGTCAAATACCACCACCCGGATGTACGAAGGGTCGTGGGCGATGGCACTTTCCGCCGCTTTACGGGCCGAGGCGTAGCTGGTGTAGCCAGCCGCCCCGCTCGTCCAACCGTTGTCCTGCATATCCTGGGCCGAAGCCTGGTTATCTCCATTGGCGTTCCTCTCCCAGAACGGCACCAGGCCGGACGAGGCGGCAGAATTGGCCCCTGTTTGCCCGGCAGGGTTCTGCTGGGTGGATAAAGAGGTAGCGGGCGTTGTAGGGCTTCCTACGCCGCCTGTGGGCCGGGGGTTCGTGGCGGAGTACCCGGCGAACTGCCCGGTGGTAGTGGACTTGTAGCCGCTAGACTGGCCGCTACCGATGCGATTGGCGACCGCCGCCGCGTAAGCCGCCGTGTGACCATCGGCCAGGGCCAATGCGTAGGCGTGACGCTGCACGCTGTCCCACTGGTTGGTGCTGGTGCTGGTGCCGGACGGGGCCGTTACTCCTGTTGGGGCTGGCGGCCTGGCGGTTGTGGCCGTGCTGCTCGGCTTTGGGTTTGTACTGCCGGGTCGGTTGACCACCGAAGCCGCCGCCGCCGCGCTGTAACCCTGGCCGCGAAGCCTGCCATAAAGGTTCTTCTGGGCTGTCGTCCAGTCGCTGTTGCTGCTGTTTTTGCTGCCGGACGACGAGTAGCTGGTGGTCTTTTTGGTGGTGTAGTAGGTTGAACCAGACGAAGATTTTGTAGAGCCACCAGAAGAACCAGAACTGCTGCTAGAGCTAGAAGTAGTTCCATACTTGGCATCGTTTTCGGCCTTGTAACGGGCCGCGAATTTAGGGTTGGCGTTCTCGACCGCAGTACGGGCCGCTTTAAGCTGCTTGTACTCGGCACTATCGAGGATGGGGTAAGCCCCTTTCTTGTTTCCGGCATCGTAGAATTTGCTTATCTGGTCCGAGAGTATCTGGTAACGGCCACTACCCCCGGCATCGAATAGCTGGTCCTTCCACTCCTCATAGGCCCGGTCTTCCGCGTTTTTAGGCTTGGTGCCGTAGGTCTTGGCATCTTCCTGCTCACGCCTGTCGGCAAAAGGAACGTTGGCATCTATGATTTTATTACGGGCATCGCGGAGTTGTTTGTACTCGGCACTACCCTCAATCTTGTAGGCGGTTTCTTTGTCGCCCTTGTCAAAAGCGGCACTTATCTGGTCGTTGAGGGTCTGCCAACGGTCGCCGCCCCCGGCCCGGTAGAGGTCGTCTTTCCACTCGGCGTACTGCCGCTCGCCCGGTATCTCCTGCTTGGCATACTTGGTGTCCACCTGGGCGACGGTCGAGTGGGTTTCTCCCGGCAGGTAGGGTAGTTCGCCCTTAGCCTGCTGGTAGTCCTTGTCCTTCGCCACCTTGAAGTAGGTCGGGTTGCCCTTTTTCAAGTCGTCCAGTCCCTTGTTGTAGTCGCGCAGGCTCATGGTTTTGTCGTCGTAGTAAGCCTTGTTCAGGTCGGCCAACGCCTTGACGGTGCGGTCGTTGCCAATGCCTTCCACAATCTGGTCCGAGGTTTTATTTCGGGCGAAGCTAACTGTTGCTCCTGGGTTCTCGTCAAAGAAAGTCTGGCTCTGGCCTGGCACGAACTTCTTGGTCTGGTAGCCTGTCTTGGGGTCGGTGGCCGTTACCTCATAGTGACCCTTGTCGTTGGCTACGCTGCCGTAGATATTGGAAAGCTGGTTGGAAAGCTGCTGCCGGGGCGTGTTATTGATAACGCCCACGAACCCGGCCAGCGAAGCCGCTCTCTGCCAGGCGGTCTGGGACTCCACCACGTCCAGGGCTTTGAGAGCTTCGGGGGTCCAGTTGCCCACCTTTAGTTTTGCCAGGGCAAAGAGGTACTGCTCCTGGTTCTTGGGGTCGCCCTGAGCCATCTCGGTTAGCTCCTGCTCGACCGCCGTGAGGGGCTTGCCTGAGTTGACCCCAAAGACAAGCTCGTTGAGCGGGGCTTCCAGGTCCAGGTCGGTGAACTTGATACCCAGTTTGCTCGCCTGCTCCCGGATGAAGTCGGTCAGCCCGGTCCTGGCCGCCACGTCCCGGATAATGGTGCGCCCGGCCACCAGCCCGGTAGTCTGGTTAAGCCCGCGTTTATCCGAGGGGTCAGGTGAGAGAAAGCCGTCCGTTACGATGCCCAGTTTCTTGGCGAACTCGTTGACCTGGCCCGTCTTTAGTAAAATGTCAATGACCGGGTTGGGCGACAGGAAGGTGGGGATAATCCCCTTCTGGCGGCCTGTCACCTTGCCTTTGTAGGTGGTGTCGTAGCCGAACAGCATCGCCAGGGGCGTGTTGTTGGCCGGGTTGTCGTCCTGCTGGGCATCGTCGGCATCAATGACCTGCATCAAAGCCTGGGAGTTACCGAGCGGGTTGAGGGGCAGCATACTCGACATATTCCACTGGACTTTAGAGCCGTCCGGGTTGGTCCACAGCAACAGGTTGCCCATATTGTAGGGCGCGATGCCCCCGGCTTCCTTGTTCTGCTGTTCCATATTTTTGTAGAACTGCAAGACCGCCGCGAACTGGACCGGGTTGTTGGCAAAGTAGCGGGCGACGTAGGCGAAGTTACGACGCGCCCAGTAGTTGAAGGGCAGGAGCGTCCCGACCATCTGGTCAATGACGTTCTTGTTCTGGTAGTCGAAGTAGACCCCCTCGACCCGGTTATAGGCCGCCCGGTCTATGTCCGTCACCACCCCGGATAGGTCGCCGAACAACCTGTTCTGGAAACCCTGCTCGGCCTTAGACCTGGCATCGGCCTGGTCCTGCGCCCTGGACGGGCGCACTTTGGCCTGCTCGTAGCGGCGGTTGGCATCGGCGTTAAGAGCCTGGATAACTTTCCTGGCTTCGTCGGTTTCAAGACCGACCCGCTCGGTCGGGGTGGTTACTTCGGTGGGGTCAGGGAAACCCAGCCTGCGGGCGATTTCCGAATACGCCCTGGTAACACCTTCCTTACCCTGCTCTTTCTCAATTTGTGAGAAACCCTTCCTGGCATCGCCACCAAAATAATCTTCAACTTCCTTGACCACCTGTTCAGGCGTATTAGGTGGTTCGCCAGCAGGCCACTTAGGGGCGGCCTCTCCAACCGCCGATGGCCTTGTGCGCCCCATGAGTTCATCAAGGGATTTGCCGTCACTAATCCGCACAGGCGTGAAGCTATCGAGGTCAAGTTTGAAAGTATTGCCTGTAACGGAGCGTATATATTCGTCAGTCGCCAGAATATCCCGGAAGTATTGTTTCTTCTGGGTGAGGGTGTACCTGTCCGTTTTGAGTTCGCCACCGTGTCTACCTCGGTTCCAGTTACCTACAATCTTTCTTATCTCGCTGGGGGTGATAACCTGGCCCTGCTTGCCGTCCTCGGTATCCATACGGATACCCTTAGAGCCGTTAATAGCCTGGTCGTAACGGGCCAGTTCTGCCGGGGTATGCTCCGCCGCTTCCTGGCGTAAGGTCTTGGGTGCGCCTTCCCAGCCCTGGCGTAACTCGGCCTTGACTTTGGCTTCCAGGTCCACGTAACGCACGTTATCCGCCAGGATGTGGCCCTTCGTATCACGTATCTGGTACTTGGTAAGCCTGCCGTTGGGCGGCTCGTCGGTCCTGTGCTGGCTGACCCAGCGTGTGGCTATCTCGATGGGCGTGGCGGTGCCGCTTTTCAGGGTGATAGGCCAGACCGCTTCGTGAACATTGTTTTGCAGGTGCCGGATTTCGGCGGGCTTCGCCAGGTCGAAAGGCCTGATGCTGACCGGGCGGGCGGCCTGCGGTCGCGGTTCGTTAGGGTAGGTGGTAGTTTGAACGTTCGCCTCGAACTTCCCGGTGGTGGGTGGCTCGGTCGGTTTGATGGACGGGATGGTGCGCGGGTCGAACGAGCTTTCCTGTATAGTCCCATCCGGGTGGACAGTACGCCACTCCTTTGGCCCGGTCTGGGTGGTGACAGGTTTCGTCGGGGCGGGTGGGGCCGGGGCTGGTGGGGTCGGCTCAGGCTTAACAACCTTCCCGGTTTCGGGGTCTACAGTAGGTGGGGTAAAGTCAGGCTGCTCACTGTACTTGCCTATCTCGTTGCCTTCGGTGTCGTACATTATGTCCCAGTCAGCCGGGCGGCCATCAAAATCTTCTTCCTGGTCACGGGCGCGGGGTGGTTTCTCCGGGGCCATCTTGTCGACATCGCCGCCCAGCATCTTGTCGAAGACCTTTTTTATTTCGGGGGTCAGCTTAACGTCAATGTCACCACCCTTGATGGTGTAGTAGATACGTTTGAGCCATTCGTGGAATTGTTTGAAGACCGCCGCCAGGGTCGGGGTAGGGGCGTGACCGTCGCGCAGGTAACGCTCGAAACCACGCGCAAACTTTTCTTCCTGGGCAACCGTCCAGTTGCCTTTGGTGGCCCCGGTAAAATCCTCGGCGGCTTTTAAGAGTTCGTCCGGCAAGAACTGGCGGAAAACGTGGGCCAGTTCGTGCGGCATCGTAGAGGCGTTAGCGTTCTCGAAGATGGAGATGATGTACCTGCCGTTGTCGGTTATCTCGGTGGTGCCGAGGACCATCTTGCCGCCTGCTTGCTGGGGCAGCAACCCGGTGGTATCCGGCCTGTCGGTGGGTATATCCAGGCCCATAGCGGTGATGTTACGGTAGGTCGGTGGGACCGGGCGGCCTTGCCTGAAACCATCGCCTGTTTGCTCGGCAGAGGCCAGGGCCGCAGGCCCGGTTGTTTCAAAGTTATCGCTGGTGCCGCCACGACCGTGTATCTCAGCCAGTTGCTTTTCGTAAAACCAGAGCAAAGCCTGGGCCTGGGACATTGTTATATCTATATTCCGCGCCCGGTATCTGCGTACAAGGTCGGCCATCGCCCGGTCCATCATAGATACCTGGCCTGTGGTCGGGGCTTCCAGGACGGGTGCGTTGGCATCCCCCAAGTTGCCCATCAAGCGGTTCCAGGTGATGGTAAACCACATATCTTTGGTGGTTCGGTCGGGTGCGCCCAAAAGATTAGCAACAAAGTTACCAATTTTAGGGCCAAAAATGGTGCTTCCGTATTCACCCGGCACGTAATCCGGCCCCACATCCCCGGCTCGTTGGTGAAAAGCGGCATCGTCTTCTATGGCTTTTCTGATACGGGTCATGTAGGTTCTGACCGAGGCCGGGCTGTTTAGCACCTGTTCCAGGACGGGCCTGATTTCTTCGGCGGTATGTTTGGTTTGCAGCCAGTCCATCGCCAGGCGAATATTACCGTGAAACCTGTTGTTCACTAGGTCGGCCAGCTTGATGAAGTTGGCGGTTTCGGTGCCAAATAAAGTCGGGGTTGGCCCCAGGACACGCGCCCCCGGCACCTCAGTCGAGCCGTCTACACCGGGGTACTCTACATCAAGCATCCTGTTGAAAACCTCGGACGTACCGAACTCATTGACCATGTCGGCGTAGATGCGCTTGACCTCTGCTTTGGTGTGAGTATGGCTGGCCCAGTCCAACGCCCTGGTCACGTCCGAACGAAATTCTCTTGTGGTAAACAGGTCATAAAGAGCGTGTATTGTTTCCGGGTCTGTTATCCCGGTAGCCTGGCTGCGGTCGCGCAGCCATTTAAGAGCCTGGGTTTCCAGCCGTTTCTTGGCGCGGGCCAGGTCGTCCCTTGTGAACGCCCGCAAACTCGCGGCCCCACTTGAATAATCGGTCCAATCCCTTTTTGCGCCGGAAAAAAAGTCGCGCAACCGGGTCAAGTTTTCCGGGGTAAACCCCATAGCGGCCAGGTCAACCGGGGCGGCATCAATCTTGGTGACACGAATACGACCGCTCTTGGCGTACCTGTCAAAAGCCAGGATAGATTTGGTTAGGTTCTGGTCTACCTCGGTTCCCTGGCTGGTCAGGCCCGTAAAGAGTTTGAAAAGCCGCTCCCCGTCTACGTCGGATTGCAGTTCCGGCATCGCCCGCTTGATGTTTTCCATAGCCCGGACCCAGGAGTCGGTGTACCACGTGCGCCCCGACCGGGCATCCGGCAGGCTTAATTGATAGTCAATCTCAGCCATCGCGCCTTCCACGAAGCGGTCTATCTGGGCCTGCTCGATTTGCTCCGGGGTGCCGTGTGCAGCCAACTCCGGGCTAACAGCCGGGCCGTTGCGCCTGTTCTCATCATTACGGAGTGCAATCCGGCTCGGCCCTTCGCGGTTGCTACTGCTCCTTACTCCTGGTATCTCAAACTGGCTGGGTATGCGGTAACGGGTATCGTCCGGGCGCAAGCGGTTGTGTTCTTCCTCAATCCGGCGACGGATGTCGGCGGTCTGCTCTAAAGCTCCGGGGGCTACCTTGTCGCCTTTCTTAAAGCTGATACTGTCGTAAATCTCGTTCGCGCTGCGCCCGGTATCCGCTTCGTAGGCACGGGCATACTGGTCCAGTAGCTGCATCCCGGCATCGGCAAATTTAGGGTTGTACCCGGTGCCTTTAAGCTCGGCCAGGATACGGTCGCGGCTGTTGGCGTAGGGTCCAAGCGGTTGGGCCGGGACATCACGCGGCTTGGGCGGCCACACCTGATACTCGTCCTGACCGTTGCGCCCGGCGTTTTCGGGTGTATCAATTCTAAAGTGCGGCCCGTCGGCCCGGTCGCTCCTGAATACCACTTTGCCTGCTACGTCCGGCTTGCCGTCCAGTACCTTCTGGGCCAGGTTCGCGGAAGTGGAGTGTCCTTCGGTCTTGCCGTAGGCTTGTATCTGGGCTTTCAAATCTTTTTTGTAGCGTTCGGTTTCGGCAGCGTCGCGGGGCATCCCGCCCGGCTCGGCAGGGGCCGGGGTCTTGCGGATATACTTGTTGAAGAAACCCCTGGTGTCGCGCTTGTCTATCCGTGCGGCCAGGGCCGTTTTGAGGACACTCACCCGCCCCTGGTTAGCCATATAGTCCATCGAGTCCAGTATCTGGTTGCGCACCGCCGCTCGGATAGCCGGGTCCATACTCTCCTGGATTTGAGCGGCTTTGTTGGCAACGTCCAGCTTGTCGAACATCTCGCCCGTCATTTTTTCCCACAGGGGGTGGCCGGGCCGGACATCGGCCAACTTTACCCGGCTGGCTTCGTAGTTGGCCCGGAGCGTCTTTAGCTGGGCGGAGTAATCCCTGGTCCCTGGCCGGAGAGCCGCGACCTTCTTGTCAAACTCTTTTTTGAGTTCCAGGTTGTGCTGGCCCACAAGGTCAGGCAAATCATTTAGCCCGTCGCGAACTATATCCCCGATAGGTCCGGCCTCACCCTTGAACATATTGGCGTAGCGTACCTGCAAAGCGTCCGAGTAGTTCTGGGGGTTGTAAACACCTTTTGCAACGTCGTCAATCCTGGCCCCCTCCGGCATCCGTAAATCCATAAAGCTCTTGACGGTCTGCTCGGTGAGGGTGCCGTCCTTGATGGCCCGGCCTATTACCGGGTCCAACGCGCCTGTCCTGATACGGTCCTCGATGGCCTGGTCCCACAGCCTGAGAAATTCCCGCTTGTAGGCGTAGGTCTTAAAACCTTCCTCTTTCTTTTCGGTGTAGACGTTCCAGTCCCGGTACTTGCCCTTGCTGACGGCGTTGAGAAGGTCGCTCGAAAGTTCGTCAAAGGGGTTGAGGACGTGAAAGAATATCTCTTTCAGCGTGCCGCCCCTGGCTTCCTTGCCGCCAATATCCGCCAGGGCCGAGGCCCGGTTCATCGGCAAGGTCTTATCTTCCAGGCCCAGCATTTCCCGGACACGGGCGAAACGGGGGTTGGTGTCACCGCTATGACCGAAGCCTTCAACCGCGTATTTCAAGAGGTTTGAGGCGGTGTCGCGGATAGCCCGGCCTGACTTGTTGAGAAAAGCCCGGCCCATATACGGCATCGTCAGGTCGCCAAACTTGTTGAGGATTTTACCCGCCACGCCGAACTGTTCCAGGGGCCGGGTCTTACGCAGTTCACTCTTGGCGATGGTGGTGCCTTCTTTGAAGACATAAGCCTTGCGCTTGAAACCGAGCGATTTGACGGCAGCGTTGAGCAGTTCTTCGTGGGTGTGATAGGTATCGGGTATGCCAATGGCCCGGTGCATCTCGGTTATCTTGTCGGGCCGGGGCGGGTACAGCCTCTGGGTAAAGCTGTCGTTCAGGTCGGCTGGGGGCGCAGGCGGAATGTCGCTCTGGCGGCCCACCTTGTAGGTGTTCTCGAAATTCGCCAGGTCTTCGGGGGTCTTTATTTTGGCCCGGAAGTCCTCGGCCTCGACCGCCGCTTTTTCGTCGGCCTCGTAAGCTCCCATCGGTTTCCCGGTGTCGCGCCCCTCGCGCAGGTCGGTTGCCCGCTTCTGGCGAAAGTCCGTGAGAGCCGCGTTTACCTGGCTGTCCTGGCTGGGGGCCGGGCGGCTGGCGAGGTCGGCGGCCTCGGCTTTGGCGTTATTGGCGGCGTGCTGGGCGGTTTTGTAGGCGTTCTCTAACGCCGGGTCGGTAAGGGCGGTGGCGGTGCCATTGGGGTCCACCAGGGTCGGCTTCTCGTTGGCATCGAACTGGACGGTCCTGCCGGGGTTGGCATCCTGGACGCGCTGCACCTCGGCCTGGTATTCCTTTTGCAGACGGTCGGCCCGGTCCTGCCAGGTGGCATCGTAGACGTTACCGGGCTTGGGGGTCTGTTCGTCAAAGAGGGTCTTGGCCGCCCCGGTCGAGGTGTCCTGCTCACGCCGGGCCATATCCACTTCGTTTTGCGGCAGGGTTTCTTGCTGTGGTGTCATTACGCCCGACTTCTGTTCGGCGTTCAGGTCTATTACACCCAGCCAGTCCCTGGCTTCGTTGGCAATCTCAGGGTTAATGCCCTGCTTTTCCCAGTAAAACGGACTTTCGGGGTCCAGGTAGACCGCTTGCTCGGCCTGTTTCATATCGCCCAGGGCTTGCTCGGCCTGGCGCACCACGTTCAGGGCCACCTGCTTTTCACGCTCGTAGGTAGCCAACCCCTTTTGCGGCCCCTCGATAGCCCGACCCAGTTGGTTGAAGAACGGTCTGGTCCCGGTGGCATCTACCAGGGCGTTGGTTCCGGCCCCCACCGCTCGGCTGGTCAGGTCGCCCAGAGCCTCGTAAGGCTTCATCAAGGGTTTAAGAGCCTGGTCATAAATAACGTTAGCGGGGTTGGCGTGGGTGAACTGAACGAACAACTGCTCAACCGGGTTGAGTTTTGAGAAGTCTTCCATCGCCGGGACTTCGGCTTGGGTGATGGGGTTCATCAGCTTAATGCCTTCCCTGGTGGCCTGGCGTTGGGCTTCCTGTGGGTCCATACCCTGCGCGATTAACTGCTGGTAAAGTTGCTGGCTCTGGCTGATGGCGTACTGGTTCATTACGTCGTGGGTCCAGGGGTTAAGGGCCGAGTAAGCCGCCCGGACCAACGGCTGGCGGGCCAGCGACTCACTCAGGTCTTTGCCCAGGTCGCTGCCAACCTTACCGAAGTTACCACTGGTTACGTCGCCGTAAACATCTCCCAGGAACTGGTTCGCGCCACTGGCGGCCTCACCGATGGTCCCGGTAAAGAGGTTGGCGGCAGGCTCAACCGCCTGCTCCCAGACATTACGAATAGCCCCACCCGCCACGTTCAGGCCCGGTACGCTACTGTCGGCCAGGGTGTCAACCCCGCTCCCGATAGGCGCGGTCACGGCACCCAAAGCCCCACCTGCGGCCTGGGCGGTCTTGGCAAACGTATCACCCACCCACTCTAGCGGGTTCATTCCCTGTTTGGTGGGCTGGTCGTAAGCGTTGGCTACCGCATCCCAGACCCCCTTGCCGTACTGGAATAGTGGGTCGTTGTTGACCTCGCCGCTACCCAACTTCTTGAAGCCGCCCGGTAGGGTGTTGTCCGGCTGTTGCGGCTGACCCTGTGGCTGAGTAAGAGTGTCGAACCAATTCTGGTACGCGGCGGCCTGTTGTTGCTGGTCGGCCTGGTACTGTTGGGCCTGGTTCAATTGGGCATAGGCGGTAGACATATAGTCCGGGGCGTAAGGGCCGACGTAGGGCGCGGGTGTGTTGTTGCCCCCACCGTACATCGTATCAAAAGCCGAGGGCTGGCTTGGTTGGGGTGGGGTGTAACCTGTTTCAGGCGCACCAAGAAACGCCCAGGGGTCATTACTTGGAGCCGCAGGTGGTGGTGGGCTGTAGCTGTTGTAGCCATTATCGGCATAGGCGGCATCAGCAGCCGGGTCATAGCCCGTTGCGGGTGCCAGCAGAAACGACCAGGGGTCACTCATGGTTTATCCTATCCGGCGAAGTTATCGCCGTAAAAAGTAGGCTGGTTGTTAGGTCCGGGGTCCGGCTGGTCAATTACCCACTGATGGCCGTCCCAATAATAACCAGGCACTTTCATGCTCCCGGCAGGCGGCAACAAGGGGGTGGGCGGGCCGTTATAGGCTATCGGGGTTGCGGCGTTTTGGACAGCCGGGTTGCTGGCAACGTTACCAAAGACCTTACCCAGGACATTACCGATACCCCGTTGCACCGCCTGGTTTTGGGCGGCCCTTTGTTGTTGCTGCCGCAAAATCTCGGCGGCGTTCATCAAGCCACCTTTAGCCACGCTTACCCCAGTAGCGAGTTTCCTTTGGGCATCCTGGATTTCCTGGGTGGTCGGTCCATTCGGACCAACCTGTCCTTTTTGACCAGTCCCTTGCTTGCCGTAGCCGTAGGTTGTGGCACCTCTACCACCACCACCACCCCCACTGTTACGCCGGGCGGTGTTAGCCTTATCTTCTGGGCTTTGGCCGGGGGCGTAGAAACCCCTGGCTTGCTGGGCCTGGACGTTCTGCTCACGTTTGACCACACCGTAACCGGGCTGGCCGTTGGCATCAACGGTCTTTATTACCACGTAGTCAGAAGTCGGGTCGGCACTGGCCGCTTGCGCTGCCGCCCGGTAAACCACATTCGCGTCCGGGTTGCCGCTATTCGGGACGACCTGCCAACCGTACACATCGGTGGCCTGCTGCAATTTGGTGGCATCCATCACCCCCTGGACTTCCGCGAAGCCGTTTTGCTTGGCGTTGGTTTCGGCAAACAGGTTGTTCAGGAAAGCCTGCCAGGGTACACTATTCGGTTTCGAGTAATCCCAGGCTGCGCTCTGGGGGTCGCCACCACCAATCCCGACCCCAGTAGTGGCCGATACTGCCGGGGTCGGGTTAGCCGCAGGCGCGGTCGCGGCTGGCGAGGAAATGGCGGTGGGTTGAGAGGTGTATGGTACATAGCTGGGCTGGTTGCCCGCAGGTAGGCCAGGATTCTTATTATTCGCCAGGTAGTTGGTCAGGATACTTTGTTCGCCAGACTGGGCAGCCCCGGCCCTGGCGTGGTCGTAACCCGCGTAGTAGGCTTTTTCGGCATCGGTCAGGTAACGCCCGGTGGCATCACGCTGCCCGGTCTTGTCCACCCAGTGGCCGCCCGAAAAGAACCAGTCGCCACTAGTGTCGGGCGGTCGGCTGGGGTCAGTCCCGGTATTGCCCGAAAAGGTGCCGAGGTTCGGGGCGGCGGTTTGCCCGGTCACGGTATAACCCTGTTGCGAAGGGCCAAGCCTACCATCCCCCACGTTTGGCAGGACAGGCCGGGCCAGGGGGCCAGGCACCGTCGGTGGGGTCCAGGGTGGCTGCTGGCCGCTTCCCTGGGTGTTGATTATAGGCGGCCCGGACTGGCTGGCCGGGTTGTTGGCAGGGCCGCCCGCAGGCCGCCCGGTCACGGGGTCTATCCCGCCGCCGTTAAGGTTAGTCGGCTGCCCGGCAGGTCCATTCGGGTTGGTGCCGGGGGCGTTGGGGTTGGGCTGGTTCGCCACATAGTCGTAGTTCGGGTTAAACCCGGCCAGACGCAGCCAGTCGGCCACCGTTGGGCCGTTAGTCACCGGGGGCGGGGTATCCGGCTCGTACTGCCCGGTCATATAATTAAAAGGCATTGGTTTCTCCTACATACTCTGGCCGCCCGGTAGCCCGTGCATCAGGGTGTCCCAGGCATCCTGTCTTTCCCGTTGGTTGCGATAAAGGCTGCTCATCTTGTCCTGCCAGGAATACGTGGACGGGTCGGCCCCGTAAGGCATTGGTGGCGGGTTTTGTTGTGGCGGCTCTGGTTTGACCCCTTCCCACATACGGTCCCAGGCCGAGCCGTTGTCCGGCACCGGGGTGTAGTAACTGTTATAGCGGTTGCTTGCCACGTCCCAATCGTCCGGGGCCGAGCCGTAGAATTTCTTTTCGACCGGGGCAGGCGGCGGGGCGACGTAGAAACCTTTGTCCGGGCCTTGCACACCCTGGCTCAGTTGCGGCTGGGGGATACCCCCGGCGTTATTATTGATATAATCGGCCCCGTTGGTCAGGGCATCGGCAACGGTTCCAAAGATGCTACCCCAGTCCAGTGCCATCGGTTTCTCCTAGAAGTTGGTCGCCGCGTAGTGGGTGGCTTGCTGGCCCATCCGGGCGAACGACTGGTTGGTGTAAGCCCCGGCATCCAGGTTGGTGCGCTTGTTCTGCATCTGCTGGGTGGCGTATTCGCCGAAGTACCACTCCGGGTACTGTTTTTTCACATCATCGCTAAGGTTGTTGTAGATGTCGGTGGCGGATACCCCGTGCGTCCACTTGCCGTCTTTATCCACAAAACTGTAGGTGTTGGTGTCCGGGTCGTAAAGGGGCGCGTCTACCGCTTTGCCCTGGTCCTTTGCCAGCGACTCTTTCCAGATACGCCGGGCCTCGGCTTCCTGGATAGCGTAACCTTCCCGGCGTTTGTCCCAGTCGGCCCAGGCTGCGGCCCCAATCTGGGCCGCAGCAGCGTTCCCGGCTGGCCCGGAGTTCACCGCCGCTTCGTAGTAAGCCCGTTGCTGGGCGGTCCAGTGAGGGTCAGCGTGAATATAGCGGGGGTCGGTCGGGTCTGGCGGCTTGTAATACTGGTTCGGGTCCGGCCCGGTTCCGGCTAAAGTCTGGTTGGCCGGGTCGGGTGGCACCACCCCGGCTGGTCGGCCTGTTACCGGGTCCACCGCCCCACCGTTGAGGGGCGTGGGTGGTGTCGTGCCTGTGCCGCCGCTACTGAGAATACTGTCCAGACCCTTCATCCCGTTGGCCGGGTTATTGCTCCATCCGATTTCCATTAGTAACGCCTGCCTTTCCCACCCTTGCCGCGACCGCCCCGCTTGCGCTTGCGGGTATTAGCCATCGGCGCGAAAGCCCGGTTGGTGCTTTCAAAAACAGGGGTGTCAATAAGCTGGCCGTGCAGCCCGGCTGGTCCTAAGAGGGCCGGGGGAACCCCGGTGCGCCCCGGCCCGAACTGGGAGAGTGGTTGGACGGGTCGGTCGGCCTGGCCCGGAGCCTTCGCAAAGTCACGGGGTAGACCGCCCGGCATCCCTGGCGCGGTCGGGGCCGCTCCCGGTGGCATCGGCAGGCCCGGTGGCAGGGGTCCAGAGGGTGCGCCCATCGGCGGTAATGGTCCTCTGCCAGCCATAGGTGGGCCAGGCGGTGGCATCATTCCCGGTGGCGGCATCCCAGGAGGCGGGAGGCTCGGCGGGAGGCCAGGTGGTGGACTCATCGAAGGTGGCAACCCCATACTCCCGGAGCCTGCGGAAGGCGGCGGGGTCGGCCCCTGGGTCGGCGTTGAAGAATTGCCAGTCAGGGTAGCCATCGCGTCGCCGCCTGGGGCGTTGGTCTTCGCCACTTCTTCCATCACCTGCTGGATTGTCGCCTGGATTTTCGCGTCCTTTGCGTCCTGGGGAAGCTGGGCGAAGTCCTGCTCTATCTTCCGGTGCTGCATTTCGTCTTCGAGTTCGTCTTCCACCAGGGTATTTTTTTCGGTCCATTTGTATTTGTCTTTCAGGTACTTGTTGACCGCTTCCAACGCTGCCACTTCGATAGCGGGCTGGATAACACTCTGCTCGGTCTTGACCTTTTCGGAGATGGTCTGCTCGATAATCTTGGCCGGGTCCGGCTCGTCCAGGATGCGGCCAATCAAAAACTCGTCCGAGAAACTGCCCAGTTTTTGCAGGGCCGCGAAAGCGGTTACGCTCACTTGGTCTTTAAGCCCGTTCTTTAGTTTCAGTTCAACCTCAACGTTCGGCACGTAACCCTTCAAAGCCTCGGCCTTGTATTCCAGGGTGTAAGCCCCACCGAAAGCCCGGCCATCCCCGGCCACAAACACTTCCTCGTCGCCGCCCCTGGTCACAAGGATACGGGTGGCGGTTTCGATATAGTTCGCCAACGAGTTTTGAATTTTGCGGGACAGCACGCCCTCACGCTTGGTTCCCTGAGCCAACGCCGCCTCATAGCCCCTGGCCGAGGTCGGCATCCGGGTATTGCCGCCCACGCCCGTAAAAGTGGCCGCGTTTATCGAGTTACCAAACTCGGAGAAGACCGCCATAAACTCAGGCGGCATCGGCGGCGGTTGGGGTATCTCGACCTTTTCCTGACCGTCCGGCGAAAGAAAGAGGGTATCGCCCTGCTTGGCATCTTTGAAATAGCCCTGGTTCTCGGTGTAGATGTAGGTGGTCGGCCTGGCCCAACGGTCCACGCCCAGGTGCATCAAATTGCGGTAGCGGGAGCGGTCAATCCAGTCGTTGTAAATCGGGTAGAGGAAGGGGTAGTAAACCACCCGCCCGCCGACTAAAGTATCCGGGGTATCGCCGCTCCCGTAGTCGCGTCCCACGTCGGTGGTCGCCCTGGCGGTGGGTGAGAGCGGTTCCTCGAAGCAGCCTTCCAGGTGGAAAGGCACCCCGCCCAGCCCGTGTTTTTGCAGACCCAGGTAAGGGTCGTCTTCCAAATCCTTCGTGGTGTAGAAAAGACTGGTCAGGTTTCCGTCGCGGCTGTCCGATTTTCGCTTTGCCAGGACCGGGTTAAAGCTGGCGGCGGAACCGGACACGTGGGACGCGCTTATCATCAGGGACGTGGTAGTGTCGTCGTAGTAGCGCACCACGTCAAAGGCGCAGGTGTCCAGGTTGTGGCCGGGCCGGGTGTAATCGTCCCAACGGCTGCTGCCCCGGTTGGGGGTCTGCTCGGCCTCGTATATCTCGCGCACGCCCTCAAAGTCGTAGAAGTTCTGGACCAACTGCTCGCCCGTAATCCGTTCCAGGTAAAAGCCGTAGACCACCTGGCGTTGGGCATCCAACCGGGGGTAGAAGTTCATCGGGTCCAGCACCCGCAGCTTGAAGGGGTTGTTGCCCTGTTTTAAGAGAGCCGAGTCAAAGGTAGTCAGGGTCGGTAGCCAGCCTGTCACCACCAGCTTGTTGCACATATCCATCGGCACATCGGCCTGCTTAATCACGGTGTCGAGCAAAGCCTGGCCGAAACGCTTGTGTTCGTTGATGCGTGGCTCGGTGTGGGACACGCAGGTCGGGTAGCTTTCGCAGTAAGGGTGCATATCGGCAATCATCGCCTGGGCGAGGGTTACGATAACATAGGGGGTGTTGTCTACGGTGTAGTCAATATCGCCGTCGGCCTTGACCCTGGCCTCGTTATCTTGCTGCCCGTCCTTGTCCACCGAGAAAGGATTGTCCAACCGGGCCATTTTGATGTGGCGGGTGAAAACGGTATCGCGTTCCTCGAACCACTCCTGTAGGGAGCGGAAGCGGTTGGTCAGGCCGTTCGCGCTGGGGGTCCGGGTGAAGCGGCCCTGGCTGGCCCGTTTTTTGTCCAAAGCCCGAACGCTATTTTTGTTTAAGAGGTCGCTTGCCGCCATTAACCTATTCTCCTAATTCTCAACGGGTTGGCGTTGTGCAGCACAAGCTCCCGGTAGGTGCTGTCGTCGTGCCAGATGTCTTCGGTAATCGCAAAGGCTTCCAGGGCAGTACAGGCGTGAGAGGCCCAGTTGTGGGCCGGGCTGTCGTTGGCGGTGGTGTAGTTGCCGTAGGGGTCGCGTTCGTGGTATTTGTAGGCTTCCATACTCTTGATAAACCACTCACAGCTTTCGTCCACGTGCAAACGGTCCAGAAGGTTACGCACCGATTGAACCCGGTCCTTCATCACCTGCCAGCGCGTGGTGTTGCACTTAGGCCGGATACCGTACTCTTTAAGCACCTTGAAAAGGCTGCCGTCACTTAGCTGGGTGCGGTTGCGCCCGGAAGGGTCGCCAAAATTTATAACGGGCCGCCGCATCGTGTGGGCGTAGTCGTAGGCCTGCTGGAAGTTATCGGGGATAAAGTAAGGGTTGGGGAAAAGCGTCACCCCCGGATAGAAGTTTAAGAACCACTTTATTTCCTGCTTGGAAGCGCAAACCTCGTTGACAAGGTACAGCTTATCGCCGTCGTCGAAGTCCTTTTGTAGAAAACCCATATAGGTTTCGTCCGAGTATCCCCAGTCCCAGAATATCGCCAGGGGCAGGTCCGGGTTGTAGGGGTAGTCGCCCACGTGCCTGGCCCGGTTAAAAGCGGCGTAGACGCGCCCGGCAGTTGAGGCGGTGCGGTCCATCAGATACTCCCTGGCCCAGATGAGGGCATCGGTGTGAGCTTCTTTGTCGGCCCGCCACTGGGGAGTATAGTTCTCGTTTTCTTCCATCGTGTAGGTGATAAGCCGCTTGGCCTCGGCAGCCCGGTCAATCAGTTCGGTGAAGTGGTCTACGTTCGCGTTGAGGGTGGAGATGGCAATCACGAAGCTGGTCACGCCCAGGACGCTATCAAAGACCGGGTAGGCCCAACGCGCATACTCGTCAATGAGAACCCCGGTGCCGCGATTGGAATGGCCGAAGTTGGCGTTGGCACTTTCGCCTGTAAAGTAAGAGTGGTTCTCCGGGTTGATGAGTAGCATCTTCTGGCGGTGGATACTGCGGTCAAAGCCTTCCGGCAGTAGCTGGGGCGGCAGGTGTTCCACGAAACCGTCCAGCTTGGCAAAGAGCGTAGTCCTCTTTTTGCCCCCGGCGTAATCCACTTCTTCTTCCTTGCGGCTGCCGAGTAGCCCGATAAAGTTAGGGGTAAAGGTCCACAGCCAGAAAAAGAAAGCCTCGACCACGTAGGTGCCGCCCACGCCCCTGGCCTTGAACATCACCCGCCACTCGTCCTTGCGGTAGGCTTCCCACAATTCGCCCACAATCCTGACCTGGGCTTTCCACAGCTTGAATGGTTTCCAGCCCGGTCCTTCGGTATTAAATTGTTTCTGGGGTTCTTCTATCCACAGCCACTTGGAAATAAAGCGCACGGGGTTCTCCCGGCAAGCCTTACGCTCCGACTCCCACCAGACCCGTTCAAATTCATCCAGGTCATTGTCAATTGTCAATGCAGCCGACTCCTTAGCTAATCGAGTTCCGCTAGGCTAATTCTATCTCTAGTTTGCCCGTTGCGAAAGTCCACAACTTGCCGTATATTTGTGATAGATTTACGGCATACCAGGAAAGGACTACTATGGAACTACCAAAAACTATCCGAATAGGCGTGGCGGATTACGAGGTTTTACGCAAAAAGAAGCCAAAGATGGACGATAGCGGTGAGGTTGTGATGGGCTGGTTCAAGACAACGGAGCAGCAAATCTGCGTTGGCACCGCCATTTCCGACATCCGGCAGCTTGAAACCTTTGTCCACGAAATACTGCACGTGGTTATGAGCGAGGCCGGGTTATCAGAACAGGCGGGCGACCACAGCATCATAGACCCCCTGACCATCTCCCTTATGCACTTCCTTATGCAAAACGACCTGGCCTGGATAAACAACTTCTTCAAGGACAAGTGGCATGAAAGACACAGTTGAGGTGCGCCTACAGGTGCCGCGTAAAATCCACGAACTGGTCAAGCGGGCCGCCGAGCAGGGGTTAAGAACGACCCACAACCAATACATCTTTTACCTGTCCTGGGTCTTCCAGGAAAGGCTGAACTACCTAAAGAAAGACCGGGACGAATACAACGGCCCCGGCTAATCTATGGCAACAAAACCTTGACAATGGTAGCGTTGTTCTGGTACAATACAGGTGGCGTTACCCTCAACTACAAAAGAAAGGCATTAGCGATGGCGGATTTTATTCACCTGGGTGATATTTATTTTAACCTGGATTTTGTGCGCCAGATTTTCGAGGACCGCGAAAACCCCGGCACCTGGCACGTAATGCTAGAGATGGGAACCAGTCGGGACGGCACCGGGCTGGTCCAGGCGTTGACTTTTGAGGGAGAGGAAGGGGCAGCCCTGGCTCTCTTTATGGACAACAACTTTCGCAACATCTCGGAAGAAGCCCGGCGCGTCAAGGGTTCCAGGCGCGGCACCCCGACAAATTTCAACGTGGTAGCCGCCGATGAGTGAGGAAGCGGGCGTGCCGCCGCTTTCACGCCAGCAGAGGCGGGCCTTAGAGCGGCAAGAGTTCAAGGACAAGCAACAGTATTTCCACCAGAAAAACGAGCAGACCCGGTTGCAACACCGTCTGCGCTACAAGAAAGTGAGAAACCAGGATGGCATTACTAGAAGACCAGGCCAGAATGTATCTGGCACTGGAAGGGCATTTACCCGAAATGTTTCTTCTAACCGAGTTAATGGGGCGAACCGAAGAAGAAGCCCGAAAGATAATCCGGTGGCAGAGGGAGCAGCAGCTTTACCACGACCCGGCAGTTCGGGCGATACGGGTGGTAGCGGAACGCCGCCGCCTGCGTAAGCTGTACAAGCTGCCCGCCGTCGAGAACGAGGAAGCCTCTATCGAGGACGACGGCACCAGGGTGAGCAAGGTTATCTCAGGCCAGGTCACGATTGACCCGGACGGCCAGGTGCGGTTGAACGGCGAGGGCATCGAAAACCTGCCGCCAGAAATCCAGCAGCTTGTCAGGACCGAGATAGGCAACAGGGTCCGGCAGCAGGCCCAGGAAAGTATGGCCGAGTTCTTTAAGAAGATGGGGGAGCAAAATGGCAACGAAGACGACAGTGACTGACCTGGCCGTTGGGTACGGTCGAGATGAGATTGACCTTATTAAGAGTATGTGCGCCCAGAACGCGACCGACGATGAGTTCCGGGTGCTGTTGCATATGGCCGACAAGTACAAACTGGACCCATTGGCAAAGCAGATTTACCTGCAAAAATACAAGTCGTCCAAGTCGCCTACCGGGTATGCGCCCGCCGCGATAATCATCACCTATGCCGGGATGCTGGAAATCGCCAACCGGGACAACATGCTGGACGGCATCGAGTGTGAGGTCTTCACCAGGGCCGGGGAAAAGCAGCCCTACAAGGCCAAGTCTACCCTCTGGAAAAAAGGTTGTTCCCATCCCTTTGTGTCGGAGGTCGCCTTTGACGAGTATGTCCAGTTTGAGTACAACTCAAAAACCCCGTCCGGCCTGTGGGCCACCAAGCCCATCACAATGCTAAAGAAGGTGGCAAACGCCCAGAATTTGCGGCAGGCTTTCTCGCTCGGCCAGATGTACATCGAGGAAGAAATGCCCCCGGCTCCGGTCGAGGTAATTGAACCAAAGGTGGTCGAGCCAGCCCCGGAGCCGACCACCCTGGACGATTTACCGGGCAAGCTCAGGGACAGGTATATCCTGGCCCAAAAACTTGAACTGGAATACGGGGTTAAGACAGTTGACCGGGCCGCCAACTGGCTCAACACCGTCAAGGTCGGCCAGGTGCTGGACGCGACCTACAAGATGATTGGGGCCAAATCGTTCAAGGAAATCATTGACAAAACGGGCCTGGAAAACTTCGAGGGGCATCTGCACCGCTACGCCCCCGATGCCCAGACCCAGGCTATGAAGTTCGCGGCGACGATACATCTGGTGGCCGAGTGGTACGAAAAGCACAACCACCAGCTAGAGTTGGAGGCGGGACTTGCCAGCGTTTAAGGGCGAAGCGGTCAGGCTGAGTGGGGAAGACTGGGACGCGTACAGTGCCTTCGTCCCGGTTCCCTACAAACCCCACACCGGGTCTTACTGGTGGGTCTGCCCCTTCTGCGACCAGGCCACGTCAAAAAACTACACGGTCTGTAAATTCTGCCAACGGCAAAAGGTCCGGCTCACCACCGGATACGGGCCGCGTGGCGGCGAGCAGCACGGGTGGTTTATGCCAAAGGAAGGGGGTTAATATGCCCAGGTATCGGGGGCTGACCAACGACGACACCCAAAAACTTGACCTTATAGATAATATAATGTTACACACCGAAATTGAGGATGGTCACTTGAAGTGGCGCGGCACCTTTATGCGACCGGGCTACCCGATTTTCCATTGGGGCCGGGGCAACATTCATTTGAAAATCCCGGTGCGTAATTTCCTGTTTATCCGGGAATACGACATCAAAGAACGTATTCAAGTCACCAATACCTGCAAAGAGGCCACCTGCGTCCTTCCGGCGCACCAGGCTCAAAAAAGGCAGGACCACGTATCCAGGCGGCGTTTCAAGGAGGTGCGCCAACTCAGGACTGATTATATCCGGCAGCTTTTCCTCAATGGTTACACCCTGGAAGAACTGGCCGAAGGTTTTGACATGGAGATGATAACCATTGGCCGGATAGTAAAACCAGTCAGATAGACTCGCCTATTGTGAAGCCCTGGCCGGGAACGGGGCTTCTTTATTTGTTGACAAACAAAGGTACATCTGCTATACTGTAAGAGTACCCCATCTAGTATGAGAGGCGACTATGACTACACAAGATATAGAAACGGTGGTCCAGAAGACTTTCCGTTTATCCCCAAAGGCACAGATATTACTGGTGAAGCTGGCAAGGTATTACGGGCTAGACCAGAAGGGTGTGCTTGAAGTTCTTATCCGCCAAGTGGCAGAGAAAGAAAACATCACGGTTGACTAGTTAACTTGTAGGCCACCCGCGTGTGGCGGCTATTTAGTATTCCCCAAAAAGGCATGAGCGATGGCAAAACAACCCTTTAATCGGAGAAACCCCTGCCCCTTGTGCGGTGGGTACGACGACAGGAGCCTGGGTGAACGAAGATGTCACGGCTACCAGGAAGGTGATTGGGTCCATTGTCGGAGGGCCGACCTTTCTCCGAATATCCAATACTCCGAAGCCTCAGACACTTACGCGCACCTCTGGACCGACAAACCCTGTTTTTGCGGCCAGGTCCACCAACCCTCGGCTGCACCAAGTACGACAACACCCCAGCTAAGACTGGTTGCCAGGTGGAAGTATTACGACCTCAACGGCAACCTCGATACCGAAGTCAGACGCTACCAAAGGGCTGACGGAAGCAAAGATTACAGGCAGTACCACCCCGACCCCACAGGCGAAATGAAGCCGGGGGCCGGGCCAGTCCAATACCTGCTTTACCGCTACAACGAACTCAAAGACCTGCCCAAAGACCGGGCCTGGCTGCTCGTAGAGGGCGAGAAAGCGGTAGACTCCTGTATTGCGCGTGGCATCCCCGCCACCTGCAATATAGGAGGGGCTGGCAAATGGCACGACTCTTACACAGCACTCCTGGCCGGGCGCAAGCTGATAATCATCCCCGACAACGACCCGGAAGTGGACGAAAGAGGCAAGGAACACCGCAAGGGCCAGAAACACGCCCAGATGGTTTTCGATAAGCTAAAGGGTGTGGCCGACTTAAAGCTGATGCCGCCGATGCCGGACGTTGGTGAGAAGGGTGACATCGCTGACTGGTGGGAAGCGGGCAAGACGGTAGACGACCTTTACAACTGGGTAAAGACGGTCGAATGGGTCAACCGCCCCCGGCACCGCTACCACGAAAGTGAGCTTGAACTGCTACCGCCCATTGAGTGGCTGCTCAGGCCATTTATCCAGGACCGGGCCATCAATATGGTTTCCGGCCCCAGTGGAAGCGGCAAAAGCTACGTTGCTTTGCACTGGGCTAAGGAATTAGGCCGACGCTACAACGTGCTTTACCTGGCCGCCGAAGATGCCAGCCAGTACCCGGAGCGGGTCAAGGCGTGGAACATCTACAACAGGTTTGAGGCAAAAGAAGGGCATTTCTACCTGGAAACCCTGCCGATAAACCTGATAAACCCACAGGATGCCGACAGGCTGATTGCCGAGAACGACGATATTAAACCCCGCTTTGTAGTAATAGATACCTACGCGGCTGCAACCCCCGGCAGTAACGAAAATGACAACGGCCAAATAGAGCTAATCCTGGGTAACGCCCGGAAGTTTATTGCGGCCTGGGGCTGCGCCGTCCTGGTGGTCCACCACTTCAACAAGGCCGAAACAGCCGAGCGCGGCGGGTCAGCCTTACGAGCCGGGATTGTCCAGACCATGCAGGTCACGCTGGACCAGGACACCCTCAAACTGACGATGGATAAAACCCGCAACGCCGAGAAGACCGAGGACGTTTTCTTCAAGTTTGAGAAGGTAGCTATCCCGGTCAAGCTGTCGGACGGCACCACTGAAATCCGCACCCAGCGCGTCCCGGTCCAGACCGACCACGCTGAAACCGACTTCACCACCATTACCCCGGCGCAGATGGCAATACTTAAATATATGGGCGCACTCATCCGGCGTGACAACGAACACCGCAAGGTGGACATTGAGCAGGCCACCAACCAGCCTACCCGGACGGTAGGTGACAGTATGGCGAAGCTGATAACGATGAAGCTGGTAGTACAACCCAAAGAACGCGGGCCTTATCGGATTACCGAACAGGGCTTGGTTGCGGGTGGGTATATACCGAACGATTTGAAGTTGGTTATCCAGGAAGTTAAGAACTGGTGAATAGGCATGCTTAAGCAAAGGATAGGCAATGCCTATGCCTATTGTCATATAAAAATGACATAGGCAATAGTAATGTATATGTTAGTGCCTATGCCTATTGCCTATTGCTTTTTTGAGGCTAAAATGGGTACTTTGGAGGACCGATAGGCAAAAGGTCTTTTGCCTATCTTTTGGCAGAAAGGAACCGAAATGGACACGAAGATAGGGCCGGAAAGTAAGAAGTTTCTGGAAGCCCGCCAGCACTCCGAACAGATTGGGGAGTTTATGGACTGGCTGACCCAGGAGAAGGGTTTGGTGCTGGGCTTCTGGGAAGGCGACGAGATTTACCCCTACACCGCCAATATCAACAAACTGCTCTACGAGTTCTTCGGAATTAACGAGCAAGCGTTAGAGGCCGAGAGGCGTGAGATATTAAAACAGTACCGGGAGGCGCAAGATGGACAGTAGACACCACTACACCGATGAAGATAGGATTAAAATCCGGGATATGATTATCTGGTACAACAACAACCCCCATTACGCTAAGATTGACCAGGGCTACGTCTGGGAGCAAGTTGAGGCCGGGGAGCCGACCATCTTCTGCTGCCGGGGCGACCGGGAGCGGTGGGGCGGCAAAATCGGAGAACCTCAGTTCCAGGCTGTAAGCGGTGGGACCGCCTTACTGCACGAAGAAAGTGAGGAAGCCGATGCCAGACCGACAGAGTAGTTTTGACACCGAGATTGAGAAGCTGGCCTACGAGTTTATGATTAACTGGCTGCGCTTTGATATTGCCCGCCACGAATGGTTGGAGCGGCCCATCAAGACCTACGAGGGCAAGGAACGGGTGGAACGCCACCAGGCAGCCGGGGCCGACGCGATGCTTGACCTTTTTCAAAAGCTACAAAATAAATACGGGGTGCCGGGTGACGATGGCGTGAAGTTCGACTACCCGATACCTGAATAGGAGAGGATTATGAGTTACGTTGAAAATGAGCTTGCCGCCACCCACAACGGGGCCGCCTTTAGCGCGGGGACCGCCAACACCCAGTATATGACCGTAACCTGGGACGGGCAAAGGCACCACGTCACAACCTCTAGCAAGCCGAGCGGGGGCCGTACCGACAACGATATAACCGAAGCTGATTTGAAAGCGATGAAGGCAGAGCAAGCCGAAAACCGCAAGAAGAAGGACGTTGCTACCACAGGGGGTGTGGGTTTGGAGAAGGCCTTGCTAAGGGTCGTCCTAGACGGCGATGCCCTGCTGCGGGTGATGCCGCTTGTAGGGCCGGAATACTTGGAACAGCAAGCCAGGGAGCGGGAAGTGGTGGAACAGGCCAGGGAGCTTAACCGCCGCCTCAACCGCAGGGTGAACGAGAGCCTTCTGTCGCCCCCGGTCAGGGTCGAAGGCACCAGCCCGGAGTTAAGAACACGCCTTACCCAGGAGTTGCAACGGGGGGCTTTCGAGCTTGCCCGCCAGGTCAGCCCCAACCACCCGCGCTGGGGTGAGTTTATCAGGATGCAGCGCGAAATTCAACGCCTGATGCAGCAGGAGCGTGGGGCCCAGGCCAACGCCAGGGAGCGGAGCGTGGAAGAAATGCGCCGGGTACGGGCTTTGCGTGAACTAAATTTGTTTCCCAGCTTTATCAGGACAACGGTTGGCGACCCCTTCATGGAACCCCGGCTAGGCGGCAGGGGCTTGATGGAGTGGCCCCGTGAGGAATTTGACGAGATGATAGCCAGGCTGGGCGGCAGGAGCGGGTAAATAAAAACGCCCCGGCCTACTCTACCTGGACGTTTACCAAAAATATTAACCCAGTAATCCCTTAAAGGGTTATCTGGTTGTTAGTATAGGGGTACAGTAACGAACAAAAAACGTGATGTTCCACAGGTGGCGGTTGTTGCTATAAACCAGCATTTGGTTTGCTGTACGCCACCTTCAGGAACAATTCTATTATAGCAGGTTGCAACGCTATTGCAACAGGAAGGTCAATATGACAGACATACCCGAAAGAAAGTGTTTAGAGTGTGGTGGGATTATCCCAGCCGTAATCAAGTGGCGTGGGGGCCACCTCTCGGCCTACTGTAAGGAATGTGTAAGAAGCCGCAGGCTAAAGCGTTACTCGAACTACTACAAGGACAACCGGGAGTATTTTGCCCAGTACCACCGGGACTGGAAGCTGGTGAACTGGGAACGTTACCTGGAAATGCAGCGCGAGGGCAACCGGGCGGCCTACTGGCGGCGTAAGGAAAAGCTGGGCAAGAAGCGGGTCCGGCGCAGCCAGTACGGTGAGCCGGAGAAATAAGAGTTAAAGAAAGGCCGGGGACGAGTTGTAAGAAATACCCCCGGCCTCTCCCAGGCATTGTGTGACCCGGCGCGGCAGCCTGGCAAGACTTAACGCCTATCGGACACAAGCACCTTTAAGCGTGGGTCAAACACGCTTCGCCACTAACATTATACCTGAAAGGACAAAACGATGCCAGACCAAATCACCATTGAGGACATCTCCGCTTCCACCCCTACCCACTTCGAGGTAGAAGGGACGTGGTTCGCAGTTATTGATACAACCCTGACCGACAGCTTTCTTTATCTGGTAATCCAGCAGGAAGGCTCCCAGGCCAAGCAAGCCACCTACGTGGATATGGCTTTCTTGAATAAGAAGTCCACTTACCAACCCGACATAATCTGGATACAGTTACAAGCTGCCGCCAAGAAGTTGCTGGACAAAGCCGCTACCGCAAAGGTCAAGGAGATAGCGGATAGGGGAGTCGGGGGATAATGGATAAGTGCCGGGCTTTCTACTGTGACCAACCCCAGGCCAGAGCCAACCCCTTCTGCTACAAGCACTGGGTAACGCTACCCAACCGCTATAAGGAGAAGTTCAAAGAGGCCCACAACGAGCGGGGGTACGAGCGTCTTATCAAAGAGTGCCGCCGCCAGCTTAAACTTATCGAGGATAACTACAGCCTGGACAACTACCCCTTTTACCCCAGACCCTAGTGGGGCAAGCAGTAAACCAATCCGCTAGTTTGGTGTACCATACGGTAAACAATCTAGCCTCAAAACCAGCCTCTATCGAGTATCTCTTATATAGGGGTTAGCCCCTAAAAAAAGAAGGGCTGGTCGCGGTTAGAACGACCAGCCCACCAGCACGCTAACTATAGAGTTACGCACTATCTTGAAATTCCCCCTTATTATACCATTTATTTTCCCATTTATTAACAAAACGCCGTCTATTTTTATAGTGTATATTTTTGTGACACCAGGACAGAATAATAGGTAACAGATGATGATGGTGATACTCGTACTAAAGGTGGTAATGGTACTGGTAGTAATGATGCTGGTGTTGGTGGTGGTGGTGGCGTTTGTGTGTGGTGTGTGTGTGTCTTTCTTCTGTGGCTTTGGTCTGGTTGTTTGCCTGGTTGGTTGGTTGGTCCTGTGTCCTGTGAGCCTGGTTAGCCGTGCGCGTGCCTGCCTGCCGGGGCCGAGCGCAGCGAGGCCACCATAGGTTTAGCCCATTGCAATGCCCTATCCTCACATTCCAGGTGGGTCACTAAAGATATTATACATTATCTTGACTAACTTGATTAGCCTGACTAACCGTTAGCCTATGCAATCTTTAGCCTGATGCTAACATATCGTATGCTGCCGGATGTCACGCCAGCCCCGTTACTTACTTTTAGTATGCACGTAACTACGCAAGTATTCAAGTATGTAATTAGCTATAACAACATTTCTACCCACGAACTATTAGCCTACCGCTAAGTAATAGCCGGGTGCGCCGGGACACCCTGGCCGCCAGGTGATGAGTACAATCTACCCCTACCAGAACAAATCATCTACCCGCTACCAAATTTTATTAGGTACGGGCGGTAGCCTTGCCTATCATTCGTAGCTAAACACGCGGAAAAAACGTTCAAATTGGGGCTTGACAGGTAGCGAACAATTAGCTACAATAGGACCACAACCAAATACACCCTGACCGCCGAACACCCAACCTGACCGGGTGCGGTAGAGTCGGGTTAGCAGTTCAAAGAGGTTCTACGTATGAAATCCACTATCCGTTTTCTCCTTTTCGCGGTTCACTACTACGCGCTGAACGTGCTCGAATGGCTGGGTGCCTACAAGCACAGGCTCTGCACCAAGCACAGCACCCAGGCCCAGCACGCTACCTTTTTCCTGGTCAATCTCTTTTTCCTGGCTACCTACGATGCCATCAAAGAGTGGGTTATCCCCTTTGGGGTCGTGGGTCTGGTCGCGGTCTTTCTGCTTTCCCGTTCGGATTGGTAAACGCTTATCGCGGGGCTTCGGCCCCGCACCCCTGAAAGGTGGCTTGCAATGGCTATTCTGATTGTGTTGGTCCTGTTGGTCCTGTTGGTCCTGTCGGCCCGTGCAGTTGAGTATTAAGAAAGGATAAAACTATGTTGCCTATGAAATCCGCGAAAACGCAGCGCATTACCTGGATTGTGTCGGTGTCTATAGCCCTAGTGGTGTTCGTGGCTGGCGCGGTCGGCTTCGCCTTCAAGCTCAATTTGTTCGCACATTCCAATCAGTTTATTTTCCTGGCGGTCGTGTTCTATGTGGTTATGGTGGGCGGTATGCTGGCCGTTACCCTGACAGGTATCAATAACCCGGTAGACCAGAACGCCCTGTACGCTTACGAGGTTCGCAAGGCCCGCACTCTAAACCTGGTCGCAGCCCTGGCCGAGGTTGAGGAATACTGGGGGGCTTAATGCCCCCTGGTCCCGGTGGTTGTTTAGCTCTTAGTGAAAGGATAGTTCGATGTTAAGTTTAATCCTGTTCGCCCTGGTTATGCTGGTCCTGATGGTAGTGGCCGGGTTCGTTGGCAAGTGGTATCTGTCGCTGCCGATGGGTGAGGCCCAGGCCCAGGCCAGGCGCGACCGCAAGCTGTAGCCGAAACCCCGCGAGGGGTCTGCGTCCAATAGGCGCACCGATGATGGCTTTGCAAGAGTAGAAAGGATAAACAAATGTTTTACACCGTGACCGCCACCTACCGTGACACCGCCAACACAAGCACGGTTGGCTTCGAGCAGGCATATGACGCTATCGAATACGCCCGGAGTTTGTGGGCGCATTACCTGGCTAGCTGGGTGAGCGTGCGCGACCTGGGTAGCGACGAGGTTATCTATTGCCAGGGGTCTTAACCCCTGGCCCAGGCTCTAACACAACGCTAACAAACAACGTGAAACAATACGGCAACAATGCCCGTATTACTTAGGACAATTGAATAGCAGAAAGGAAATGACTATGGGTTACGCTACGTTTGCGGGTGGCCGGGTGTCCCGCTCGCCGATGCGCTCCGAGTTCAAGGAACAGGCACGGCGCGCCTTGTTCGATAGGCTGTACGCCCAGTTCCCACAGGTGGACTGGCTCGAACTCTGGTCCGAGTACGCAATGTGGGGTGGGTTCTACTACGCTTACGGGCTGCTGTCACAGGTGGCCCGTGACTACAACAATTAGTGAAAGGGAAATGATTATGTCTAAGGTAACTAAGTCCGAGCGTGAAGAAAGTATCGCCCTCTTGCGCGACTGGTTAAGCGAGGGCGATACGGTCTACTGCATCCTGCGTAGCGTGTCCCGGTCGGGCTTGTCCAGGCAGGTATCACCCCTGGCCCTGGAAAAGTACACGACTTATGACGGGCGCGAAACGATTAGCGATTGCCACCTGGCCTATCACGTGGCGCGTGTCCTGGGTTGGTCCTACCGCGAGAACACCGGGAATAGTGCGGTGGTGGTGGACGGCTGTGGTATGGACGCTGCCGCCCATATGGTGGATAGCCTAAGCCGGGTGTTGTTTGGCAAGGGTGACGCTCTGAGGTACAGGTGGCTTTAGCCACCTGGCCCAGGGTGGGTGGCCCAGGGTGTGGCTATCATCATTTTTTGCTTTTGTGGTCTTGTTTGGTCTTTTATTTATTTTTGTGGGAGTGTGTGACTTATGTTTGATTTGTACTCTAGTATGCTGGCCTTTGATGATGGTGAGCTTGATGGTGACGGTGTGCTACAGCTTTTCAGCCATCTGGTAAGCACAGGCTATGCCTGGTCCTTGCCTGGCCGCTACGGGCGCACCGCCTGTGACCTGATTGACAACGGCTATTTGGATAACCAGGGTGAAATTCTAAGGGGGTTGGACGATGAATACTAAGTTTGATTTACGCAAGTACGAGGCTAATTCTTACGGCCAGATTGTGGCCTGGGAGATTATGGACAAGGGCATTTCCTGGGGTTGTGACGGTCTGACCTACGACGAGGCCCGCAAGATTGCTACCGCCCAGATTACTGACTTCTACCGCAAATGGGGTCGGACGGGTGGTATGCGCTGGAAAGGCTGCCGGGACGAAGGCTATATGGAAGTTATAGCCCGGTCGGGTAGCCATACGCTTGAACTGTATATGCACGCCTACGACCTGGAAAGTGAGGTTAAGGGATGAAAGAGTATTACTCGGTTTACCGCCTGGCGGTTAGTGGCCCGGATGTGCTGCTAGCCGTCAACCTTACGCCAGGGATGGCTTACGTGTTTAGACGCTACCCGGATACTTACCGGGTAGAAAAACAAAGTGAAAGGATAGATTACTAATGCCTAAAGTACGCGCCAAAGAATTTATTTTGCTGTTGGGTGCCGATGGTAGCGAGGTTGAAAAGCACCACGACAAAATAACCCTGGAACAAATTCAGGGGATGTTGGATAGCGAGCTTGTGCAGTATCTCAGGTTGGGCAAGGACTTGTATCTGTTCTACGATGAGGATGCGGCTATTGAAAAGAAGTTGCCACCGAACCTGCACGCCACCGACCTGGCCTATGTTCACGGTAAAATTGGCCGTTACGACCAGATATGCGGCCCGGTGCTGCTGGCCCCGACCTCGAAAGTGAGGCTGTAATGTGGTACGCGATTTGTGTTTTGGTTTATGTGCTTCAATTGTTGCTCGACCTGGCCGGGTTGGTAGGTGCGATGCGTGACGGCAAGGCTTTTGATTTTATCGTTTGTTTGTTGCTGGTGGTGGTCTGGTCAGTTGCCTTCGGTATAGTTACGGGCTTGTTTATAGAAAGTGAGCGTTGATGATGTGGTTAAACTATTTTAGGGTTGGGTTGCTCATAGTCCTGGCCTGGGTACTGGTCTTTGGCCTGCTGGTAGTCCTGGCTTATGCCAGTGGCTACCCGCTATAATCAAGATAAGTCCCGTTATCTTTAGTAATGTTGAAAGGAAAAATATGAGCGGCAATTACATTGATGTTACAGAAGACCCGACATATCGAGAAGGTTTTGCCGATGGTAGGAAGGAAGCATTATTAGAGGCTTGCGGAGCGATATGCCCCGAATGTGCCAAAGGTAGCAGAGTTTTATCCAATGAGGAATATCCAGACCTTTTTCACGTAATCGAAGGTAAAGGGGCTGTTGATTGTCTTGCTTCTGAAATACATAAACTAAGTGCAGCTGATGAGAGAAAATAGAAGTAATGGTCTATCAAGCTAATCGGTCATCTCTTTACTAATTTACAAGTAGTTTCAATAGAAAGGATAATTCCATGACAACTGATAGAGGGCCATTTATTGCAGACGCACACTTTTTTGATTTAGCAAATTGGGTTGAGTCTTTTGGGGTGAAAGATAAATATAACTTCGCTCGCCTTATACGCAACTACGGGCACTTTGCTAACCTGTTTTACAATGAGGGTAAAGAGTTCAAAGTTTGCCCTCAATGCAAAGGTCAGGGTGCGAAAGATTGTGAACGTTGTGAGGAATGGGGGTTTATTCAAGAACCTCAGTGGCCTGGAAATAGTCAGACAAGATAATAGGTATTACCGTTATAAAAATAAGTCCGGCTACCGTGCTAGGGACCGGACCTAAAATGTTTGCTTTGCTAAATGTTATTGAACCGAAATAATCAAAAGATAAGTGAGGTGATTATATCATTCGGGGTCGGGCTTGTCCAGTTTCTTGATTGGCACCATCGTTAGCCGCCTGGGTACGCTGGGCAGGGGCATCGGTGGTATTTCTTCCGGCTCTGGTTTAATCCTTTTCTTGGGTGGGTCTTCCGGCTGGCGAGTGAAGTCATAGTTCTTGGCTTCGGGCAGAAGTTGGGCTTCGCCTGCCGCCGAGTCTGTGAGTAAGCGTTTCCAGAAGGCTAGCAGCGTATCACGCATTTCTTCCGGCAGTTCCATTATCTCTGCCGTGAGAGCGTCGCGGGTCGCCTCTGCCGCTTGGGTCTGCTCACCCTTAAGCTGAATACGGGCTTCCCAGGTGTCCCGGTTGCGCTCGATAGCGGGCAGGATGTAGCGGAAGTAGGTCATTATAATTTTATCGCTGGGCTTTGAGGACATCATATTCTCAGCAATAGACTTGTAAAACTCTGGCGTTAGCTCGGTCATTACCTGCTGGGCCATCGCCTGGACCGCCTCGTTCCAGCCTATCATTTGCTGCCATTGCCACAGGGTGGTCGTGTTGACACCCAGGAGCGCAGCAAACTGGGTCTTGTTCAGGTACTGGGGGCTTTTATCTGACTGGGGCCAGCACAGCCAGCGCATATAGGCTAGCTGCTCCGGGGTCCAGCCCTTGATGTAGGCTTTGCGTGGTGGCATCGGCTTTCTCCGTCTAAACAAATGTCTTTTAGAAATTATACCATACAGTGCTTGACATCGTTGGCAACATATGGTAACATTGTCCCATCAGTGGTTCTGTGTGTGGTTAAGTTGTATAAGTGAAAGTGAGTTACTATGTCGGATGAATTTGACCAGGGTGTGTGCGCCCGTTGCGGTGCGCCGGAATTACACATCGCCTCGTTCCAGTGCATCAGTTACCTGCGCCTGACCAACGAAAGTTTTCAGGCCCAGACCAAAGAAGCTATCGAAGAACTCAGGGCTGCCGTAGGCAAGCAGGCTAAAGGCCAGGGTGAACCAGAGGCCCGGCCAAAGACTTACTGGGACGGCAGGCGCGACGGCTACGAAGACGCTTTACGTTTCATCTATCACGCCGCCAGGCAGGAGCAGAAGAAAGCCGAGCGGGAAAGGGAGCAAGGCCAGGGGTATGACGATAATTAACCTGGGTACGGTGGAGCGGGGCGACGTGGTTCGCCTCGCCACCAAGCACGCGAAAGGCCGGGACAAGCTGAACATTACCCACCTGGGCCAGTACACCAAACGGGTGGGCGATAACACCTACCAGGCCGAGTGCTTTGTGACGGATAGGATTGTGCCGGACGGCGAGGGTGGCGAGAGCCTGCGCTTTCACGACATAGAAATCTGGCAGGGGCCGGGTGGTACGTGGTTCGGTGAGTGCGACAGCGAAGACAGCACGCCCGACGAGAGCTACGCTTGCAAGGCGAACAGGTTGGGTGGCCTACTGTGCAATCACCTGGCCGGGTGCCTGATGTGGCTCGAAGAAAAGAATAAAGTCCGGCTGTCCTTCACGGGCTATTGCCAGCGTTGCGGCAGGCACGGGGTAAGGGTCGCCTACGATGGGCAAGACTACGAGTGCATTGACCAGGCCGGGTGCGACCGGGCCGTCAATGAAAAGCTAAAGCCGGACACCGACAGAAAGGATTTATTTGGTGATGTTACATAGAAAGAGAGGCTTAGTATATGGCACAACCCAAAGACTGGCGCAGGGATTATCTGACCACCCGCCAGGTGCGCGAGGTCTACGGCAGGGGCCGGACCTGGCTCTACGATAAGCAACGGGCCGGGCTACTGACGGTTTACAAGCAGCCCGCCAACCTTAATCAGAGCTACTGGAAGGTGAGTGAACTGGAAGCTATCGTTGGCAAGCACAGCCAGCCGATTGCGGCCAGCGATTTAAACAAGCTAAGAAACCGAGAAACCGATTAGTGAAAGGCTAAGTGTTATGATTACCGAAGTAACGAGTGACTTAGAGCTTATCAAGCAGCAGTACCGTATTGCCGTCGAGCAGACCGAGGAAGAAAAAGAGTTAGCCGAGATTGCCGAGGTTGAGGCTCAACTTAGCTCCAACCCTATACTGGATGAGTTTAACGTAACCCCTGAGCAGGCCGAGGCCCAAGAGGAACAGGCCCGGCAGTTGTACGAGAGGCTGCAACGGCTGTACTCAAACGCCCAGGACAGATACCGTGAGGCCAACGCCATTACCCATGATTTGCGCCAGATGAAAGACATCAAGCGACGCTGGCGTATGTATCAGGTCTGGCGGGTGCTGGACGACGAGGGCAATTGCGACTACACCCCCGGCAGGAAAGAGGAATACCGCATCAAAGAAGTGGGCCAGGTGCTGCGCTTCAAACGTAACGACCGCCCGTCGCTTTGCCGCAACGGTACGCACGGCAGCCGTCTGGCCCGCTACGCCTTTAACGATTTTAGCGGTAACAGGTTGGCCCGGTTGGAACTGGAAGGGTATCTTGAAAGCTCCAACTTCCGGCCCTGTACCTGCAAGGTGCTGGCTATCATAGACGTGGCCGACCTCTTGCCTGCCGAGCCGGAACAACCCGCCTTTGTGCCGGACACCAAAGCCCGGAGCCTCAGACGCTGGCACGAGCCTGCGCTTGAGGGCCAGGATAACCCGCTCTATTTGCACCCGTCGGGCGGCTCGACTACCAGGGCTGACGGCTGGCGTGAGGTTTACCGCCGCCTGGTGGACAACCTGGCCGGAAAGTTTGAAGCGTTCCCGGACTACGTGCCGACCGAGGACGAACTGGGTTATCTCTTTTTCGTGGCGATGCAGGCCGAAACCATCAACACGATGTTTAACCACACCCTGCGGGGTGCGGTCAGTCACGATGATTTACTGAACTACTTCGAGGTCTGCTTCGAGAAGATGGAGTTGCGTAGGAAGGACGCGCTGGGTATCCGGGAGAAGATGAGTATCCAGGGTCGCCTGAACCAGATGGATAACCTTGCGCTTGAAAAGGCAGCCAGGGCTGCCGTAATGGAAAAGTTTCCCGGCACAAGGTTGCGCGATTTTGGTGTCAAGCGGGGCCAGGATGTGCTTAACCCCGGCTCCGAGTGGTCGCCTTCGTACTGGCGGCCATCATCCGGCTCTTAGTTTTTATTTACCGGGGCGGCCTTGCCGCCCCTAACCGAAAGGATTGGACAAGAAGATGTCTACTACTAAAGAGATTTTACGCAACGCTTACGTGAACCTGGCCGCCGATACCCTCTACGCTTTTAACGAGTGGGGCCAGGCCGAGGCCCGCCGCCAGGGGGTTGAGCTTGGCGAGTTTCCCCAACTGTTCCACAGCAAGGTCGAGAAACTGCGCCAGAAGGGTAGGCTGGGGCCGAAAGCCTGGGCCAAGCTACAGGACCAGTGTCCGACGGCGGCCCGGTCTTACCTGTCCGGCTTCGCTGGCGGGTTTGATATGACCACCGATGAGGGCTTCGTGGCTTTCCTGGCGGCGGTCAAGGGTGTGTCCCGGCACCTGCCGGACGCGACCCGGTTGTCTATCCTGGAAAACTTCGCTACCCTCGTGGCCGATGCTTTCGACCAGGATGAAGCCGAGGGTCCGGAAGACGAGGACGAGGACGCAGCCTAGTTGGTAGGGTAGGGTAGGGGTGGCCTAACGGCCACCCACCCACAAGAGAAAGAAGGACTAAGTGGATACGCTATTTATCGTTGGACTGTTACTGGTGAACGCGGTTATGTTTAGCGGCTTCTACCGCTATAATCACAGAAAGAGTGGTAAGTAATGGAGATAAGTCAAAGTGACCTTGATGCCCTGGTTAAGGTGCTATCGAACGGCACCGCCAACGGCAGCGTGGCCTTTCTCAGGGATGCCCTGGCCGCCAGGGTGCAGGCTTCCCTCGCCAAACTGGAAGACGCGAAGTCCGAACTGCGCGATAACTACCGGGCGTTGCGGGCTGTCGGTGGTCCGGCGATAGCCGCCCTGGAAGATATGCAGCCAGCCCTGACCCGGCCCGACCCGGTGCCAACCCCCGACTACACCCCGGCCCCGCCGAGCCTGCCGCAAGTCGAGGTGGTGGAAGTGGTCAGGCAGCCCATTTATCGCAAGCCCCACAAATATTTCAGGTTCGCCACGCTGGGCGTGACGGGCCAGGACGTGGCGGCTTTCTGGAAGCTGGTCAAGGACGAGTTCGGCCAGCCACCGTCTTACCGGGCGATGGCAAACTACTTCGGTTGTTCGCCCGGTTCAGGCATGAAGCTAATCGAGCTTGCTCGCGCAGCCGGATACCCGGACGTTGGCCTGGGCTACACACACGGTCGCCGGACCCCACCGGGTCTGGACAAGGCTATCGCCCGTCGGTTTGGCACCAACTACAGCCGGGCGCAGGCCAACCGTGAATTGCCAAAATAAGATAAGAAGGGGCGTACCTTGCTCAGGGGTACGCCCTTTTATTTCGCTAAAGTAGCTAGGAGGATGGACATTAAAGAAGATGTGAATTGCTTTTTAAGGTGGTAAGCCCGCAGGCTGCGGGCTATTTTTTTGCGGTTGGCCCGGCTGCGCCGGACCCCGTGCTGGCCTGCTCCACCCGCCGAGGTATTGCCCCAGGCGTAGCCCTGGTCGCGGAGTGTGGTTATCCACCAGGCTTCGAGTACGTCTGCCCCGGCCTGGTCCTGGGCGTGGCCTAGCTCTATTATACCAAGTTTACCGCCAAGTGCATACACCCCCGTTATAGCCAGGTGTTTCCTATGCCCGTCCTTGCATTTCTTCCACTCGTAACGAGCCTGGGCCAGCCTTGCCGGGAGCGGTTGGACGCTCTGGCCCACGTAGATAATCTGGTGGGTCCAACTGTTCGTCAGACCGTAGATGCGAAACATTACCTGTTGCCCAAGAGGTTACGCATAAAGCGTTCAAGGGTGCCGCTATCATAAACCTGGGTATCGGTGATACGCGCCACGACATAGCCCTGGCTTTGCAGTAGGGTATTCTGGGCTGCATCGCGCCCGGATACCGCCGCCTTCTGGTGCCAGTAAGCTCCGTCAATCGCCAGCACCACGCCCTTTTTGGTACGTGAGGCTACCGATGAAATAAAGATGTCGGCCACCAGGCCACCACCGAAACGGCCACGCCCGCCGCCGAGCGGCCACTGGCTAAAGAAGTCGGCTGACGGGTTGGTGATGTTGGGGTAGACCCCACCAAAGGTGTAGTGGTTGGCTTCCATCCACTCGATGGTTAAACGTTCCGGCAGCGTGAGAGCAATCCGGCCCGGCTTTAGCCCGGTGAGCGAGGCTTTAAGTTCCAACACATCACGCGCACTGAGGAACTTTGCCAGGTTGCGGTTATACCCCTGGTTCTCTAAGAGCCTTTCGACATCGGTGCCGTGAACGCGCTGGTACTTGAAGACCTCGGTGGCGTTTTCTTCCTCGTAAATCTGGCGCATCATACTCTGGACCGTTGGCAACCGGGGTACGGCAAAGGGCTGGCGGGCTTTCTCCCTGGCCCGGCGTTGCCTGGCCTTTAGCTGCTGGGCCGGGGTTAAAGGCTTGTATTTACGTTTAGCCTTTGGTGGCAACTATCATTTTTCCTTTTTTTGCCGTCTATTTTTGGTGTGTTATATTTTTTGGGTCTGGTGTTTGGTTTGTTTTGTGGTGTGGCTGTGCTATAATAAATCTGGGCTACGAAACCCACGCAATTATCTGACTTACTTTTCATTCCAAGTCCACACACTTAGTCCAATGACCAAAGCACCTCTGAACTGCGGGGTGCTTTTTATTTTCCTTAAAATCCCCGGTTCGCCAGGTACATTGGGCCGATTATTTTGCGCCTTACTTTCCAGTCCGGGTTGGTTTCGCCTGGGTCGTACTCCAAAACCTCGCCCTGAAAGACCTGTTCGGTCAGGTGCGTGATGGGGTTGGTGTATTCTTCGGTCAGGGGGTAGCCGAAGACTTGTAAGCCGCCGTGCTTGTTGTAAAAGTCCAGAAAGCCGCCGCCTAACACGAAACCGTTTAGCCTGATTGCCATTGGTGGAACCTCTTTCGCCTGCCCACGCCCGCCAGCCTGCTCCCAGGCCGCCAGGTCACTCATAAGACGCGCCCAGGGGAAGCCTGTGCCGGGGCAGTTGGCCTTTTGCGCCTTGTTTACCTGATAATGTCCGATAATCCCGGTGCGGTCGCTCTTTATCGCCAGGTTGCGGGCTAAAATGTACTTGTGCAGGGCCAGCGTTGATTGGTACTGTGTTTCCGGCATCGGGTTGCCCGTAAAACCTTCGTGTTCGATAGAAATGGTCCGTTTGTTGGGGTTGTAGCCCATCTGGGCGCACTCTAACAGCCAGGGTACGCTGTGGTCAAAGCCGTCCGGCCCGCTCAGGTCTATGGGTCCGTTGGCCCAGGCGGTGTCGGCTTCCGATACGTACTGGACGATTTTACCCGAAAGCCCGACCTCGTAGGTGGATGAAACCTCGCTGGTGGGGTTGTGAAACCAGCCGATGTTGGAGTTAAGGTTGCCCTGGCTGATGTGGTCTACAATGCCCTGGATTATCTCACCCCAGCGTCCCACCCAGTAGTTGGGGCTGCCGACCCACTCGATTGGCGGTGCTTGTGTTACCATAGTTTTTAACCACCCGTTAATGAGATTGACCACCGTCTGGATGTAGGCTGCCGGGTCGTTGCCGTCTTCCGGTGGCGCGAAGACGGGCAGAATTTGTTCGATGGTGGAGAGGCCCGCGTAGTCCGACTTGCCCACCAGACGGGCTGCAAGGTCTTCAAACCCGTCCGACCACGTATTATACCGGATGTAGTCGCCCTGGGGCGTAGAAACGGTTCTCCCGGCCCCTAGAAACGACGTGCGTGTGTTGCCGGGACTGTGGGTATCGTACTTCTGGCAGATACCGAGCCGACCAAAGTGGCTTTCGTTCCAGAAAACGGCCAGGCAAAAAGCCGGGCTGACCCGGTGGCGGCAGACCGCTTCGTAGCCGTCGTGAATGTCTTCGCCCGTCAGGGAAGACTGGGCCACTAAAATATTAGACCACTGGTCCTCACTCAGGTCCGGGTCTACGTTTTTTACCGGGCTGTTGGCTTGCATTAGCTGGTTACGAAGGTAGAAAGCGACCAGCAGAACAGGCCCGCCGCGATAAGGCCCAGCCTGAAATCACTTTCGGCAGGCCAACTGCGCCAGGGTACGTAAAGCAGTAGGGCCAGGGCAAAGAGAATGATGGCCGCTATTAAGAGAAACTGTTTCATGCCGACCTCCGATAGTCTTGAATTTTTTTAATAACCCGGTCCTTTTCCCCGGCAGGGGTGCGCAGGATGGTGTAATGGTTGTGGATAAAGGGGATTAACACGTTAAAGGCCAGTACCGCCAGGGCCGAAAGGACCACCCAGCCGAGCAGCCAGGGCAACAGACCCCGGACAAAGTTAAGCTGTTCCTGGTTCTCCCTGGTAGCCTGGTTGTTTATCGGGTTGATGAAATAGATAAAACAACTCCGGGCCATAAAGAAAGCCAGGCTCATTATAAGGTTCGCCAGGTAAACCGCCTTTTTGTGAAAGGCAATCGTGGCTATCATGACCAGTAGCACCAGGGCAAAAAGCCCAGCCACAACAATATAAACGTGTTCCATTATTTCACTCCCGTTTCCTCGTTGTTCTTCCCACCTATCGCAGGCGGCTGGGTGTGTTCCAATACCCATTTAATTATACCTTCCGGCAGTATGGATTTCAGCAAGTTTGGGGCCGACGCTACCAGCGCATTGTAAAGCGGTAGGGTGAAGGGTGGGAGTATGACACCGCCGCCCGCGTAAGCCAGGACCGGGATAGGCCAGTCGGAAAAGGTTGCCACCAGGGTAAGATAGATTAGGACGATACTAAACATACCGAAGTCTATCACATCCTGCCCGTGCAGAGAAGTCTTGTCAATAAAGCGACCACGCAGCCACATGCCCACCAGCAGCCCCAGTTCGACCGAGGCCAGGTTCACCAGGAGAGGCGCGTTATCCAGGATAAACTTAAAGTATTCGATTTCAAGTTTCAATTTGTTTTCCTACCCGGCCATCCTGACCAGCACCGATTGTTTGTAAACCGAAAGTGTCCCGGCCCCCACGCTGGGGGCCACATTATTACGGTAGATATAGGAGATAACAGCCGCCGTTGTAGTGTTGTAGACAGTGTTAAGGCCAGTATTGGTAAAGTGGTAAATTTGTCCGGCTGTAGCGTGCGAAGCGTCGTAACAAATAATTCCCATTATTTCCGAGGTTGCCCCGGCAGCACTGGTTATGTAAATGTTTGGCTGCCAGTAGTGGGTCGCGTTGTAGGTGGCGGCGGTGGCACAGGTTATCTCGGCCCCCACTATGCAAAAGCTACCGTCTGTACTAAATAAACTTGCCGCACCGTGAACACTTCCAAAACCAAGCGGTGTGTTGACCGTAACCAAGTAAGGGTTGGCGTAGGTGCCTGTTACGTCTATCGGTATCTCAAAGACCTCGACCGTCAGCCAACGGTTGGGTGTGGGCGACCAGTAATAAAAACATTTGCGGTCCTGGCAGTAGAAGATTTGTCCACTGACCGGGGCCGGGGGGCGGTCGGCCCAGGAACTGGCTGTCAGCACCAGGTAAGGCGAAGCCGAGGCAATCTGGGCATCAATACCCACCAGCCGCCTGGTAAGGTCCTGGTGTTCGGCATCGTGGCCGAGAGAGAAGCCGGGGCTAAAACCCATAGTTTTCTCCATCCACCGCTACAATTTCAAAGTCAACCCTGGTTGGCAGGGGGCTTCCACTGTCCTTGACCACAATGGGTTGACCATACTGGTTGCTGGGGTTTTGCAGAAACCCCAGAAACTGGCGGGTGGCGGTGTTGTTGATTTGGTTAAGCACCTCGCCGCCACCTGGCAGGTTCGGGTCGGGTAGCTCTCTTACCTTTAGCTTGATAAGTATCGGCAGGTGTCGGGTAAACTGGTTGCGTAACCACTCCCAGCTATCCTCGGCGGCGTACCCGTCCAGGTCTGCCTTGCGACCCTCGGTGTGTTCCGACACGTTTATTGACAGCTTGTAAAGAGCCAGGTAATCCTGGACACTCTGGTACTTGACCACCAGGCTATCTATAGCCACAATCTCCTGCCCAACCGTAGAGTGTTGGGCCAGCACCGGGTTCCAGAAGTAAACCACAAAGCCTGCCTGAGTGAAGACGTTCGGGTGGGTCAAGAGGTCGTCATACGCCTGCTCAGGGTTGGCGGTAGTTAGCTTATTTTTATCCCACAGGTAGGCGACTTTTTCCGATGAAACGTTGTTGGTGAAGTCGGTAGAGTCCCAGTAGGTCGGCCCATAAGTCCCGTCAATCAAGGTGCCGTTGGTATTGAGTTCTTTGGTGGCAACATAAAGGTCGGTCGGGTTGACGTTAAGCACCGACACGCCTTTGGTCCAGAAGGGTCTTAGCAAACCTTCGTGATAGGTTTCCATAACAAGGTTGGCCGGGCTAGGCGAGGGTCCGGCCAGGTCGGTGGCACTCCTGGGTATGTGTACGACGGGTCTGACCAGCACCCTAAAAGTACCCGGCAGCATAGACAAAACTACCGAGTGAACGTACTTTGGAATTTCAGCCGCCTCGAAGTTGGTAAGACTTACCACCAGATAACCGCACTTGTTCTGGTCCGACAGGGCTATTTGACGGGTGTAGGGTGAGGCGGCGTTCGGCTGTGGTATCTTCAAGATGTGGCCGCCGTCCCGCGCATACAGGTAGTCCGGCCCAAAGGTCGGGTTCATTACCCAGCTAAGTCCGGCGTTGGAGTTGTCTATCGGGTTTGTTTCGTAATACTCTGTGACCACGTGCCAGGCCAGGTTGTTGTAGGTAAAAATACCCAGGTTGTTGTAGCTGACGTAGAGGTTTATCCCATCCGAGGCAATCCCGTCAATCTGGTGGTAGTAACCAAGCTGATACCAGGGCATCGGCAAAGGGATAACCTGGACCTGCACCCCGTTATCGGCACCGATAGTAAACTCATAAAGTCGGTCCTTGTAGTTAGTGTAAATCTTACCCTGGTGGATGGTGGTGTAAGCCCCGGCTATCCTGTGCGGCACCGGGAAGGGGTCGCCCATCGGTAGCACGCGCGGCGTGTTGGTGTTCGGTGGTGCAGCCATAATAGCCGGGTCCACGTACAGCATAAACATACCTTCCGGCTTGGCAACCCACAAATTGCCTTGAAAAACAAAGAGCTTGGTAGCTCCGACCAGGCTTTCTCCCACAATACCTGCGGCGGTAACGGCTATCGGCGCATCGGCCCCGGTTGCCGGGAAGTTGCCCGTCCACTTGTACATCTGCCGCCCGGTGCGTTCAAAGAAGTAGATATAACCACCCAACGCCACCGGGGATAGCATTGAAAAGGTGAGGTCCGTACTGGGGGCGGTGATGGCGTTGGCTTTTAGGATGGCCGGGGTATACCTGCTGACCCCAAAGTTAAGGCCGCCGTCGTTAAAAGACACATAAAGGTTGCTGTTAAAAACAATGCTGGATAGGTACGGGAAAGTGAAAACCACTTCCGGCGATACGCCTGATGAGGTCCCACCCGTTGCGGTAGCGGCGGTGTTAAAGAGCGAGGTGTTAAGAACGGCCACATCAAAGTAAGTGGCTGTGGCGGTGTCGTAAATCTGGTGGACCTTACGCAAAGCCTGGGACCAGGCTTTGTAGGGAGCGGCGGTGCCTGGTTTGCAAAGCTGGAAGTAAGGCCGGATAGCGTTGTCGGTTGTGGTCGGGCTAGCGATTGGCTGGTATGTACGGATGTTCCCCCCGGCATCTACGTTACCTACATACACCCCCACCGCACCGATAGCCCCGGTCGCACTGGTAGAACTGTCGCCAAAATAAAGGTCAAAAACGCTGTTACTTATGGTGGCACTACCCGTGAGCGTGACCCAGCACCAGCCGTTGAGGGTGTTATAGGTGGTGGAGGGTGTAAAGGTGTAGGTAAAATCCGTCGAGTAAATACCCAACGGCCCTTTCAGGGTGACGGTAATGGTGTAGGGAGTGTTTAGGGTGTGGTTCTTTAACTGAAAAAGTATCCTTATTTTGGTAAGGGTGACTGCTCCGCCCTGCCAGTTAAAGCTATTGTGCAGGCGGTACTCGGAAGACAGAGCCTGGGCCAGCACACCACGCGGCACCTCGTCCTCGTCACCTGGGTTTGGGTCGGCTTTGCCGGACACCGGGACTGTCTGGTTGACTTTGGTGTTGTAGATAAAGTTGCGGGCCATCCCAGGCATCAAGTACCCGGCCCGGTCGGTCTTGGCATCGGCGTAAAAAAATTTGGTGTCGTCGCCACCAATCCCCACCCCACCAGTGGTCTTGTTGTCGTTTAGCTGGCCGAAGCCGCCCAACCAGTTGTCGTAAACCTTGCGCTTGAAGGGGGTGGCATCGTCAAAATTCTGGCCGCCACTGGCAATCTGCCCGGCAAAGCCGTCGCCCCGGCTCTCTGTAACGGGCGACAGGCTCGCCAGCCGAAAGCCCCAGATACCGTAGCCGTCGTAAAATTCCAGGTCGGCGGTGCCGTCGTCTATAGTAAGTCCGTTACCACTAAAAGGCAGGCTAGGCATCGCTTATCTCCCCACCTGGGTGAACTGGGTGTAGTGTGGCATAGACATGCGGTAACGCCAGCGCATTTTATCCGCGTCAGCCTGGTCAAGTAAGTGCCGCCTGCCGAAACCCCGCTTGTCGTCGTTGGTGTTGGTTTCTTTGTTTGCCATACAGTAGACCATCGTCTGGCAGGTCAGCCATTCCAGAAAGCCCGCGTAGTCGGAGCCGTCCAGGGGCGTGGTATCATCGGCGGTCGGGATAGCCAGGGGAACGCAACCGTGAACACGCATCTCAAAGATGTTGTTGTAGGGCTGCAAGAACCGTATCTGGGGCATCTGGTCCGGGTAAAGGCTCATCGCGTCAATGGCCGCCCGGTTGACAAAGAACCAGTTGGCACTCACCGGGTCCACCGGGGTAGTCGTCCCGGTCAGCCTTATCTCTAGCCCGGTTATTTCACCCGGAGCGGCTACATCATTGGTGTTGGCGGTAGGGAAGAAAGCGTCCGGCACGTTCAGTTCACGGGTGTTTATCGGCACAGCGTTTAGCCCGGTGTAGGTGTAGTCGTCCAGGATAGTCTTAAAGAACCAGGGCCAGGAGATGCGGTAAGCCCTTTTGATAAAGCTGAGTACCTGGGGGCGCGGCCACAGTGAGGCCGAAGGGTCGCCCAGTTGGATACCCAGGTCGGTAATAAAGCTGTTGGCTGAAATTGTCATGTGCTTATCGTTATATCCGGCAGTACCCGCAGGATGCCTTTTTCCAGGGTGTGGACATTACTGAGGGTGTCGGTCAGTTGCCACATATAATTTATTCGGGTAATGGAAGTAGGTAAGGCCAGGGTGTCGGCGTTGTGAATGATAACCCTGGTCCGGCCCTTCTCGACGGGGTTGGTCTGGATGCCGATAAACCCATCTAGGTTCAGTACCGCGTCCACGTCGGCATCGGTCAGGTTTAGCTTGCCGATAAACTTGGCGGTCCACCCGGTCAGGTCCACCGGGTCGCCATCGGCGTAGGTAACGTAGATGCCGAGGGCAAGGAAGTCGCCCCGGTACATCTCATAGGTTTTATTCGGTATAGACACGGTAGCTTTCACCCCTTATCGTGGCCGGGAAGGTGCCAGTCACATCAATGTAACTACTGCCCCGGATGGTCGCGGGGTAGGTGTCGGTTTCATCAATGTAGCTTTCGCCTTTGATTGGTAGGTAGTGCATCGCTTACTCCTTACGGTAGGGCCAGTATCGCCGTCTTAACTATCGCCGCCGCAATCGCCGCCCCCGCCACCGTCCAGTGAGTTTTGTCCGTCTGGTAATTCGTCGCGTTGTTCTGGTCGTTCACGCTGCCTATCCCGTTCCCGCTTGCCCCAAAGTCCGCGACGGCGTGGGCAAAGCTCGCGTAGTTCGCTCGTATCCACGTGTTAAAGGTCTGGCGGGAAGTCTCGTACTCGTTGGCGAGGAAGGGGGTAACGGTGCAAACCACCACCTTGAACCCGGCGCTCTTGTAAGCGTTGCAAAGGGTCTGCATGCGCGGTTCAATCACCGTCGCCACGTCCACCCCGGAGAGCAGGTCGTTTATG
>Ga0157372_10000388_pt1 | contig 48764 bp, 50 predicted proteins | sample C55metaG_FD_115307 | JGI IMG/M metagenome (GOLD analysis project Ga0157372, IMG submission 115307) | Corn rhizosphere microbial communities from Kellogg Biological Station, Michigan, USA - C5-5 metaG | ecosystem: Host-associated > Plants > Roots > Rhizosphere > Soil | place: USA: Michigan...
CGCGAGCGCCTGCGGCGCCGCATCGACACGCCGGCGGGCGACTACGAGGCAACGGTCGAGGCCATCGCGCGACTGGTGCATGACGCCGAGCGCGAGCTGGGCGGGCGCGGCACCGTCGGCATCGGCACGCCGGGCGCCACGTCGCGCGCGACCGGCCTCATCCGCAACGCGAATTCCACCTGCCTCAACGGACGCGACCTGCAGGGCGACCTCGAGCGGGCGCTCGGGCGCGCCGTGCGCCTCGCCAACGACGCCAACTGCTTCGCGCTCGCCGAGGCCATCGACGGGGCGGCGCGCGGCGCCGCCGTCGTCTTCGGCGTGATCCTCGGCACCGGCGTGGGCGGCGGCATCGTCGTCGACGGACACGTGCTCACCGGCGCCAACGCGATCGCGGGCGAGTGGGGCCACAATCCCCTGCCGCTGCCTCGCGCGGAAGACCTGCCGTTGCCCGCCTGTTATTGCGGAAGGCAGGGGTGCATCGAGACGTATCTCAGCGGGCCGGGGATGGAGGCGGATCACGCGCGCCGAAACGGCGGGCGGATCGCCGCCGCGGAGATCGCGCGGCGGGCGCAGGCGGGTGAGGCGGCTTGCGACGCCACGCTCGCCCGCTACGAAGAGCGGCTCGCGCGTGCACTCGCGGGGGTGATCAACATCGTGGATCCGGAGGTCATCGTGCTGGGCGGCGGGCTCTCCAACATCCGCCGGCTGTACGAGCGCGTACCGTCGATATGGAGCGCCTGCGTCTTTTCCGACGAGGTGCGAACGAGGCTCGTGCCGCCGATGCACGGCGATTCCGCCGGCGTACGCGGCGCGGCATGGCTGTGGAATGATGACGCCCCGAGGGGCAGGAGCGAATCGCGATGAGGATGAAGACCTGGATCTGCGCTGCGGCGTTGCTGTTCGCGCAGGCGGCACCCGCGGCCAATACGACCACGCAGGTGACGGTCCCGCCCGGCGACAAGGTGGCGACCTTCGCCGGCGGCTGCTTCTGGTGCATGGAGCAACCCTTCGACCACGTTCCCGGGGTCGTGGCGACGATCTCGGGCTATACGGGCGGGCGCACGGTGAACCCCACGTACGAGGACGTCTCCTCGGGGCGCACGGGGCACGCCGAGGCGGTGGACGTGGTCTACGATCCGCGGAAGGTGAGCTACGAGAAATTGCTCGAGGTCTTCTGGGTGAATGTCGACCCGACCACGAAGGATCGGCAGTTCTGCGACTCGGGCACGCAGTACACGAGCGCGATCTTCTATCACGACGAGGACCAGCGCCGTGCTGCGGAGGCCTCGCGCGCGCAGGTCGAGAAGGCGAAGACGTTCAAGCAGCCGATCGTGACGCGCATCGAGATGGCCGGGCCGTTCTATCCGGCCGAGGACTACCATCAGGACTTCTATCTCAAGAATCCCGTGCGCTACCAGCTCTACCGCAAGGGGTGCGGACGCGATGCGCGACTGCACGAGCTCTGGGGCGACAAGGCTTCGCACTGAAGGAGGTTTCATGGCCATCGTGCACGCGCATCCCCTCTCCGGGCCGATCGCGGCCCTCGCACCGATGCCGGCCTTCGTCGATGCGGCGCTGGCACGGGTCCCGCGCGATCGATGGATCGAACGGCCCGGTCCGGAGGCTTTCTCGCTCGTGGAGCAGGCGTGCCACCTGCGCGACGTCGAGCGCGAGGGGTACCTCGTGCGCGTGCGTCGCATGCTGGAAGAGGAGATGCCGCGGCTCGCCGGCTTCGACGGGACGGCCGCCGCGCGCCAGCGCGACTACCTGTCCCAGGACGCGAAGGTCGCCGCGCAGCAATTCGCCGCGGCGCGCGCGGAGGTCGTGGCTTTGCTCTCGGCCACGACACCCGACCAGCTGGAGCGCGGCGCGATGTTCATGGACGAGCGCATCACGCTCGCGGACCTCGTTCACCTGATGGTCGAGCACGATCGCGAGCATCGTGACGAGATCGCCGCGTTGGCCGATGGGCTGGAAGGATGACGCGATGGAGATGAAGCGACTGAACGGGCAGGGCCTCAAGGCCGCCGGCTACGACGAGCGCGACCGCAAGCTGGTCGTCGAGACCACGAGCGGCACGTACGAGTACGCGAACGTGTCGCCCGAGATCTACCGCCGCCTCATGAGCTCGCCCACGCCCGCGAGCTACTACCGCGAGCAGATCGAGGAAGAGTTCACGGCGCGGCGCCTGCGCTAGGGCCCCTCAGGGCTTCGCGTTCGACGCGCTCGCGGTGGCCGTCGCCTTGGATGGCGCCGATCCGGAGGGCGCCGCGGATCCGGCGGCCTTGTCGCCTTTCCACGGCTCTTCGCAGCGCACCATGTTCGCGAACGGCGTGGTCGGGTCCTTGGCCTTGGTCTGGTCCTGGCAGAAACAGGCCTCGGTCCAGCTCCAATGCCCGCTCTGGCTCTGCCGCATGACGTGCTCGCACGTGAGGCCGGTCATGTGGCCCGCGATCTTGAACGGGCGCATCGCGAGCGGCGGCGGCGTGGGCGGCGCGCTCTCCGGGCGCGGGGGCGGGGTCTCGTAGACGCTGTCGCACACGGGCATCTGCTTGCAGGCGCCCTCGCCGTTGCACAACCAGTCCCAGCTGCACGACGCGGCCGCCGGGCCCGCGCCCAGGGCGAGGAGGGCGGCCAACCAACGCACTCTCATGTTCGTCTCCATTGCCGCCCGAGGGGCGGTCGATGAAGGCAGTGTGCGCGTGCGCGGCGCGGGCGCGCAATGCGCGCGCCCTTGCCGTCTGTTACGGTTTGTCGCCGCCTCAGCCGCCGCTGCCGTGGTCGTCCTTCTTCTCGTTTTTCTCGTTCTTCTCGGGCGGTGAGGGATGCTGCGGCGGCGCCGGGCGCTGTGCTTCGCGCGCGGCGCGCTCCTGCTGTTGCTGCTGCGCCCGCTGCTGCTGCTCGGCGGCACGTTGCTGCGCCTGCTGTTGCTGTTGCTGCTGACGCTGCTGCTCGGCAGCGCGCTGCTGCGCTTCGCGTGCGGCGCGTTCCTGCTGTTGCTGCTGCGCCCGTTGCTGCTGCTCGGCGGCACGTTGCTGCGCCTGCTGTTGCTGCTGCTGGCGTTGCTGCGCCTCGCGTGCGGCGCGCTCCTGCTGCTGCTGTTGTTGTTGCTGCTGCTGTAGTTGCTGTTGCTGCTGGCGCTGCTGCTCCGCGGCACGCTGCTGCGCTTGCTGTTGCTGCCGCTGCTGCTCCGCGGCACGCTGCTGCGCTTGCTGTTGCTGCCGCTGCTGCTCGGCAGCGCGTTGTTGCGCGTCGCGCGCTCGGTTGTCCTGCTCGGGCACCCGTGCGAACGGATTGGTGGCGGGTGCGGCAGGCGCGGCCTGCGGCTGCGGCTGCGGCACGGCGTGCGGTTGCGGCTGTGGCGCGGCGTGCGGCGTTTCACGATCTGTGCGATTGCCGCGCTCGGGGGTGCGAGCGAACGGATTCGTCGCAGGCGCGGCGGGTGCGGCCTGCGGCTGGGGTTGCGGTGCCGGAGCGGCGTGGGGCGCCTCACGATCCGCGCGATTGCCCCGCTCCGGCGTGCGGGCGAATGGATTCGTCGCCGGCGCGTTGGCCGCGGGCTTTTGTGCGCTCGGCGCATTGGGTGCCGCGTGCGGTGCGGGCCGCGCGGCGGGACGGGTGAACGACGGATGCTCGGGGGGCCGCGCACCCTGCGCCGAGGTCCCGGCGAGCTGGCCTGTGGGGGCCGCGCCCGCACGATGTTGATCCTGCCCAGCGCGATCGCGCGAACCCGGCCCGCGCGATGCGGGCCGATCGCGCGCGGCGTCGTTGCGCGAGGGCAGCAATGTCGCGGGCTGCGTGGCCGCCGGTTGCTGGCGCACGAGCTGCGGCGCGACGTTCACCACGTTCTGCGAGACGGGCCGCTGGTGCAGGAACGTATCGCGCGGCACGACGGTCGCGCCGCGATCGCGGTTCACCTCGCGCGCGGGCGGCGCGTTGCGGTCGCGCCGGCGGTCGTCCACCGTGTGCACGATCACATTCACGCGGTTCACGTATTGCGAATTCGCCCGATACCACGGATGGAACGTCTCCTGCGGCGCGAGCGGATACCAGCCGAGCGCGGGCGCGCTCGAGCCCCTCACGCTGACACTGAAGTTGGATCCGCCGATCCATCCCACGAGGGCGGGCGCCCACGCCTGGCGATCGATGCGCCGGCCGGGATACCAGCACCAGCGGTCCCGTACGTGGACCCAACGCCCGTAGTGGAAGGGCGCATAGCCCCAGGGCTCGTTGTCGATCCACGTCCAGCCCCAGGGAGCCACCCACGCCCAGTGGCCTTCGCGGTACGGCACCCACCCGGAGGAGACATGCGTCGGCATCCAGAGCGCGCCATAGCCCGGCTCGTTGATCCAGCTCCCGTATGAGTCCAGCTCCTCGTAGCCGGTGATGTCCGGCGCCACGTATTGCGTGACGCTGCGCTCGACCCACGTGCGGTCGCGCGCATCGGCCCAGCGGTCGAGGTCGTCGGCGCTCGCGCGCTCGAGGTGGTAGCTGCCACCGGCCACGACGATCGCGCTGCCGGCGGCGACGGGCACGTCGCCGTCCGCGCCCTGCAGCACCGCGCGGCCCGCGAACACGACCAGACGCGACTCGCCCCGGTCGGCGTCGGCATCGAGCCGGTAACGGCCATCGGCGAGCAGGCGGAACTGCGCATCGGGTGTCGAGAAGACGTCGTTCTCCGCACGCTCGAAATGGCGCACGCGGATCGCGACCGCGCCGCGCTGGACCATCGCGTCGATGCCGTCATCGTCCAGGTGCGACACGTCGAGCTGGGTGCGCTCCGCCATGCGAAGCGCCAGGCCGCCCGCGCGCATCTCGGCGCGCGCGCCGGGATCGGTCCAGAGGGAGTTCTGCGTGGTGACGGGACTGTTCACGTACGCCTGGTCCCAGCCGAACTCCGGGTCCTGGTAGATCGAGACGGAGCCTTCGATGTACGCGACGCGTCCGACGCGCGTGGGAAGGTCCTGTGCCGCTGCCGCAAGGGCCGTGCACCCCGCGGCGGCGACGAGCCACGCGGCGAGGCCGCGGAGGATCGAGCGCATGCCATTTCTCCTTCGACGTTTGTCGTTATGTACTGCGTTCAACGCGCGAGGCGCCCCGCGCGCCGACATCTTCTCGGACCACCTTTAGCATGGCCGGTTTTGTGACGCGCATCACAATTCTCAACCCAATGAATTCATGCCATTATTGGGCCCCAGGGAGAGCCAAAAAAGCGCGGGGACCATGGACAAGACGACGGTTTTCACCAAGACCGCCAAAGGCATCACGCAGGTCAACCAGAAGTCCGCCTCGCTTTCGAAGGACCTGATGAGGGTCCTCAAGCTCATCGACGGCAAGTCGAACTTCGGCCAGCTCATGGAGAAGGCCGACCTCGACAAGGGCGCCCTCGAGAAGGCGCTCAACACCCTCACCAAGGACGGCTTCTCGCGCGTGTTCCAGGTGCGCAAGGAAGAGGCCGATCCGTTCGCCGAGGAAGACGAATTCGATTTTACCGCGCCGGGCAAGATGCCCTCGTCGACGCAGCGCGTGGTCGCGGGCGCCGCGAACGACATCACGGAGCTCGCGCGGCAACAGGAGAAGATCGAGGCCGACGCCAAGGCGCGCACGCACGCGCAGGAGCAGGCGCGCGCCAAGGCGAAGACCGAGGCGGAGAGCCGCGCCAAGCTCGAGGCGGAAGCCCGCGCCAAGGCCGAGGCGGAGCAGCAGGCGATGGAGCAGGCGCGGCGCGCGAAGGAAGCCGCCGAGCGCGCGAAGGCCGAGCTGGACGCGAAGATGCGCGAGGAGGAGACGCGCAAGCGCACGCTCGCCGACCAGCAGGCGCGCCTCACCGCCGAGCAGCGCGCGAAGGAAGAGCAGGAGCAGAAACGCCTCGCCGAGCTGCGCGCGAAGGCGGAGGCCGAGGCGAAGGCGCTCGGCGAAGCGCGGTCCCGCGCGGAAGCTGAAGCGCAGGCGCTCGCCCGCGCACGCGCCGAAGCCGAGGCCGCCGCGAAGAAGCAGGCGGCGGTCGCCACGACCGCGGAGCAGGAGATGCGCGCGCGGCTCAAGGAGGAGATCGAGGCGCGCATCCGCGGCGAGATGGAGCAGCTGCTGAGGAACGAGCTCGAGGAGAAGACGCGCGCCGAGATGTCGGCGCAGATCCTCGCGGAGGCGAAGCTCGCGGCCAAGGCCGAGCTCGAGGAGCGCCTGCGCGAGGAGCGCGAGACGCTCAGGAATGCCGAGATGGAGGCGCGGCGCCACGCCGAAACCGCCGCGAAGGCGCGCGCCGAGCAGGAAGCGAAGCTGCGCGCCGAAGCCGAGGCGCGTGCGCGCGCCGAAACGGAAGCGCGCATGAAGGCCGAGGAAGAGGCGCGCCAGCTGCGCGTGCGCGCCGAGCGCGCCACCCAGGAGGCGGAGGCGCGCGCCCGCGAGCAGCAGGAGACCGCGCAGCGCCTGGAAGCCGAGCGCCGCGCCAAGGTCGAGGCCGAGGCGCGCGCCAAGTCGGAGGCCGAGGAGCGCGAGCGGCGCGAGCGCGAGCTCTCCGCCACGCTGGAAGCCGAGCGCAAGGCGAAGCAGGAAGCCGAGATGCGCGCCCGCATCGAGGCGCGCGCGCGAGAGACCGTCGCCGAGGAGACCCGCGCCAAGGTGCAGGCCGAGCTCGAGAGCGACATGACGAAGCGCGCCGAGATCGAGGGCAAGGCGCAGGCCAAGGCGTACATGGAAGCCAAGGCGCGTGCGGAGGTCGAGGAAGACGAGCGCATGCGCCAGGAGCAGGCGCGCCGCGCGAAGGAGATCGCGGACGTCCTGCGCACGAAGGTGAGCTCGACCGCGGAGCGCGACGAAGACGCGCCGGTGCGCAAGAAGGCGGCGGCGCGGCGCCGGCCGCGCAAGCGCGGCGCGCTCCTGAAGACGGTGGTCTACGGCACGTTCGGCGTGGTGGCGCTGCTGCTGATCGCGTTGCACGTGGTGCCGTTGCGCCCGTACGCGGCGAAGATCGAGCGCGCGATGTCCGGCTGGCTGCACGACGACGTCTCGATCGCGTCGCTCACGTTCCGCCTGCTGCCGAGCCCGCACCTGCGCGTGGAGAACCTCGCCGTCGGCAAGCTGCTCGACGCCAAGGCGACCCAGGGCCGCATCTACATGGACATCTTCACGCTCTTCGGCGAGCACCCCTCGATCACGGAGATCGACCTCGATGGCGTGAGCGTGTCCGCGGACGCGGTCAAGCGCATCCCCACGTGGGGCAAGGCCGAAGGCAAGGCCGCCGCGGGCGGCATCGCGCTGATCCGCCTGCGCGGCGTGAAGATGGAGGTGCAGCCGGCGATCGAGTCGTTCGACGCCGACTTGAGCTTCGCGCGCGACGGCAAGCTCGCCGAGGCGCGGCTCTCGGGCCCCGGCAACCGCTGGCGCCTCGACATGAAGCCCGGCAACGATGGCACGGCGCTCACTTTCAACGCGCGCGACTGGCAGCTGCCGGTGGGGGCGCCCCTGCAGGTGAGCGATGTCTCGATGAAGGGCACCCTCGCCGGCAACGAGATCCTGGTGCCCGAGTTCGAGGCCTCCGCGCTCGAGGGCCACGTGAACGGCACGCTGCGCGTGAACTGGAGCGCGCCGGGCGGGCCGTACCACCTCGATTCGGAGCTCGCGCTCGCGAAGGTGAACGCGACCAACCTCATCGGCACGTTCACCAAGGACATCGCCGTCACGGGGCGCCTCGACGGCAACTTCAACCTTTCGTCCGACGGCCCGACGCTGGACAAGCTCTTCGCCGCCCCGCGCGTGCAGGGCAAGTTCCACCTGACGGAGGGCTCGATCAGCAACGTGGACCTGGTCGCGGTGATGCAGTCCGACTCCGCCGGGACGCGCGCGGGCGTCACCAAGTTCGCGGAGCTCTCGGGCGAGTATGGCGCGGCCGAGCAGCGGTCCGCCTTCCGCCAGGTGAGCCTGCAGGGCGGCGTGCTGCGCGGCAACGGCGCCCTCGACATCGGTGCCAACAGCAACATCTCGGGCCACGTGCAGCTCGAGATCCGCTCGCAGGTGGCGCAGGACCGCGGCGCCTTCAACGTGTCCGGGACGATCTCGCGTCCCATCATCCGGCGCGGCGGCTGAGGCAGCGCTTCATCCGCCGCTCGTTCCCCTGCGCCGGCTCCTTCCGCTCCTAGCCCTCCTCGCCCCCTACCGCTCGCGCGTGGCGCTCGCCTTCGTCGCGATCGCGCTGTCGGCCGGGATGGTGCTCGTGATCGGCCAGGGCCTGAAGCGCGTGATCGACGAGGGCTTCCTGCAGGGCCACGAGGCGACGCTCGACCGCACGCTCGCGTCCCTCGCCGGCCTGATCGCACTCCTCGGCGCGCTCACGTGGCTGCGCGTCTACCACGTGTACTGGATCGGCGCGCGGTTCACCGCGGACCTGCGCCGTCGCGTCTACGGGCACCTCCTCACGCTCTCGCCCGGCTTCTACGAGGAGACGCGCACCGGCGAGGTCGCCTCCCGCGTGACCAACGACGTGACGCTCATCGAGTCGCTCATGGGCGGCACGCTCCTCTATGCGCTGCGCATGGCGCTCACGCTCGCGGGCTGCGTCGCGATGCTCTTCTTCACGAGCGTGAAGCTCACCCTCGTCGCGCTCGCGTGCATGCCGCTCGTGCTCCTGCCGATCCTGCTGCTCGGGCGCCGCGTGCGGCGCCTGTCGCGCGCGGTGCAGGATCGCGTCGCGGACGTGACCAGCCACGTGGACGAGACGCTGCACGAGATCCGCACCGTGCAGGCGTATGCGCACGAGGATCGCGAGGGCGCGACGTTCGGCGAGCGGGTCGAGGCCGTGTTCGGCGCGGCGGTCGAGCGCTCGGGCTACCTCGCGCGGCTCATCGCGACGGTGATCGTCCTCGCGTTCGGCTCGGTCGGCGTGCTCTTCGGGATCGGCGCGCACGACGTCTTCGCGGGCCGGCTCTCGGCGGGCTCGCTCACGGCGTTCATCTTCTACGCGGTGATCGTGGCGAACGCGACGTTCGTGCTCGCGGAGGTCTACGGCGACCTGCAGCGCGCCGCGGGGGCGTCGGAGCGGCTGCTGGAGCTTCTCGCCATGCAGCCGGGCATCCGCGCGCCCGCGAATCCGGTGGTCCTGCCGCAGCCCGCGCGCGGCGAGATCGCCTTCGAGCACGTGACGTTCACGTATCCCTCGCGCCCCGCCACGCCCGCGCTCGACGCGTTCTCGCTCGCGGTGCGGCCGGGCGAGGTCGTGGCGCTCGTGGGGCCGTCGGGCGCCGGCAAGACCACCGTCTTCCAGCTGCTGCTGCGCTTCTACGACCCTGTGCGCGGCAGCGTGCGCATCGACGGCGTGGACCTCAGGCTCGCCGATCCGCGCGAAGCGCGGCGCCGCATCGCCGTGGTCTCGCAGGAGCCCGTGATCTTCGCCGCGAGCGTCGCGGAAAACGTGCGCTATGGCCGGCTCGACGCGACCGGCGCCCAGGTGCGCGAGGCGCTCGCGCAGGCCTACGCGCTCGACTTCTGCGAGAAGCTGCCCGAGGGGCTCGACACGCCGCTCGGCGAGCGCGGCGTGAAGCTTTCGGGCGGGCAGCGCCAGCGCATCGCGATCGCGCGCGCGATCCTCGCCGATCGCGCGGTGCTGCTGCTCGACGAGGCCACCAGCGCGCTCGACGCGGAGAGCGAGAAAGCGGTTCAGCGCGCGCTCGAGCATCTCATGCGCGGGCGCACGACGCTCGTGATCGCGCACCGCCTCGCGACCGTCAAGAGCAGCGACCGCATCGTCGTCATGGACCACGGACGCATCGTGGCCACCGGAACCCACGCCTCGCTGGTGGCCGAGCAAGGCCTCTATGCGCGGCTCGCCGCCCTCCAATTCACCTCCGCCGCCATCACCCCATGAAAACACTTCGACTGCTCGTGCCCCTCGGGACCGTCCTGCTCGCGCTCACGGCGAGCGCGCAACCCGCTTCGACGGATGCACCGCCGACGCCGGCGGAGGTGAAGGAAGCGCCCCCCGCCAACGCGGGCGCCGAGGCGCCGGCCACACCCGCGGCCCCGGCGCCGGCCGCCGCTGCGCCTGCGCCGAGCCCGATCGTGCCGCCGCCGCCGGCGCTCGGCGTCGCGCCGTTCTCGGAGACGCTGCACGGCCAGGCGCTGCAGGATCCGTTTCGCGCGCTCGAGAACGAGGCGGACGCCACGACGCGCGCATACCTCGAGCAGCAGGGCGAGCGCACGCGCGCGGTGCTCGATCGCATCCCGGGCCGCGCGGCCTTGCTCGAGCGCGTGCGCGCGCTCGACGCCTCGACCACGTCCGTGAGCGAGCTGCAGCTCGCCGGCAACCGCGTCTTCTACCTCCGGCGCAAGCCCTCGGACGACGTGCCCGTGATCGCGATGCGCGAGGGCGTGCGCGGCGCCGAGCGCGTCGTCGTCGATCCGTCGGCGCTCCCGACGGGCGGCTGGATCGAGTGGTACCGCGCCTCGCCCGATGGCCGGCACCTGGCCTACGGCGTGTCCCACGGGGGCGGCGGCACGATCCTGCGCGTGGCCTCGGCGGACACCGGGCGCGACCTTCCTTTCGAGATCGACCGCACGCGCTTCAACCGCCACCTCGCGTGGCAGCCCGATTCCCGTTCGTTCTACTACGCGCGCGAGAGCGAGGGCGCGGCGGGTCCGGGACGCCGCGGCGCGCTGCGCATCTATCGCCACGTGCTCGGCCGGGAGACCGCGCGCGACGAGGTCGTCTTCGCGGCCGGCGTCGGCGCCGCGCGCGAAGTGCCGCCGTATGGCATTCCTTATCTCGAGGTGCCGCCGCAGTCGCATTTCGCGTACGCGGTCGTGCGCGAAGGCAACCGGCGCGAGGTCTCGCTGCACGTGACGGAGGCGCGCGACCTCGCCGCGGGCAAGCCGCACTGGCGCCGACTCTTCGGCTCGGACGACGCGGTCGTGGGCATCGCCGCCGTGAAGGACGACCTCTTCCTCGTGACGCATCGCGACGCGCCGAACTTCCGCGTGCTGCAGGTGAAGGGCTCGGCCAAGAGCCTCGCCGGCGCCCGGGTCGTCGTGCCGCCGCGCGACCTCGTGGTGGAAGCGCTCGCCGTCGCGCGCGACGGCATCTACCTGCGCACCGCGCTCGCGGGCGTCGACCGGCTCGAGCGCGTTCCGCTCGGCCTCTTCGGCGCGAAGAACGTGGAGTACGTGCGCACGCCCTTCGACAACGCGATCAGCGAGATCGTGGCCGAGCCCGGCCGCGCCGGCGTGCTGCTGCGCCTGCAGGGCTACATCGATGCGCCCTCGGTGGTCGAGATCGACGCGCGCGGCGACGCGCACGACACCGGGCTCATCCCGCCGAGCGGCGCGGATTTCTCCGCGATGGATGCGGTGCGGCTCTACGCGCCGGGCGAGGGCGGCATGAAGATCCCGGTCACGCTCGTGTACAAGAAGGGCACGCAGCTCACGCGGCGCAACCCCACGCTGCTCATCGCGTTCGGCGCCTATGGGCAGACGGTCGAGCCCGCGTTCGATCCGATGCGGCTCGCGTGGCTCGAGCGTGGCGGCGTGTTCGCCGTGGCCCACGTGCGCGGAGGAGGCGAGTATGGCGACGCGTGGCACCAGGGCGCGGAAGGCACGGCCAAGGCCAACAGCGCGCGCGACCTCGTGGCGGTCGCGCAGTACCTGCAAGGCTACGGCTTCACCGACGCGCGCCACCTCGCGATCGCCGGCAACGGCCTGGGCGCCATCGCGGTGGCGGGCGCCCTGGTGACGCAGCCCGCGCTCTTCGCGGCGGCGGTCACGCGCGCGCCCGTCACGGACCTGCTGCGCGCGGAGTTCGGGCGCGGGGGCGCCGCCGACGTTCCCGAGCTGGGCTCGATCGCGACGGCCAAGGGCTTCGAGGCGCTGCGCGCGGCTTCGCCCTACGAGAACGTGAAGGACCGCACGCCATATCCCGGGGTCCTGCTCACCGTCGGGCTCAACGATCCGCGCGTGTCGGCATGGCATGCCGCGAAGATGACGGCGCGCCTGCAAGCGGCGACCAGCAGCGGCAAGCCCGTGTTGCTGCGAGTCGAGCCGAGCGTGGGCGAGGGCAGCCGGTTGCCACGCGCGCGTCGCGATGCACAGCGCACCGACGTCTACGCATTCCTCTTGTGGCAGCTCGGCGACGCGGAGTTCCAGCCGCGCTAGGGTCGCACGCCTCAGCGGTTGTTCGGGTCGGTCGAGCCGTTGTAGGCGCCCGGGGCGACCGGGGGCGGCGTGGTGTTGAGCTGGCGCTGCTGCACGGCGGTCGCTTCGGAGCGATCCATCTGCCGCTCGGCCCACTGCAGGTTCTGCGTGGGATCCGGCACGCGCTGGGGTACCACCGCAGCGGCCGCGGCCGGAGCCGGCGCGGCGGCGGGCGCCGGGGCGCTCACGGGCTGCACCGGCGCCGGTTGCGCCGGCGCGGGCGCCGAGGGAAGGACGCCCGCTTCCGCGCGCTCGAATGCGGCCATCTCGGGAGCGCTGCGGAAAAAGCCGGGAGCCGCGCCGTAGTTCTGCGGCGGCAGCGTCACCGCGCTCGACGTGCCTTGCGCGGCGCTTGCCGCGGGCGCGCCGGCCTGCGCGTGGGCGGGGGCGGGAATGCCGAGCGCGGGAACGATGAGAGCGAGTGCGGTGCGTGGGCCCATGGATGCCTCCTTACGCACGGACCCCGCGAACGGGCACGGGATTCCCGTGCCCCCATGGTCCGCTAGAACTCGTACTCCGCCTGGAGCCGGAAGCTGTTGCGCGGCGAGCCGTCGGTCGCGCCCCACAAATACCCGGCATTCCAGCGGATGGCCTCGCGCCCTTCGCCCAGCTTCACCTTGCCGAAGAGGGCCGGTCCGATGCGGTGGCTCTGCTCGTCCTTCGGCTCCCAGTGGCGCCACGGGCCCATCTCGCCGAAGGCCTGCACGCCCGCCTCGAGGTTGTGCGCGATGCGCGTCTTCGCCTGGAGCTGGTAGCCCATCTCCATGGCGTTCGACTCCTGCTCGGCGCCGCGATAGCGGTGCTCGAAGAGCAGGTTCGCGTTCATGCGCCAGGCGCCGATGTCCTTCTGGAAGAGCGGGCCGAACGCGAGCTCGTAGCCTTCGGTGGCGTGCTCCTTGGGGAGCTCGAGCTCGATGAAGAGCCCGACGTCGGCCCAGTACTGGTTGTGCTCGGTGAGCTGGAACAGGTTCTCCCACTCGAACGCGTCGTACTTCGCCGCCTCGCCGCCCGCCTTCTCGTACTTGAGATAAGCCTCGGTGAACCACCACGGCGTGCCGCCCCAGCCGAAGCCGAGGCTGGCACCCGACTCGCGCACCGTCTCGTCGCCCTTCAGCTGCCAGGTGCCGGCCTTGAAGTCGATCTCGCGCTCGCCGTACTCGACGTTCGGCTCGTGCACGTAGTCCTGCGGGTCGGCGTGGGCGGCGCTGGGCAAGCCGAGGATGGCCGCCAGCGTGAGCGGGGCGATGAAACGCATGGTGTTCCTTGTTCTAGGTGGACGAGGGGGCGGCCGCCGGCGGCCGCGTCTGGAGGTCGCGTCGCCGCACCAGCGCCATGCCGGCTGCGATGACGCCGAGAACGATGACGAACGCGAGGATCTGCATGCCGGCGGGCTGCGCGTCGTAGCCCACGAGGCCGGTGAGCGCCTTGCCGAGCATCGACGAGTTCGACACGAGCCTCGACGTGTCCCACAGCGGGGTCGCGAGGCTCGGCAACACGTCCGCCTGGATGAGCAGGCGCGCCGCTTGCGAGGCCATGCCCGCCGCGAGGAAGAGCACGAGCGCCGAGGTCACGTTGAAGAACCACTTGAGCGGGATGCGCAGCAGGCCGCGGAAGAGCAGGTAGCCCACGAGGACTCCGCACGCGATTCCGAGCAGGCCGCCCGCGACCATGGAGCCGCTGCCGGTGTCGCCCGACGCCGCGACTCCGTAGAGGAAGAGCACCGTCTCCGAGCCCTCGCGCAGCACCGCGATGCCGATCACGATGAGCACGATGGACAGCTCGCTCGCCCCGCTGCGCACGTCGGCGCCGATGCGCCGCGCGTTCGCCGCGAGCTCGCGCCCATGGCTCGACATCCAGATGTTGTGCCACGCGAGCATGGCGACCGCGAGCGCCAGGATCCCCGCGTTGAAGAGCTCCTGGCCCATGCCCTGCGCGAGCTGCGTGATGACGTTCGCTCCGGCCGCGACGACGATGGAGCCGAGGATGCCCGCGCCGATGCCGCCCGCGATCCAGCGCACGCGCCCCGGAATGCCGCGCGTCGCCGCGCTCACGATGCCGACGATGAGCGCCGCCTCGAGGACTTCGCGGAAGACGATGAGGGCGGTGGCGATCATGTCATCACTTCGCGACGACCACGCCCTTGGCGGTCGAGGAGTGGTATTCGCCCATGAACTTGTACTCGCCCGGCTTGAGCGGCCCCAGGAAGACGATGCCCCTGGACTTGCCCGGGATCACCTTCTCGACGCGCAGGTCGTCGCTGTCGAATTCCTCGGGCGTCGCGTCCTTGTTCTCCACCGTGACCTTCACCTTCTTGCCCGCGGGCACCTCGATGCGCTCGGGCGTGAAGCGATGGTTCTCGAGGGTGAGCGCGAGCTCGGGCTCGCCCGCGGCGAGCGCGGCGAGGGGAAGCGTGGCGAGGAGCAGGGCGGCGATGCGCGGCATGGGTCTCGGAAAGAAGGGGTTCGATTGAGCAAATGATAATAGTTCGCATTTAGGTACGTCAAGCCCCCGTTCGGGTGTCAGCCTGCGCCGACAGACGCGACGGCCGGCGCGCACCAATATGGCCTTCGCAAGCGCCCCAACAACAGGAGTTACAACATGCGCCATGCGCCGGTCCCCCTGCTTCTCGCACTCCTCGGGTACGCCGCCTTCGGCTGCGCCGGCCCCCGTGCCGACCTCGCCGGAGACGCACCCACTCCCACCGCGGGCGCACAACGCGGCGCGGAACTGTACGGCCGATACTGCACGGGATGCCACACGGCGAATTTGCGCGCGAGCAATGCCCATGGCGGCGCGCCCGCGCTCATGCACATCCAGGCGCGCGTGGGCATGGCGACCATGCCGGCGTGGGTTTCGGAGACGCTCACACGGGATGACGCGCGCGAGATCGTCGATTACCTGGACGCGCGCCGCGCGACGCGCCTTGCGGATTGATGCCGCCGGCGCACGTTCCGGAAACAGGGGCGCGGATCGCCACGCGATACTCGCCCCGAAGATCGGAGGATCAAGCCATGTATGGATATGCCTATCCCCGCAAGCCGGACCTCGCCGCGGTTCGCGTGCGCGTGTCCGAGTCGCAGGTGGAGGAGTACCGGCGCCTCTTCCCGTCGCTCAGCCGCTCGAGCATCCTCGACACGATGATCGCCAGGGGCCCGTGGCGCGCGCCCGTGGAAGCGGAGCTGCGCCGCATGGCGCGCGAGGCGGCGTTGATGGAAGGCTGAGCGCGCACGCCCGCGCGCGGCGGCGCGCCGGCCGCTTCGCGTCGGCGCGGCGGCTCGCATGAAGTACAAGGACTACTACGCGATCCTCGGCGTCGCGCGCGACGCCAGCGCCGACGATATTCGCAAGGCCTATCGCAAGCTCGCCCAGAAATATCACCCGGACGTCACCAAGGATCCGCAGGGCGAGGAGAAATTCAAGGAAGTCGCCGAGGCGTACCAGACGCTCAAGGACGCGGAGAAGCGCAAGGCCTACGACGAGCTGGGCAGCGGCTTCGCGAGCGGCCAGGAATTCCGTCCGCCCCCGGGATGGGAGCAGCGCTTCGGCGAAGCGCCCAACGAAGGCCGCTTCTCCTTCGACGACGCCGACCTGTCGGATCTCTTCGAATCGCTCTCGCGCGGCCGCCGCGGCACGTCGCGCGGGCCGCGCAAGATGCGCGGGGAGGATTTCGAGGTCGCCGTGCAGCTCACGCTCGAGCAGGCGCTGCACGGCACGCAGGTCGACCTGCGGCTGGCGCTGCCCGAGTACGACGAGCAGGGCGCGGTGCGCGCCGTCGAGAAGACGATCAAGGCGCGCATTCCCAAGGGGGCCACCGACGGCCAGCGCCTGCGGCTGCGCGGCCAGGGCGGCAAGGGCCTCAACGGAGGGCCCAATGGCGACCTCTACCTCGACATCACGTTGCGTCCCCACCCGCTCTTCCGCGTCGACGGCCACGACCTGTACCTCGACTTGCCGCTGGCGCCCTGGGAAGCCGCGCTCGGCGCCGCGGTCGAGATCCCCACGCTCGACGGCACCGTGAGCCTGAAAATCCCGGAAGGCACCGGCGCCGGCCGCAAGCTGCGCCTCGCGGGCAAGGGCCTGCCGCGTCCCGAGGGCGCGCCGGGCGACCTCTACGCCGTCGCCCAGATCGTCAATCCCACCGTGCTCACGGAGCGCGAACGCGAGCTCTACCGCGCGCTCGCCGACGCCTCCCGCTTCGACCCGCGCGGCCACTTCGCGAAAGGATCGCCATGAACACCGAGACCCCGTCGGCCTTCTGGATGGATACGCGCACGCGCCTCACCGTGGTCGAGCTGGCCGAGTCGTGCGGCATCACGCAGGAGGTGGTGCAGGAGCTGGTGGAATACGGCGCGCTCTCGCCGTCGGGCACGCGCCCCGGCGAATGGGACTTCGGCGCCGAGTGCGTGACCAGCGTGCGCAAGGCCGCGCGCCTCTGCAACGACCTCGAGCTCGAGACGTCCGCGATGGCGCTGGTGATCTCGTTCCTCGAGCGCATCCACGAGCTCGAGGCGCAAGTGCGGCGCCTGCGCGCGCAGGCCGGAGGCGGCGGACCCTAGCGCACGCGCGGCGCGGGGCGCTGTTCGCGGGCTTGTGCGCGCGGGGCTCGCGCGGGACGGGGCGGCGTCATTCCGTAGCCGGGGAGGCGCATGGCGTTTCCCCTATGCCGTGCGGCCCGCGGCCGGCGTCGAGGCTCCCGCGCGCGGCGCGATGCTCTGCAGCACGTAGCATGCGAGCACGGAGTACGCGACGTGCGCGGCGATCTCGGTGAGCACGGTCTGCCCGCTGCCCGTGAAGGCCTCGGGATGGCGCTCGACGGCGGCACGCAGCTCGCCGCCGGACATCATGCGATAGGCGATGCGCAGGATCGCGGCCTCGTGCTTGTCGCGCGCGGTGCCCATTTGCGCGAGCAGGACGTCCTCCGCGCTCATGCCGAGGCTCTGCGCCATGCACGTGTGGACCCAGAGCGAGTAGTCGCAGCGGATCTGCTGCGAGACGAGCAGGCCGATCTGCGCGCGGCAGCGCAGCGGCAGCACGCTCTTGGCGAGCCCGCGCGCGAGGTTGTCGTGGGTGGAGCGCGTCCACGACGCGCGGTCGAGGGCCGCGTCGAAGCCGGGGACGATGGACTGGATGTCTCTCATGGGTTGCCTCCCTCGCGCGTGCGCCGCGCGCCTTTCATGAGTCCAGTATCGGCACGCCGCGCGCCGCGCGAAATCGGAACGCGTGCCGCCGTGGCCACGGCGCGCGCGCCATCGTTGGCACCGCGCCTGCGGCAGGCGCGAGTAGGACGAGTCTGGCGCGGGCGTCAGGCAGGGGACAGATTGGGCGCGTAGCGTACGAGATGCCCGACCTTCGACGGGCGATCCGTGCTTCGGGGTGTGTCGCAAGACGCACCCCTTTTTATTTGCCGACGCTGGTTGTCAACGTGATCCGCGTGATCTCCGACGGGCTGCCGAAGCGCATGGGAGGCCCCCAGTAGCCGGTACCGCGGCTCACGTAGACCCACATGTGGCCCAGGCGGCGCAGGCCGGCGGTGAAGGGCTGCTGGAGCCGCACGAAGTGGTTCCACGGCCAGAACTGGCCGCCGTGCGTGTGGCCGGAGAGCTGCAGGTCGAAGCCCGCGCGCTCGGCGTCGGGCGCCGTGCGCGGCTGGTGCGCGAGGAGGACCTTGACCGCGCCCGGCGGCACGCCCTGTGATGCGCGCGCGGGATCGCTGCGATGGGCCCGGTCGAAATGGTGGGCGCTGTAATCGGTCACGCCCGCGAGCGCCACGGCGGCGCCGCCATGGTCGATCATCACGTGCTCGTTCAGCAGCACGCGCGCGCCGAGGCGGCGCAGCTCGTCGATCCAGGCGTAGGCGCCCGAGTAGTACTCGTGGTTGCCGGTCACGAAGTAGGTGCCGTGACGCGAGCGAAGCCCGGCGAGCGGCGCGGTGTGCGAAGCCAGCCGCTGCACCGGGCCGTCGACCAGGTCGCCCGTGATCGCCACCACGTCGGCGTGCAGCGCGTTGACGCGCTCCACGATCGCCTCGACGTAGGGCCGCTTGATCGTCGGCCCCACGTGCACGTCGCTGATCTGCGCGATGGTGAAGCCCTCGAGCGCCGGGGCGAGTCCCTCGATGGGCACGCGAACCTCGACCACGTTCGCCACGCGACGCGCGAAGTGGAAGCCAGCCGCGGTCACGAGCGGTGCCGCGACCATCACGCCAAGCGCCGAGCCGTGCACCGCGCGCGCCAGGGCAGCGGCGGGCAGGATGGCCCATGCGGCGAGCAGCACGGCGTCGCGCAGCAGCGTGAGCACGAAGAGCCACGAGAAGAATCCCATCGCGGTCCACGGCACCAGGTCCTTCCACGGGCTGCCCGTCTCGGGCACGACCCATCCTTTCGGCAGGGAGAGGAAGCAGGCCGCGAGCACCAGCACGCCGCACGCCTGCACGGCGGGCGCCACCGGGGCGAGCAGGCGCACGCCGATGTAGGCGTGCAGGAGGAGCAGGAGGAGGGGGAACGGGCCCGGGCGCCAACGCGGGATCATCGCAAGCACATGGGGGGCGCGAACGATGCGCGCAAGGCCTTTCAGCCGAGAAATGCGCCTTGCGCGGCGAGCGCCGCGCGCAGCTCGGGGTAGGCAACGCGGGCCGGCACCGTGCCACGCTGCTGCGCGAGCGCCGCGAGCGTGCCCGCCGCCTCGCCCATCACGAAGCAACCGCCCGAGACCCGCGCCGCCGATTGCGCCTCGTGCGTCATCGCGGCGCAGCGTCCCGCGACGAGGAGGTTGCGCGGCACGCCGCCGCCCGCCCGCGGGCGCAGCATCCGTGCGGGCAACTGGTTGTAGCCGCGCGATCCCGCGGCCGGCCACTCCCACTTCACGTCGCCGGCAACGTGCGTCTCGATGGGCCACGCGTTCACGCCGATCGCGTCCTCGAAGTCCGCGCAGCCGAGCACGTCGCCGGCACGCAGCATGTACTCGCCCACGAGGCGGCGCGTCTCGCGAATGCCCACCTGCGGCGCGATGTCGAGCGCGTAGGCCCGCTCGAATCCCGGCACCTTCGCGCGCAGGAAGCGCAGGTAATCGACGGCCTGGCGCCGGCCCTCGAGCTCTGCCGCGGTGAGCGACGCGACGTCGGTGCCGTCGGCCGCACGCCCGTCGGCGTCGCGCAGCTGCGTCACGTTCACGCGCCACTCGTACGGATGCTTCTGCGGACGCACGATGGCGCCGCGCCGCGGGAAGCGAAACTCGCCGGCGGCCTCGGCCTCGTCCATGCGGCGCGGAATGTCCTTCCACGCCTCGCCGGCGCGCGCCGCATCGACGTCGCCCACGCGAAACATCAGCGTGGGATAGAGCATCGCGCCCGCGGCATCGCCTTTCTCGAGGGCCACGCCCGCCCAATGCGCGAGGTCCGCGTCGCCCGAGCAGTCGATGAAAGCCCGCGCGCGCACGGCGCATCGGCCGGATTTCGTCTCGAGGAGGAGCGCCTCGATGTCGCCCTCCGCGTTGCGCACGGCGCCTACGCCGAGCGCATGGAAGAGGAATTGCGCGCCGCGCGCGGCGAGGAGCGCGTCCGCCGCGCACTTGAAGGCCGACATGTCGTACGCCTGGGCGTGGATGCGCCCGAAGATGAGGTGCGGCTCGTTCAGGCCGTCGAGCGCCGCCATGCGCTCGAGCAGCTCGTCGACGACGCCGCGCACCACGCGGCGGATCTCGCCGTGCACGTTGGCGTGCAGGCCGCAGAAGTTGGTGACGCCGGCCGCGGTCCCCATGCCCCCGAGGAAGCCATAGCGCTCGACGATCAGCGTGCGGGCGCCGTGCCCGGATGCGGCAGCGGCCGCCGCGATGCCCGCGGGCCCGCCACCCAGCACGACCACGTCGTATTCGCCGTGGACCGGCGTCTCGCGCGCGGGCTCGACTACTCGGGACAACCGGAGGCGTCGATGGTGACGACGGCCTCGACCCCGGGCGCGTCGCGATGGATGTGCACGGGGCGCAGCACCCGCTGCGTGCCGCCGAGCACGGAGCGCATCTCCTCGTGGATGCGCCAGCCGTCCTTCTCCCTGAGCCCCAGCGCCGCCATCTGCGCGGACACGTCGGCGCGCGCCTGCTCGATGCGGGCGCGGATGGCGGCGGAGAGGACTTCGTCCTGGTTCTGCATGCGCGCATTGTACCGCGCGTGCCGGCGGCGGCCTTGCCTGGTACGGGGATTACATCGTGGCGAACATGGCCACGACGGCGGCGAACATGACCCCGGTCGAGACCCATCCCAGCAGCCACAGCCGGCGGCCCACGACGAACGGGCCCATCACGTCGGGCTTCACCGCGAGCAGCATCATGATCACCATGATCGGCACCGCGACCACCCCGTTCACGACCGCACTCCAGATGAGCGCCTTGATCGGGTCGACGTTGCCGAAGTCGAGGATCACGCCGATCAGCGTCGCCGCCGAGAGCACGGCGTAGAAGCCGCGCGCCTCGAGGAGCGTCAAGCCGAGGCCGATGGGCCAGCGGAACGATTCGGCCACGGCGTAGCCGGCCGAGCCGGCGAGCACCGGGACGGCGAGCATCCCGGTGCCGATGATGCTGAGCGCGAAAAGGAGGAAGGCGAAGTTGCCAGCGATGGGCCTCAAGGCCGACGCCGCCTGCTCCGCGGAGCTGATGTCGGTGACCCCGGCGGCGTTGAGCGTGGCCGCGGTCGTGAGCATGATGCAGGCGGCGACGAGGTTGGAGAAGCCCATCCCGATCCACGTGTCGATGCGGATGCGGCGCAGGTGCTCGTCGGCCTGGTGCGGCGCCTCGCGCAGCGGCTCATGCCCTTCGGTCGCGCGCTGCTCCTCGACCTCCTGGGAGGCCTGCCAGAAGAAGAGATAAGGGCTGATCGTGGTACCCAGCACCGCCACCAGCGTCGCGATGTACTCGGCCTTCCAGTGCAGGTTCGGCAGGAGCGCCGCGAGCGTGGCCTCGTGCCAGGGAATGCGCACCACCATGAGCGTGCCCACGTAGCCCAGCAGCGAGAGCGTCATCCACTTGAGGAACGGCGCGTAGCGCGGGAACGGCACGAAGATCTGCAGCGTGAGCGAGAGCAGCGCGAAGAACATGATGTAGATCTCGCTCGAGCCACCCAGCAGGAGCTGCAGCGCATTGCCCATCGCGCCCAGGTCCGCCGCGATGTTGAGCGTGTTGGCCACGACCAGCAGGGACACGATGCCGTGGAGCAGCCAGGCCGGGTAGTGGTCGCGGATGTTGGCCGCCAGCCCGTGCCCGGTGACGCGCCCGATGCGCGCGGAAATCGTCTGGATGCCCACCATGGGCGGCAGGGTGAGCAGCACCGACCAGAGCAGGCCGTAGCCGTATTGCGCTCCCGCCTGCGAGTACGTCGCGATGCCGCTCGGGTCGTCGTCGGCCGCGCCCGTGACGAGGCCCGGGCCGAGCCGCTTCAGCAGGGGGACGTGCCGTTGTTCTTCGTGGGCCTCGTCCATGGCGTGAGCATAGCCGCCCGCGCTTGCGTCGCCCTTGCGCTCGCGCTCAACCAAGGACCGCCTTGCGCCGCTCGAGGCTCGCCGCGGGCCAGAGCTCGGAGCTGCGGTAATACTCGGGCACCGCGGGCGTTCCTTGCGGCAGGACAACCCACGGTTGCTTCGATGCGGTGAAGATGTGGATGTCCGGCGGGAAGCGGTCGGGCTCGTCGAGCGTGCCCACGCGCACGAACTTGAGAACGTCGCCGGCGCCCCCATAGTGGCTCCAGAGGGCGACGCGGCACGTGGGGCAGCGCACGATCCTCTGGCCCTTGCCGCTCTGGGAGGGCGTCAGCACCGGCTCGGGCTCGCCCGCGAGCGTCACGACGCGGTCCGACTCGATGAGCGCATTGAGGGCGAAGGCCGATCCGCTCTCGCGCTGGCACCAGCGGCAGTGGCAGCAGTGCACGAAGAGCGGGCGGCTCGTCAAGCGATAGCGCACCGCGCGGCAGCTGCAGCCGCCCTCGTATGATTCGGCCATGGCTTCGAACGCAAACGGAAGGATCGAATCATACTCTGGCACTCCAAGGAGGAATCCATGATCGAGATGAACGTTCCGGACATGACGTGCAACCATTGCGTGCAGACGATCCGCAAGGCGGTCGCCGGGGTCGACGCGGGCGCGCGCTGCGATGTCGACCTGAACGCGAAGCGCGTCGCGGTCGACAGCCCCCTGCCGCCGTCGGATTTCGTGGAAGCGCTCGAGGAGGCCGGCTACTCGCCGGAGCTGCTGCGCGCGGTGGGCTGACGCGATTGTCCGATACGGCGACACAGATCGAAGTCGGCGGCATGACGTGCGCCTCGTGCGTGGCGCGCGTGGAGAAGGCGCTGAAGCGCGTGCCGGGCGTGCAGGAGGCGACGGTCAACCTCGCGACCGAGACCGCCACGGTGCGCGCGGAAAGCGACGTCCTCGACGCGGCCATGGCGGCGATCCGCAAGGCGGGCTACGAGGCGCGGCCCCGCGCGGCCCGGCCCGCCGATGCGAGCGCGAGCGCGCGGCGCGAAGGCGTCGAGGTGCTCATCTCGGCGCTGCTCACGCTCCCGCTGGTCGTGCCGATGATCGCCGCGGCGTTCGGTGCGCACGCCATGCTGCCGGCCGCGTGGCAGTTGGTTTTCGCCGCACCGGTGCAATTCTGGATCGGTGCGCGCTTTTACCGCTCGGCATGGAAGGCGCTCGCGGCCCGTGCGGGCAACATGGACCTGCTGGTGGCCCTCGGCACGACGGCCGCCTTCGCGCTGTCGTTGGCCCTTTGGTGGCGCGACGGCGCGCAGGCGCATCTTTATTTCGAGGCGTCGGCGGTCGTGATCACGCTGGTGCGGCTCGGCAAGTGGCTCGAGACGCGCGCCAAGCGGCAGACGAGCGAGGCGATCCGCGCGCTGGCGGCGCTGCAGCCGACGGTGGCGCGCGTCCTGCGCGAGGGCGCCGAGATCGAGATGCCGATCGACGCCCTGGCCAAGGGCGACGTGCTGGTGGTGCGTCCGGGCGAGCGCATCGCCGCCGATGCCCAGGTGGTCGAGGGCTCGACGCACGTGGACGAGTCGCTCGTGACCGGCGAGAGCCTGCCGGTCGCGAAGGCGCCGGGCGCGCCGCTCACGGGCGGCTCGCTCAATGGCGAAGGCCGCGTCACCGCGCGCGTGACCGCCGTCGGTGCGGAGACGCTCCTCGCGCGCATCATCCGGCGCGTCGAGAGCGCGCAGGCGGCGAAGCCGCCGATCCAGCGCCTGGTCGACCGGGTGAGCGCGGTCTTCGTGCCCGCGATCGTCGCCGCCGCGGCGATCACGTTCCTCGCGTGGGGATTCGCCGCGGGCGACTGGGAGCAAGCGGTGCTGAACGCGGTCGCCGTGCTCGTGATCGCGTGCCCGTGCGCGCTCGGGCTCGCGACGCCGACGGCGGTGATGGCGGGCACCGGCGTCGCGGCGCGCCACGGCATCCTCGTGAAGGACGCGGAGGCGCTCGAGATCGCGCATCGCGTGTCGCTCGTGGCCTTCGACAAGACGGGCACGCTCACCGAGGCGCGCCCGGCGCTTGCCGCGCTCGTGCCGGCGGCGGGCATCGGCCGCGATGATGCGCTTGCGCTGGCGGCCTCGGTGCAAAGCGCGTCCGAGCATCCGCTCGCGCGCGCGGTGGTGCGCGAGGCGCGCGAAAAGGGCGTCGCGTTCCCTCTGCCGCACGACGTGCGGGCCGTCGCCGGGCGCGGCGTCGAGGCCCGCGTCGACGGCCGCGCGCTCGCCATCGCCTCGGATCGCTGGGCGCGCGAGCTGGGCGCCGCCGGTGTCGACGCCATGACGCATGACGTCACGCGGCTCACCGAGGGCGGCATGACCGTCTCCTGGCTCCTCGAGACGCAGCCCCAGGCACGCGCGCTCGCGCTGCTGGGCTTCGCCGACGCGATCCGGCCCTCGGCCGCGGCGGCCGTCGCACGCCTGCGCGAGCGCGGCATCGCTCGCGTCCTCCTCACCGGCGACAACGCGGCGGCCGCGAGCGCGGTCGCACGCGCCTGCGGCATCGAGGACGTGAGGGCCGGGCTGCTGCCCGAGGACAAGGCGAGCGTGGTGGCGCAGCTGCGCCGCGACCGCGTCGTGGCGATGGTGGGCGACGGCATCAACGACGCGCCCGCGCTCGCCGCCGCCGACGTGGGCATCGCGATGGGCGGCGGCACCGACGCCGCCATGCAGGCGGCCGGCATCACGCTCATGGGATCGGATCCCGCGCGCGTCGCCGACGCGCTCGACATCTCGCGCCGCACCTACGCGAAGATCCGGCAGAACCTCTTCTGGGCGTTCGTCTACAACGTGGTCGGCGTGCCGCTCGCGGCCCTGGGCTACCTGTCGCCGATGGTGGCAGGGGCCGCGATGGCGTTCAGCAGCGTGAGCGTCGTGTCGAACGCGCTGCTGCTGCGGCGCTGGAAGCCGCATGCCTGAGACCGTGCTCGACTGCGCCATCATCGGCGCAGGCCCGGCGGGACTCACCGCCGCGACATACCTCGCGCGCTTCCGGCGGCGCATCGCCGTACTCGACGGCGGGGCGAGCCGCGCGTCGTACATTCCGCGCTCGCACAACTACCCCGGCTTCCCCGACGGCATCACGGGCGCGGAGCTCCTCGCGCGGCTGCGCGAGCAGGCGGTCCGCTACGGCGTCGAGGTGACGCGGGCGCTGGTCGATGGGGCGGCGCGCGAAGGGGAGCTCTTCGTGATCCGCGCGGGCGCCGCGACCTGGCGCTCGCGCAAGCTGCTGCTCGCGACCGGGCTCGTCGACAAGGAGCCGGAGATCCGCAACCTGCGCGAGGCGATCGCGCGCGGGGCGATTCGCCTTTGCTCGATCTGCGACGGCTACGACGTGATGGACCGCGACATCGCGGTGCTCGGCTCGGGCGCCTCGGCGCTGTCCCATGCGCTCTTCATGCGCACGTGGTCGCGTCGCGTCACGGTGTTGCTCGCGGTCGCGGGCGAGGCGCCCGACGAGGCTTCGTGTCGCGCCGCGCGGGAGGCCGGCGTCGCCATCGTCGACGACCCGGTCGCGCACGTCGAGGTGGGCGACGACGGCCGTGCGCACGTGCGCACGGCATCGGGCGCGGCGCTTCAGTTCGATTCGATCTACCCTGTGCTCGGGTGCCGCAACCGCTCGGAGCTCGCGTCGGCCCTCGGCGCGCGTTGCCGCGAGGCGGGCGACGTGGAGGTGGACATGCACATGCGCACGTGCGTGCCCGGCCTGTACGCCGCAGGCGATGTCGTGGCGGCGCTCAACCAAGTGAGTGTCGCCGTGGGCCACGCGGCCATCGCCGCGACCCATATCCACAACAGCCTGCCGCGCAATTTGCGCGAGTAGCGCATCGCCAGGAAACGGGCATGGGCGTCACGGAGGTCCTCGATTTCTGGTTCGGCCCGCTCGATGCGCGCGGCAAGCCGCGGCCCGAGTGGTTTCGCAAGGACGCGCGCTTCGACGAGGAGATCCGCCGCCGCTTCGGCGCGCTGCATGCGGCCGCGGCCGCGCGCGAGCTCGAGGCGTGGCGCGCCTCGGCGGAGTCGATGCTCGCCCTCGTGCTCGTGCTCGACCAGTTCTCGCGCAACATTCATCGCGACGATGCGCGCGCGTTCGCGCAGGACGCCCATGCGCGGGAATGCGCGGAGGAGGCGATCGAGCGCGGCTTCGACCTCGGCCTGCTGCCGGTGGAGCGGCAGTTCCTCTATTTGCCCTTCGAGCACAGCGAGCGCCTCGACGACCAGCGGCGCGCGCTCGAGCTCTTCCGCACGCTCCAGGCGTTCGAGGAAACCCGCGGCCTGCTCGAGTGGGCCGAGCGCCACCACGCCGTCGTGGCGCGCTTCGGGCGCTTCCCGCACCGCAATGCCGTCCTCGGGCGCGCCTCCACCCCGGACGAGGAAGCTTTCCTCGCGCAGCCCGGCTCGCGCTTCTGAGGGCAAGCTCCCTCGCGGATCGGCGGGAACGCCGCTTAGCAGGTCAGGCGACCGACTGGTAGTAGAGGTTCTGCGGATGGCGGGCGTCGGCGAGGAAGTACCAGCGCTCGGCGAGGAGCCCCGCGTACTGCACCGCGAACGCGAGCGCGAGGAGCGTGCGCGAGTCCTCGCCCGCCATGGCCAGCATCGCGAGCGGTATCACGAACGCGAGCAGCATGAAGAGCGCGAGCACGCCGGCGAGCCCGCGCCCGCTCACGCCATGGAAGAACTCGCGGGTATTGAACGATCCCCCGGTGAAGCCGCGCGATTTCTGCACGGCCTGCGCCGAGCGTGCCCCGATGGCGCTCTGCGTGGTCGAGCGGGGCACGAGCCGCGCGTTGCGCACGAGCGAGGCGGCGCGCGAGGCGAGCGCCGCGAGGGCGAGGATGATCGCGCCGTACCGGAAGGGTGTCACGAGCGTGGACGCTTCGCGCGCCGCGAGCGCCGCGGCGAGCGTGAATCCCGACGCGCAGCCCATCAGCACGAAGTTCACGAACGTGAAGGGGCTCGACCATTCCTGCAGGAAGCGGATGCAGGCGTAGATCATCGAGGTGCAGACGAAGAGCGCCGCGCCCGCGGCGAGCGCCGCGGCACCGAGGAACACCGCGATGCCCGCCCCGCGCCCGTGGGCGATGCCGTAAGCCATGCAGAGAGCGATGAATGCGGGCAGCGCGATCACCTCGCGCGAGAGCCACGACGTGCGCCACATCGCGGCGGCACGCCACGCGCGCCCGGGACGGCCGAGGTGGAAGAAGGACGCGGCGAGGCCGCCGCAACAGAGCAGCACCGCGACGATGCTTCCGTGCGCGAGGAAGCCGGCCGGCACCGGTGCCTGCGAGAGCCGCGCGGCCCACTCCGCCATGAGGAGCGCCAGGAAGAGGCCCTGGCCCGCCCCGATCAGCGTGGTGAGGAAGACGACGGAGAAGGCAGGTCGCATGGCGCGGCTTCGCGGCGCGGGAGATAGTGGTTGGCCGGGCGCGTCTTCCACTCCGGCATGAGCGTGTAGCCGCCGCGCTCGCGGATCGCCTTCGAGACCTCGGACTCGGGATCGTGCACGTCGCCGAAGAGCCGCGCGCTGGTCGGGCACGCGTTCACGCAGGCGGGCTTGCGCTCGCGTTCGGGAATCGACTTGTCGTAGATGCGGTCGACGCAGAGCGTGCACTTCGTCATGACCTTCCGCTTCGCATCGAGCTCGCGCGCGCCGTAGGGGCACGCCCACGCGCAGTACTTGCAGCCGATGCACTTGTCGTAGTCGACGAGCACGATGCCGTCCTCGGCACGCTTGTAGCTGGCACCCGTGGGGCAGACCGGCACGCAGGGCGGGTCCTCGCAGTGCAGGCACGACTTCGGGAAGTGCACCGTCTGCGTGTCCGGGTACTGGCCGACCTCGAAGGTCTGCACGCGGTTGAAGAACGTGCCGCTCGGGTCGCGGCCGTAGGGCATGAGGTCCGCGAGCGAGCCCGCCTCGCCCGAGGTGTTCCACTCCTTGCAGCTCGTCACGCACGCGTGGCATCCCACGCACACGTCGAGGTCGATCACGAGGGCGAGTTGGGTCATGCGGGCTTCTTCCTTCCGGCGAAATAGGCGATCCAGGACGGCAGGTGGCGGCGCGTGCCGGGGAGGGCGGGCATCGGGGCGAACGTGGGCGCCGTCGCTTCCGCCTCTTGCGCAGAGGCCGGCCTGATGCGAACCCGCACGTCGTACCAGCCCGCTTGTCCCGTGACCGGATCGGAGTTCGAGACCCGGCCCTCGCCCCGCCCAGGAGGCAGCTCATCGGTGATGAGGTGGTTCAGCAGGAATCCCTCGGTCGCTTCGTTCGCATCCGGTGACAGCCGCCACGCGCCCGGTGCCTTGCCGATCGCGTTCCACGTCCACACGGTGCCCGGCTCCACGGCCTCGGAATAGCGCGCCATGCACCGCACCCGCCCCCATGGAGACTCGACCCACATCCAGCCGCCGTCCTCGATCGACTGCGCGCGCGCGGTCGCCGGGTTCACGAAGAGGAAGTTGTGGCCGTGGATCTGCCGCAGCCACGCATTCTGCGAATCCCACGAGTGGTACATCGCCATCGGCCGCTGCGTCACGGCCGCGAGCGGGTAGGCTTCACGGTCGATGACCTCGGTCTCGAGCGGCGGATAGTAGAACGGCAGCGGGTCGCAGTACTTCTCGACGCGCGCGCGCAAGCGCTCGGGGGGCTGGCGTCCCGGCCGCTTGCCCTGCGCCGCGAGGCGGAACTGCTGCATCACTTCCGAGTGCAGCTGGATCACGAGCGGGTTGTCGAGCTTGCGAAAGCCGTTCTCGCGCGCGTACGCGAGGTAGTCCCGATTCCAGTTGCGCATGAACTGCAGCGGCTCGGCGAGCTTGGTGTGGTGCACGCAATCGTTCTCGGCGTAGCGCTGCCACTGCTCCGGGTTCGGCTCGCCCTTCAGGCTCTTGTCGCCCCGGGGACCGCGCCAACCGGAGAGGAAACCGAAACCGGGATCGGCCTGCCAGTTCACGATGAAGTCGGGATAGTCGCGATACTTGCGCGTGCCGTCGGCGTGGGTGAACGCAGGAAGGGCCAGCCGCGAGCCGAGGTCGATCAGCACTTCCTGGAAGGGACGGCACTGGCCGGTCGGCGGCAGCACCGGCACGCGCACCGAGTCCGTGGGCCCATCGAATTCCGAGATCGGCCGGTCGAGCAGCGACATCACGTCATGGCGCTCGAGGTACGTGGTGTCGGGCAGCACCAGGTCGGCGAAGGCGGTGGTCTCCGACTGGAACGCGTCGCACACGACGAGGAACGGGATCTTGTACTCGCCGTTCGCGTGCTTGTCGTTCAGCATGCGCCGCGCCTCGCCCGGCCGCATCGAAGAGTTCCACGCCATGTTCGCCATGAAGATCATGAGCGTGTCGATCGGATACGGATCTCCGCGCCAGGCGTTGGCGATCACGTTGTGCATGAGCCCGTGCACCGCGAGCGGGTACTCCCACGAGAACGCCTTGTCGATGCGCAGCGCCTCGCCCGCCGAGTCGACGAAGAGGTGGTCGGGCGATGCGGGCCAGCCGAGCGGCGGCGTCGGCAGCGGCGTATCGGGCTTCACCATGTCCCACGCGTTCGGCCCCTTGGAGGACGGCGGGATCGCGCGCGGGTAGGGCGGCTTGTGCAGGAAGCCGCCGGGGCGGTCGATCGTGCCCAGCAGCGACATGAGGATCGCGAGCGAGCGGATCGCGTGGAAGCCGTTCGAGTGCGCCGCGAGCCCGCGCATCGCATGGAAGGCGACGGGACGGCCGGTCACCGTGTCGTGCTTCGTGCCCCACGCATCGGTCCACTCGATCGGCAGCTCGAAGGCCTGGTCGCGGGCGACGATGCCCATCTCGCGCGCGAGGCTGCGGATGCGTGCCGCGGAAATGCCGGTGATGTTCCCGGCCCACTCGGGCGTGCAGTCGCGATGCCGCTCCTCGAGGAGCGCGAACGCCGGCCGGACAGGCCGTCCTTCCAGCTCGAAGGCGCCGTCGAGGCGCGGCTCCGCGCCCGGCGTGTGGGCGGGCACCGCCCGATCGGTGCGTGCATCCCACCACCACTGGTTCTGCGGGTAGAGCGCGTGGCCCGCATCGCGCGCGGCATCGCGCACGGGCAGTCCATAGGTGTCGCTGCGCGGATCGTCGTCGAGCAGGTAGCCCGCATTGGTGTAGCGCGCGACGAACTCGCGGTCGACGAGACCCTGCGCGATCAGCTCGTGCGTGAGCGCCATGAGCAGCGCGCCGTCGGTTCCGGGCCGGATCGGGATCCATTCGTCGGCGATCGCCGAGTAGCCGGTGCGCACCGGATTGATCGAGACGAACTTGCCGCCCGCGCGCTTGAACTTCGAGATCGCGATCTTGAGCGGGTTGGAATGGTGGTCCTCCGCGGTGCCCACCATGATGAAGAGCTTCGCACGCTCGAGGTCGGGGCCGCCGAACTCCCAGAAGGAGCCGCCGACGGTGTAGATCATGCCGGCGGCCATGTTCACCGAGCAGAAGCCGCCGTGGGCCGCATAGTTGGGCGTGCCGAACTGGCGCGCGAAGAGTCCCGTGAGCGCCTGCATCTGGTCGCGCCCGGTGAAGAGCGCGAACCTCGACGGGTCGGTGGCGCGGATGCGGGCGAGCCGCTCGGTGAGCATGCCCATCGCCTCGTCCCACGAGATCGGCTCCAGGTCGCCCGCTCCGCGCTCGGCACCCGGCCTGCGCCGCAGCGGCTGCGTGAGGCGCGCCGGCGAGTACTGCTTCATGATCCCCGAGGCGCCCTTGGCGCAGATCACGCCCTGGTTCAGCGGGTGCGCGGGATTGCCGTCGATGAAGCGGACCTCGCCCTCGCGCAGGTGCACGCGGATGCCGCAGCGGCACGCGCACATGTAGCAGGTCGTGGTCTTGATCTCGGTCCCGCCGCGGGCGCTTCCATCCATCGCACCGAGTCTAGGCCCGGGGCCGCGCCCGCGACCAACGGATTTTTCCGCTAACGCCTACCGCGCTTCCGGTCACCGGCCACGCAGTGGGCGATGAAGCGCTCGAGCGTGGGCGAGACGTGGCGGCGCTCGTGCTGCACGAGATAGAGCGTGCGGCGCACCGGCGGCAGCACCGTCGGCACGATCACGAGGCGCCGCAGCTTCAGCATGTCCTCGGCCGCATGGCGCGAGACGCACGCGAGGCCCAGGCCGTGCGCGGCGGCCTGCACGATCGCCTCGCTGCTGCCGAGCTCGATGTCGGGCTCGAGCCGGTGCAGCTGCGGCTGCAACGCGCGCTCGACGATCTCGCGCGTGCCCGAGCCCGGCTCGCGCAGGAGCCACGTGGCACCCGCGAGCGCTGCGAGGGGGACCTTGCGGCGCGCGCCCCGGGCCGCGCGCGCGAGCGCGTGGCGTGGCGAGGCCACGATCACGAGCTCCTCCTCGCGCCAGGGCTGGACGTGGATGTGGGGCTCCTGCGTGGGGCCCTCGATGAACCCCAGGTCCACCTCGTAGCGGGCCACCGCCTGGGCGACCTGGGAGGTGTTGCCGATCTCGAGCGCGACGCGCGCATCGCGCTCCTCGCGCCGGTACGACGCGATGATGGGCGGCAGCACCCAGTTGCCGATCGTGGTGCTGGCCGCGATGCGAAGCCGCGGCGCGGGCGAGCGGCCGCTGCTTCCGAAGTCGCTCTCCATCGCACGCGCGGCGTCCAGGAGGAAGCGCGCCTGGGGCAGCATGCTGCGGCCGTGCTCGTTCAGGACCAGGCGGCGCCCGACGCGGTTGAAGAGGCGCCCGCCCAGCAGGTCCTCGAGCTCGTTGAGCGACGCGCTGGTCGCGGACTGCGAGAGCGCGATCTCGCGCGCGGCGGCCATGGTGCTGCCGGCGCGGGCGACCGCGACGAATGCCTGGAGCTGGCGCAGCGTGAGCCGGTGGGCGGCGGGACTCGCCGCCGGCGGGTTCTTCTTCTGCATCGGGCGCGGGACCGGAAAAGGGGGGGCGGCCCCACTTTGCCGCGCCGGGTCGATCCCGCGCAAGCGGGAGTCAATATGCGAGGATTCGAATATTAGTGATATGGCATATAAGCCGGCGGCATTCTACGATGGCGCCGCGGGCTCTCTCGGGAGGCATCCATGGGCGACAACTCGGTGGTGGCGCAGCTCGACCCGGCGGCGCTCGAGCGGCTGGTGCGCGAGAGGGTCGATGCGGTCCTCGACGAGCGGCTGGAGGCGAAGCTCGCCGCGCTGCAGGCCGGCAGGACGCCCTCCATGACGATCATCGCGACCAAGGGCACGCTCGACTGGGCGTATCCGCCCTTCATCCTCGCGTCGACCGCCGCCGCCCTCGGGTGGAACGTCGCGGTCTTCTTCACCTTCTATGGCCTGGAGCTCCTGAAGAAGGACCTCGGGGCCCTGCACGTGACGCCGGTCGGCAACCCCGCGATGCCGATGAAGATGCCGTTCGGGCCGGGCTGGCTGCGCTCGATCCGCTGGAACATCCCGAACGCGCTGCAGGGCATCGTCCCCGGCTTCGAGGCGTTCGCCACGACGATGATGAAGCAGACCATCCGCAACAAGGGCGTGGCGGCCGTCGCGGAGCTGCGCCAGGCGTGCATCGAGGCCGACGTGAAGCTGATCGGCTGCCAGATGACCGTCGACCTTTTCGGCTACGCCCGGGACGACTTCATTCCCGAGGTGAGCGAGTACGTGGGAGCCGCCACCTTCCTGCCGATGGCGAAGGACGCGGACGTGAGCCTGTTCATCTAGGGGGGGACGAGAATGTCGCCCGCGCTCACGGTGCGCGGCGGCTACAACTACACGCCTTCAGCAACGACGTGAGCGGGCCGAGCTTCTTCAACAACTTCGGGCCCGGCCTCGCATTGCAGGAAAGGATACGGATGTACGAGTGGTCGCTCGGCGTGCAGTACGCGCGCCGCTTCTAGGCCCCGTCCGGCCCAAAGCCGGCGAACCGCCGCGGCCGCGCGGATGTCGTACGGCCATGAAGACGATGCAGCCGGGTGAAGTGGCCACCCTCGTCTCGTCGGGGCAGGGCACGTTGCTCGACGTGCGGTCCGAGGCGGAGTTCGCGGGGCTGCGTGCGGCGGGCGCGATCAACATTCCCCTCGATCGCCTCGATCCCGCCCTCGTGCGCGAGCGCGTCGATCCCGCGAAGCCGGTCTACTGCATCTGCGCCTCCGGCGTGCGCTCGGCGATGGCCATGGCGCATCTCGAGCGCCTGGGGCTGCAGGTGGTGAACGTCGCCGGCGGCACGCAGGCCTGGGCCGCCGCCGGGTTGCCCGTCGCGCGCGGCTAGCTCACGCGGCGGCCCGGGCCCTGGCGCGCGGGGCCGCCTTCGCCGGCCTGCAGAAGACCTGGTGCAGCGTCGCCATGAGCGCGATCACGTCGGGGCTCGCGAGCGAGTAATAGATCGTCTGCTTGTCCCGGCGCGTCACCACGATGTGCTGGCGGCGCAGCACGGCCAGGTGCTGCGAGATCCCCGACTGCGTGAGCCCGACCTGCTTCTCGAGCTCGCCGACCGAGCGCTCGCCTTCGGCGATCTTGCAGAGGATCACGAGCCGCGTCGGGTTGGACATCGCCTTCAGCAGCGGTGCCGCGCGCTTGGCGTTCGACTGCAGCTCCTTGAGGCGTGCGGCGATGCCGGCCGGCAGCGCGGTTTTTCGGTGTGCCTGTGCCATGGGCCGACATTCTAGAACGCGCGGCGAAATGGCGCTCTTGACCGGCGCCATTTTCCCCGCGAGGCCGGCCGGTTCAAACGTCAGCCGCCGCTGTTCTGCCCGTGGTCGTTGCGGAAGTTGTTGCGTTCGTCATGACCCTGGCCGCGCTGCTCGTGGCCCTGGCCGTGTTGCTCGTGTGATTGCGGCGCGGCGCGTTGCTCCTGCGGCGCCGCGCGCTGGTCGTGCGGGTTGCGGTAGCCGGGCTGCGGCCCGCCGCCACGCTGCTGCTGCGCGCTGTCGTAATGCCGCTGGTAGTGCTGCTGCACCACCTGGTCCCGCGGCTGGTAGCGGTACTCGCGCCCGCGCTCGCGCTGCTGCTGCTCGTCGTGCGGGTAGCTGGCGCCCGAGTAGCGCCGCTGGTACGTCGGCAGCGGCGCGGGGCGCGGCGCATGGCCGCGATCCCAGTGGTTCCAGTCGCGATGGTTCTCGGCCCAGGCGTGGCCCCAGTGCTGGTCCCAATGGGGTGCCGCGTCCGCGCGCCATCCGTGGAAGTAGGCCGGGGGACGGTGGTAGTAGCGCACCGGCACGCGCAGCAGGTAGACCGGCACGGCATCGGGTGCCACGGGATACCACGGCCCGTTGTACCAGGAGCTCTCGTACCAGTTGTCGTTCGCGAAGACCCAGTAGAGGCCGTCGTAGAAGAAATAATTCGTCGCCACGCCCGGCGCGTAGTACACGGGATAGCCCGGCACCTGGACGAGCGAGGGATAGACCGGCACGTTGATGCCGATGCTGACGGGCCCGGACGTGATGCCGAAAGTGACCTGCGCGGCGGCGGGAGCGAGGCCGGCCAGGGCCAGCCAGAGGACGAGCATCGAGCGCATGGGAAAAGACCTCCTTCGCCTTGGGACAGCCGCCATGGTGACAGGTTGCCGAAACGGACGCGCACCGCATGCGGAACGCCGCCACCGCACGGCAGTCGAAGCGCTCGCCGCCCCCCGAAGCCACGCCCATGACCAAGCCGCGCACCGGCCAGGCACCGCCGCCCCTTTCCCGCGAGGAATTCGGCGAGCGTTTCCGCCGCTCGTTCTTCGACCCCGCGTTCGAGGCCGAGCGCGACGCCATCGCGCGCCTCGAGGCGATCGCGTGGGACGGTTACGTGAAGGACCGCAAGGCGCCGCGCACGTCGAAGGCCGGCGCGGGCTTCGCGGACCCCGGCTACGAGCTGTCGGACGAGTGGCGCGCGACGCGCGACCGGCTCATCGCCGCGCGCAAGCGCCAGGAGGATCGGGCCACGCGCTCGCGCGTGCTGGTGATCTGCGGCTCGTCGCGCAACGACGGCTCCTGTCCCGGCGAGATGTCGAAGACGTTCCGGCTGGCCGGCATCGCGCGCGACGTGATCGAGGCGGCCGGCGTCGAGGTGGACCTGCTCGACCTGAGCCATCTCACGTCGGGCTATGCGCAGCGCATCTATCCCTGCAAGGGATGCGTCTCGACCGCGCAGCCGCTCTGCCACTGGCCCTGCTCGTGCTATCCCAACCACGCCTTCAACCAGGTGAACGACTGGATGGCGGAGATCTACGAGCGCTGGGTGAGCGCGCACGGCGTGATCCTGCTCACGCCCTGCAACTGGTATCACGCCTCGAGCAGCATGAAGCTCATGATCGACCGGCTGGTGTGCGCCGACGGCGGCAATCCCGATCCCACGCTCACCCACGGCAAGGACGTGGAGAAGGCGAAGCAAGTGGAGCTCGCCGGGTGGCCTTATCCCAAGCACCTGGCGGGGCGCGTGTACGGCGTGGTGGTGCACGGCGACGTCGCGGGCATCGAGGAGACGCGCTATGCGCTCTGCGACTGGCTCGACTGGATGGGGCTCGTGGATGCCGGGGCGCAATCGCGGCTCGACCGCTTCATCGGCTACTACCAGCCGTACGCGACGAGCCACGAGGAGCTCGACCGCGATACCGCCGTGCAGGAGGAAGTGAGGAACGTCGCGCGGGCCGTGATGCGCGCGGTGCGCGACCTGCGCGAGGGAAAGCTCTCGCAGCCGGACGCGGACCTGAAGCGGCCGCGCCCGAAGTAGGCGGCTTCAGCTCTTGCAGGCGCAGCCGGCGAAGCCATCGGCCGCCATCTTCGCCTCGTATTTCGCCGCGACCGCGCTGCCCGGCGTGAGCGAGCCCTTCACGCTCGCCCAGTCCACCGGCTTGAGGACGATCATCCACCCGGCCTCGTAGGGATCCTCGTTCGCGAGCGACGGCTTGTCCACGAGCTCCTCGTTCACGCCGGCGATCTCGCCGCCCGCGGCGCTCTTCGCGGGGCCGACCCACTTGCCGGACTCCACCGTCGCGCACGACTTGCCCGGCTGCACCTCGCGGCCCACCTTCTTCGGCGTGAAGGCGACGAGGTTGCCCGCCATCGCGGTGGCGACCGTCGTCATGCCGAGCCTCACGGTGCCGTCGCCCAGCTCGCGATACCAGATGTGGTTGTCGACGTCGTAGAGCAGGTCGTCGGGCAGGTGGCAGCCGCGCACGTCGGGCATGGCGATCCTCTTTCGGGCGTTATTCGCTGGCGATGATGCCCGATTCCTGGCGCAGCGGCCTGGAGGCGCAGCAAAACTCGCCCAACCCGTCGACCTGCATCTTGCCGCCGACGAAGTAGGCGAGGTGGCGCACCAGCAGCTGCATCATGCAGAGCGTGCGCGCGGGATCGTCCGCGCGGGCGCCGGTGAGCAGGTTGAAGTGCCAGGCCACCTCGCGGCACGTCTCGCGGCAGGCGTTGAAGCTGGGGCTTCCGCGCGTGCCCTGGTGGTGAAGGGCGAGGAGCCGGAAGCCCTCGCGCGTGTACTGCGTGGGCTCGCCGCCTCGCGCGACGACCCACGCCTCGAGGACTTCCTCGGCGAGCCCGAGCAGGCGCAGCGCCTCCTCGGCCGCGCGGCCGGTATCAGGTGTCGCATCGAGCGCGCGCTCGATCGCTTCCAGGCTTCTCATGCCAGCGCCTTCTCGCGCAGCCGCTCGAGCGCCGCGGACGCGTTCTCGTGCACGCCGAGCGCGCGCGGCGAGAGGCCGAGCGCGATGCCGAGGAGCTGCGTGAAGTAGAGCATCACGACCGTCGTCTTCTGCCCCAGCGCCTTCTCGGCGCGCGCCTGGTGCATCTCGAGGCCCGAGTGGCACGTCGGGCATTCGGTCGCGATCACGTCCGCGCCCGCCGCCTCGGCCGCGCGCAGGATGTTGAGCACGAGCTTCGTCGACATGTCGCTGTCCGAGAGGGTGTGCGCGCCGCCGCAGCACGCGGTCTTGAGGGGAAAGTCGACGTTCACGGCTCCGGCCGCCGCGAGCAGGTCGTCCATGAAGTGCGGCTTCGACGTGGATTCGGTGCCGGGTCCCTGGTCCTTCTCGGGAAAGATGTGGCGCGGGCGCGTGTACATGCAGCCGTAGTAGTTGGCGATCCTGAGCCCCGCGAGCGACTTCTTCACGCGCCGGCGCAGCTCCTCCTCGCCCACGCCGTGCTTGATCCAGTCGAGCGCGTGGATCGTCTCGACCTCGCCCGCGCGATACGGCTCGTCGCCGGCCTTGCGCGCGATCTTCTCGACCACCTCGCGCGAGCCGGCATCGTGCGCGAGGTCGTACTCGGCCTTCTTGAGGTTGTGATAGCAGCCGTTGCACGGCGCCATCACCGTCGCGGCCTTCATCTCGTGCGCGGCGATGGCCATCACGCGCGAGGAGAGGTACGTCTGCACCTTCGGGTCGACGTTCTTCACCTCCATCGCCCCGCAGCAGTTCCAGTTCGGCACCTCGTCGAGCTCGAGGCCGAGCTTGCGCCCGACCGCGACCGTGGACGTGTTGTACGCGTGGCCCGTGCCTTCGAGCGCGCAACCGGGGTAGTACGCGACGCGCTGGTACTTCGCCTTCGGGTTTGCGCTCATGCTCGTGCCTCGTTCGTTTCGTCGGGCGAATTCGGGGTGCGTCCCCGGTTTTCCAGATGTAGCGCGGCGCGGTGCTTCGCGTCCTGCTCGGCCACGTATTCCTCGATCGCGGCCTGGTGCTTCGCCCATCCGCGCGTGCGCGGCTTGAAGATGGCCGCCCAGCCCATCTTGAGCCCCAGCTTGAAGGGCAGCCGGCGCGCGACGCGCTGCGCGAGCGCGACGAGCCAGTCCTGCCTGAGCGGCTGCGCGGTCTTCGCGAAGAAGTTGCGGATCACGCGCCCGTCCTCGATGCGGCCGGTCTCGACCACCTGGCGCGTGAACTCCTCGTCGAAGATCGTCGACGCCGACGGCTTCGTGTGCCCCTTGAGCTCGAGCCAGTGGGCGGTGGCCTTCATCACGCCCTCGGGAAAGACGTCGCGCGGGCAGGCGTAGGTGCACTTGTTGCACGAGATGCACTGCCAGATGATGTCCTTGTCGCGCAGCAGCTCGCTCTCCATGCCGAGGCGGATGAGGTAGATCCAGTAGCGCGGGTTGAAGTCGGGGTTCACCGCGTTGACGGTGCAGGCGTTGGTGCACGAGCCGCATTGCCAGCAGCGATGGATGTGCTCGCCGCCGGGCAGCGCCGCGATCTCGTCCTCCAGCTCCTCGTTGTAGTCCGTGACGACGCGCGACTCGATGAACGTGCTCCAGTGGCCGGACACGTCCACGCCGTCCACCACGAGCTTGTCGTGGGTCTTCAGGTTCTCCGGGCGGATCAGCGAGACTTCGTGGATGGGCATGGCGTCACCCTCATTTGTCCTCGATCACCACCGCGGTCCCGTCCGCGGCCTTGAGCCGCGTGCGCCCGTCCTCCGCGATGCCGTCGAGCCCCAGCAGGCGGCGCACGTGCACCATCGGGTCCTCGGGGTTGGAGAAATCGGCCCTCAGGTAGCTGCCGCCCTGCTCCTGGATGTAGTCCGCGTAGACGCGCGCGGCGAGCAGGTCGACGTAGAAGAGCACGTCGCGAAAGACGCCCTGGCCCGCGAGGAACTGCGCGAGCTCCTCGCGCAGCACGACGAACGTCTCGTAGCGATCGGGCACCTCGATCGGGCGATGGTCGACGTCCTCGCCATGCCAGATCTCGCGCAGCACGCCCGTGTTGGTGCCCGGGTCCCAGGTCCATCGCGTCATCGCCGGATAGCGCTCGGGATCGGCGTGGTGCAGCAGCTCCGCGGCGAGGTCGCGCACCCAGCGATGGGCGCGATCGGCGGGAAACGCGGCGCAGAAGCGCTCGATGCGCGCGTCGGTATCGGCGGTGCCGCCGCGGTCGTCGAGCAGGCCTTCCACGAGCATGCGCAGCCGCGTGAACGGCTCCGGCTCGACGTGCGCGCCGATGCGGCGCCGCACCGTCGGCATCCAAGCGCACAGCGCACGGAAGTCGCCGAGCGGCACGTCGCGCACGCGGCCTGCGGCGAGCGCGCGCACGAAGAGCTCGCTCTTCACCTTCAGCGCATCGATGTAGCGCTCGACGCCGCCGCTGTCCTCGGTGTTGGCGACCAGCGCCTCGAACGCCTGCACGAGGCGCCGCCCCGACAGGTCCAGGCGCGGCCGCGTCGCGGGCGGCGGGGCGATCGGTCGCGGGACGCGCATGGCGAGCATCAGGCCGTCACCGGCGCCGCGGCGCGCAGTCCTTCGAGCGCCGCCATGGCCGCGGCCTTGCCCTGGCCGATGGAATCGTCGATCGTCTCGGGCCCGGCGGCGGACCCCGCGACGAATACGCCGGGGCGCCCGGTCTCGCCGAAGCTCGCGTAGGAGGTGCCCTTCGCGAGGAAGCCGTGCTCCTCGAGCTCCACGCCGAAGATTCGCGCGATCGACTTGTTGTCCACGTTGGGATCCATCCCGATCGCGTGCACCACCAGGTCGAAGGGAATCGTGATCGGGCGCTTCACCAGCGTGTCCTCGGCCTTGAGCACGAGCTGCGGCCCGTTCGAGGTCACCTCGGCCACGCGCGCCTTGATGTACTTCACCTTGTGCACCTCCTGGCTCGCCCAGTAGTACTTCGTCTCGTAGAGGCCGAAGGTGCGGATGTCCATGTAGTAGATGTAGACGTGGCAGTCGGGCAGCTCCTCGCGGATCTCCATGGCGAGGTTCGCCGAGACCGTGCAGCAGATCTTGGAGCACCACTCGCGCCCGATCTGGCGGTCGCGCGAGCCCACGCAGAGCAGGATCGCCACGCGCTTGGGCTTGCGGCCGTCGGACGGGCAGCGCACGCCCTGTCCCGACGAGATCATCTGCTCCACCTGCGTGGTGGTCACGACGTCGGGATAGGTGCCGAAGCCCCACTCGGGCTTGTTCACGGAATCGAAGTGCGTGAACCCGGTGCAGAGGATCGCGGCCGAGGCATCGACCGTGGCGCCCCCCGAGAGCGCCGCGTGGAACTCGCCCGCGCCGCCGTTGAAGCGCTCGACGGTGGTACCGAGGTGCCGCGCGATGAGCGGGTTCGCCTCCACGCGCGCGACCATGCCGCCGATCGCATCCTTCGCCCACTCGCCCGAGGGCACCAGCTTGGCGTAGCCGGACAGGATGGGGGCCCCGCCGAGCCGCTTCTCCTTCTCGACCAGCACCACGCGTTGCCCCGCGCACGCGAGGGAGTGCGCCGCGGCGAGCCCGGCCGGGCCGCCGCCCACCACGAGGACGGGCTTGTTCATGGGCGTTTCGCGATCGGGATGAAGCCCGGGCCCGAGGTGACCATGCGGCGCGGGTCGTAAAGGTTCTCCTGGCGGCCTTCCTTGACCTCGTCGAGGTAGGCGACGAACTCGGCCTTCTTCGCCTGCCAGTCGATGCCGAGCTTGTCCATGAGGCGCTCGGTCGGCGAGGCGTGCCAGTGCGACTGCACGATCTTGTACGGATGCGCGCCGCACACGAGTGCCGCGAACTGGCAATCGGCGAGCACGGGCAGCTCCACCGGCTTGCCCGCGGCCTGGCCGATCCACTGGTTCTTGTCGAGGGTCGTGATGCAGCCGGTGTCGTGGCCGATCATGAGGTCGGCCTGCGCCTCCTCGACCGCCACGCGGATCTTGCGGTCGATCGCGAAGGAGCGCGTGAACTCGCGCTCCGAGATGATGTGCCGGAAGCCGAAGCCGCAGCAGTCGTACCACGTCGAATAGTCGATCACCTGCGCGCCCAGCGTCTGCATGATGCCGGTCGAGACGGCGACGCGGTTGCCCTCGAGCACGGTGTCGTCGTAGATCACGTCCTGCGGCACCATCTTGTACACGTGGCACGCGGGGTGGACGGTCACGCGCACGTTGCTGCAGTCGATCTCCTGGTGGTTGCGGATCTTCTCGCGCATCACGTGCACCCACTCGGAGTAGTGCACGACCTCCTCCGGGATGAGGAGCTTGCCGTCGACCAGGCGGCCCAGCTTCGCGAGGATCTTCTTCACCCGTTCACGCAGCGTCGCCGAGTGCAGCAGGTAGGCGCGCACTTCCTTGTAGTTGCCGAAGGACGTGCCGCAATGCACGAGCGGGTAGTAGTACGACTCGGGCAGTCCCTGCGCCTTCGCGGCCACGTAGGCCTGGTGGAAGTTGCGCAGGAAGACCGCGGCGAGGCTCTCGAGGTTGCCGATGCCCGAGCCGTGGTAGTTCCACGCCGTGCACGAGGTCTGGTCGGTCTCGTCGAGGTACTCCACGCCCATCTTGTTCATGAGCCAGAGGAGCGACGCCGGATAGCCCGGGATGTTGCCGCACTGCCCGCACGACTTGTGGTGCCAGAGGCGGGCGGTCGGGATCTTCTTCTCCCAGCCGTAGATCGTCTTCGCGATCACCGGCTCGTGGGAGTCCGCGACCCGGTGCACGACGATCTCGCCCTCGCGCTCGAGCTGCCACATCACGTCGCGCACGTCCTCGACGCGGTCCTTCTGCGTGAGCATCGAGCGCTTGTCGATCTTCTGCTCGACCCACGCGGTTGCGACTGCCGCCTCGGTGGACGACAGCTTCGCGTCCTGCCACTCGGCTCCGTGGCCGGTGAACCGCTCGCCGCACTTCTCACTCATCCTTGTCCTCCTGCTCGTCGAGGAAGTCCTGCCAGTCCTCGCGCTTCTCGTCCATGATGTCGGTGATGACGTCGAAGAGGTTCTCGTCGATCGTCTCGAGCTGCTTGAGCACGCCCGTCATCTCCCAGATCGTGTAAAGCTCCACCGAGGTCTTGAGGTTCACTTCCCACGCGGTCGCCGTCGTGTTGAGGGTCGGCATGGGAATCGCCCGCCGCAATATCTTGAGCGGCGCGTCCACCTTCGAGATGTTCGGGCCCCAGTCCGGGAAGTGATCCTTGTTGATCATGTCGGGCGCCAGCTGGTTGCCCGTCGAGATGAGCTTCAGCATCACGCGCGAGAAAGGCCGAAGCACGTTGCGCGCGCTCTCGAAGTTGTGCTTGATCGCGGTCTCGCGCATGAGCATCACGAGGCCTCCCGGCGAGTTGCCGAAGGGGCAGCGCGCGGCGCACGTATAGCACTGCGCGCAAGCCCAGATCTTCTCCTGCATCGCGTCGTAGATGCCCTCGAGGTTCTCGGTCCAGAGCAGCTGCACGATCTCGCGCGGCGAGAAGTCGTAGTAGTGCGCGGCGGGGCAGGTGGCGGTGCAGATGCCGCAGTTGAGGCACCCGTTCAGCTCGTGGTCGTACCTCAGGTCCGACTGGATGTCCTGGAAGATCTCCTCGAGCTTCGCGCGCGGGACCGCGGGCGCCTCGGAGACCGGGTCTCCGATGTGCTCCTGGACGCGCGTGCCGGCGTGGCTCATGGCGTTCGCCTCAGTAGGTGAGGACCTTGGCGTCGTCCTCCATCACCGCCTCGATGAGGTAGGCGCCGCCGATCACGCCCTCGCACTCCGGGATGAGGTCGTCCTTCGTCATGTCGAAGAGGTCGAGGTTGGGCGAGCAGCAGTAGAACTTGGCTCCCGCCTCGTGCGCGTCCTTGATGAAGTCGTAGACCGTCTTGGGCGATCCCGCCTTCACGTGCAGCTTCTCGGCCACGCCCTTCTTCATGAGGCGCCCGGCGGTCGCGGTGCACACCACCTGGACCTCGTATTCCATGGCCGCCGCGACCGAGGCCTGGAAGATCGGGGCACCCAGCTCCTCGCCGTTGCGCGGATCGGTGTTCGCCATCACGATCACGAGCTTCTTCGCCATCGCGCCCCCAGCCGGATATATCAGCGTCCGCTAATATAAGCACGGGGTGTGGGCGGGCGCAAGGGGGCGGCGGCGGCTTTTTTGCGCGGGGTCAGCGAATGTGCGATTGCACCCAGCGCACGATGTCGCCGGCCGCCATGGCCCCCGCCTGGCGCGCCACCTCGCGGCCGTCCCGGAAGAGGGCGAGCGTGGGGATGCTGCGGATGCCGAACCGGGCGCCGAGATCGGGCTCGGCCTCGGTGTTCACCTTGGCGAGGCGCACCCGCGGCTCGAGCGTGGCCGCGGCCTGCACGAACTGCGGCGCCATCATCTTGCAGGGGCCGCACCACGGCGCCCAGAAGTCGACGAGCACGGGGATGTCGTTGCGGGACACGTGCGTCTCGAATGTCCCGGCGGTGAGCTCGACGGGGCCGTCGAAGAGCGGCTGGTGGCATCGGCCACATCGCGGCTTTTCTCCGGCGCGTTCCTCGTGGAGGCGATTGACCGCCTGGCAGTGCGGGCAGACGACGTGTTGCGACATGGATCCTCCTGGCTTCAGGCGCGGCGCACGGGGATGCTGGCGAGCCCGGTGGCCGGGTCCATCCAGCCGGTGGCCCGTACGAGGCCCGTCATGAGCGGCACGAGCGCGTCCTCGATCGCGCGCTGCGCGCCGCGCAACGCGGCGAGCCCCGGCTCGATCGCCTCCGGAGTCTCCTCGAATTCCATCACGAGGTCCTCCACCATCGCGACCTTCAATCCGGGATGTCCCGCGAACCCGAAGGCGCGTTCCCCGGCCTGCCACAACGCCGCACGCCCTGCGTCGTCGCGGGAGAGGATGTCCGCGCCGGGTGGCAACACCGCGCGGTCGCGCCCATAGAGCGCGAGCGGATAGGCCGGCGGCACGAAGCCGTGCAGCGCGTCGTCGCGCGCGCGCATCGCCTGCGTGAGGCGAAACTCGAGCGGCGCTGCCTCGGCGCCTCCGCCGGCGGCGAGCGCCACGACCTGCGCGCCGAGGCCGATGCCCACGAGCGGCCAGCCGCGCTTCAGCACGCCGCGCGCGAGCTCCACCTCCGCCTCGAGCGTGGGCAAGTCCCTCACGCCCGCGCTGCCCCACGGACCGCCGCCGAGGAGAACGAGGCCGTCGCGCACGGTGCCCACGGCCGGCAGGGAGCCATCGGTCGCGAAGGGCCGGTAGTAGCGAAAGCGAACGCCGCGGCCCTCGAGGTGATCCTCGATGAGGCCGAGGTACTCGGCCGACGTGTGCTGCACGACATGGACCGTTCTCACGCCGGAACCGCGGCGAGCGCCTGTGCGATCGCGGCCGCGAAATCGTCCGGCGAGGCGGTGAGGAGGCCCACGCCGGCGCGCTCGAAGAACCGCCGCACGTTGGCCTGCGCATCCGCGACCGGCGTGCCGCGCAGCGCGGCCTCGAGGTCGTACACCGTGCGCGGCGGCGTCACGAAGAAGTCGCCGGTGACGAGCACCTCGCGGATGCGCTCGTCGTTGCGTCCCTCCAGGCGCACGTAGGCGGTCACCGTGCCGCCCGCGCCCGTGTGGCTGCCCGAGCGCACGCCCGGGTGCGAGACCGGGTCGTCGATCTCATGCACGAAGGCGTCCGTGCCGATCTCCTCGTCGAAATGGTGCAGGGCGAGGGCCTCCTCGCCTTCGGTGATGGGGCCCCACGCCGGCTCGATCCCGAGCCGCCCGGCGAATCCCGCGAGCAGGGCCTGCTGCACGCGCTCGATCGGGGGCGCGGCGCCGAGCAGCTCGCGCAGGGTGACCACGCGCTGCGCGGCCGAGTCGAGCCCCTTGCGCTCGAGCTTCGCGCGCGGGACGTCGAGCGCGGCGAGCATGCGCGCGGGGTCGAGGTCCACGAGCACCGTGCCCTGGTAGAACACCACGTCGCCGTCGAAGAACCCGCCCGTGCCCGAGAGCTTGCGGCCCCCGACCTCGATGTCGTTGCGCGGCCGGTAGCGTGCGTCGACGCCCAGGGTCGACAGGCCGGCCGCGGCGGCCTCGCAGAGCACGCGTGCGAGATCGCCGAGGCTCGCGATGCCGAGCGTGGCGCGATGCAACACGAGCGACCATCCGAGCTGTCCCTCGTCGAAGTAGATCGCGCCGCCGCCCGTGATGCGCCGCACGAGCCCGATGCCGTGCGCGCGGCAGTGGTCGAGACGCACCTCGCGCGACAGGGCCTGGTGGCGGCCGATGAGCACGGTCGGCGGGAAGCGCAGGAAGCGGATCGTGTCCGGAATGGCGTTCGCCTGCCGCGACTCGACCAGCGCCTGGTCGAAGGCGATCTGCCTGCGTCCCTCGCGCAGGCCGGTGTCGATGACGCGGAATGTGGGGGACGCACCCCGATTCATGCGCGGGCTCCGGCCGTCAGCCGTTCTGCTTCTCGAAATCGGGGTGCGTCCCCGGTTTTTGTTCCACGATCCTCAGCTGCCTGCGGATCTTCCTCACGTCCGCCTTGTTCGGCTGGAACGGATAGCTCGCGATGTTGCTCGGGGGCGAATCGCCATAGGGCCGGTCGCATGCGGAGATGTCCTCGGCGAACTTGCCGGGGCAGCCGGAGGTGCGGAACGCGACACCCGCATCGATCACGCCATCGAGCTCGGCCTGCGGCAGGCCGTAGTGCACCACGCGCCCCTCGCCGTCGAAGCGCATGTGGTCGACGCGCACGCCGCGGTAGTCGATGAGATAGCGCGCGAGCTGCACGCGGCGCCACTGGTCGCGCGGCGTGGCGGGCAGGTGGTCCATGAGCGAGCCGCGCTCGGGGAAGAAGCAGAAGAGGTGGCTGTGGCCGCCGAGGTCCACGAGCTGCTGCACCAGGGCAAGCACGTCGGATTCGGTCTCGCCCATGCCGACGATGATGTGCGCGCCGAACTTGCCGGGGCCGAACACGTCGCGCGCGTCCATGAGGATCTCCCAGTATTTCTTCCACGAGTGCGGCGACTGCACGCCCTTGCCGCGCGTGCGCTCGAAGATCTCCGGCGTGGCGGCATCGAGCGCCACCGTGAAGATGTCGGCGCCGAGGTCGCGCAGCCGCTGCACGTCCGCGCGCTCCATGGTGGTCGGGTTCGACAGGATCGACACCGGGATCGTGGACGGGTCGACGCGGCGGGTCCACCGCCCGAGCACCGTCACCGTGTCCTCGTCGCTTCGCGGGTGCGTGATCATCGAGATGCACATGCGGTGGAAGGGGCTCGCTCCCCCGTCGCGCGCGACGATGTCGATCGCCTGCTCGAGCGGCACCGCGGGCCAGTCGACGCGGATGAAGTTGCGGTCGGCATAGTCGCGCTCGGCCTCGCGGTGGCGCGCGAGCCCGCAGTAGGCGCAGTTGGCGCGGCAGCCCTCGGGATACGTGAGGAGCAGGTTGAGGCAGCGCGTGCACCCGCAGCGGTGCATCCTCCCCGGCATGATGCCGAGCGTGATCGCGGCCGCCGTCGACATCTGCACGTATTCGGGCGAGCGCATGGACGGCGTGAGCCTGTTGTTGTTCGGCAGGTAGACGCCGTGCGGCGGCACGTTGGCCGCCTTCACGCGCGCGCCGTTGCGCGCCTCGCGCGGCACGGCGCCGGGCGTGCGCGGCTGCATCAGCGCGAATGCGTTGTGGTCGCCGCCGTCGGGATGCGCGACGGGAACGATGTCTTCGGGGCGGGTGCAGCTCATGGAGAAGCTCCGGTCCAGTATTCGGGATAGGCGATCCATCCGCGCCGCAGCGCCTGCGTCGAGCCTGCCGAACGCAGCAGCGCCTCGCGCCGGTGCAGCGCGCGCACGAGCGCCGCGCCGAAAAGCGCGTCGAGCTCGTCCTCGTAGTCCTCGAGCGCCGCGGCGTGGCCCTGCGCGAAGAGCGCGGCGGCTTCGCCCGCGAGGCTGCCCGATTGCACCGCGCTCGCGATGCCCGCGCCGGTCACGGGGTGCGCGAGGCCCGCGGCATCACCGGCCAGCACGACGCCCACGCGGCCCAGCATCCCGCGCGGCACGAGCGGGCCGCCGACGGGAATCGCGCCGCCGGTGAGCGCCAGCACGCGATCCTCGATGCGTCCCTCGCCGGCGAGGCGTGCGAGGAGCGTGTCCACGATGCCCTTGAGCGCGCCTCGATGCGCGGGCACCACCCCGGCGCCCACGTGCGCGGCGTCGCCCTTCGGGAAGAGCCAGCCGTAGCCGCCGGGAATCGAGGCGGAGAGAAAGATATCCGTCGACGCGTGGCGCTTGCGTAGCGGCACGGTCACCTGGCGCGTCTCCACCAGCGCGCGATTCACCTGGCCGATCGCCCGTCCCGCCGCGGAGCGTGGGCCGTCGGCACCGACGATGGCGGCCGCGACGACCGTGGTGCCGTCCGCGAGATGGGCGCGTCCGTCCGCATCGAGACGGCGCAACGCGGTGTCGAAGCGGCATTCGGCGCCGGCCGCGCGCGCTTCTTCCACGAGCCGCGCATCGAAAGCCGCGCGGTCGAGCATCCGCCCGGGAAACGGGATCGTGCGATCGGGACGCTCATCCTCGACGAACGTGTCCATGGCGTCGATCGCCTGGCAGCTGCAGGCGCCGATGCCCGGCGCGTCGATGCCGATGAGCGACGGCACGAACTCGGCGCATTGCACGGGAAGGCCGGCGTGTGCGCGCCGGTCCAGCGCGAGCACGCGCGCGCCCAGGCGCGCCGCCGAGCGCGCCGCGCGGCTCCCTGCGGGCCCCAGGCCCACGCAGAGCACGTCGACGTGCAGTGAGGTCACGGCGCAACCCTCTCGCGCCGGTGGATCTCGATGGTGCGCCCGGTCTTCATCGAGCAGCACGCATGCTCCTGCACGGCTTCGCGCCCGAGCGCGTGCGCGGCCGCGACCGCGCCGTCGGCGGGAAACGCGATGCCGTCGAGCCCCGCCGCCACGGCGTAGGCATCGGTCACGCGCCGGTGCATGCCCGGCGGGCGCGCGCAGCCGAGGAGCACCTCGCGATCGGGGATGCGCGCGCGCGCGGCCATGAAGATCCGGCCCACGTCCTGCGCGGCCGGCGTCTCGAAGGTGCCGGGCTTCGCGTAGAACGGCATGATCACGACCAGGACCAGCGAATGCACGGGATGGCGCGCGACGAGGTCGAGCGCGCTCGCCTCACCGAGGATGCGGCCGTAGTGCAGGCCGATCACGATATGCGGCACGACCTGCATCCGCGTCGCGCAAAGCGCCTCGAGCGTGGCCTCGAAATCCTCGACCGGGCGGTCGAGATGGTAGACCTGGCGCAGCGTCTCTTCCGCGCCGATCACGTCCATCATCGCGGTGTCCACGCCGGCCGCCTCCATCATGCGGGCGCGCGCCGCGTCCAGCAGCGCCGAATGGATCGCGATGCGAAGATGGGGATAGTCGCGCTTCAACCGCTCGATCACGGGATAGTAGGGCTCGTAGCGGATCTCGTTCGCGCGATTCGAGCCGCCCGAGAGCAGGAAGCCGCCGAGCCCCTCGGTCTCGACCATCTCGCGCACGCGCCGCTCGAGGATCGCGGGCTTCGTCGCCGGGATCATGGGCTCGAGGATCTTCGCCCGGCAGTGATCGCAGTCGAGCGCGCAGCCGCCCGCGGTCACCGAGAATGCCGGGAACGCGTTCTTGCCGCATCCCGTGAGCTCGCAGCTCGAATACGCCTTGAACGTCGGCGTCGAGAAGCGGATGGGCCGGGCGTGGGCGCCGCGCGCTTCCATCTCGGCGAGCAGCTCCGCGTCGAGCGGCGCATCCTCGAGCGCTTCGATCGCGCGCAGCCGCTCGATCCAGCTCATGCGCGCGCCTTTGCGTTCAGGCGGGCGAGCGCCGCATCACGCAGGTCCACGATCTCGCGCCGGACCGGTGCGGCATTCGGGGCGTCGGCGAGGCGGGTGGTCCACGACGGCTGCACACCGTCCTCGTCGATGAGGTCGCAGGAGAGCGCCGCGAGCACCGCGCGCGCCGCGTCCGGCAGCTCCGCCGGCACGGCGCGCGCGGAGAGCCGTGCCCAGAGACCGGCCCAGTAGCGCGCGAGCGTCCACGGATTGTAGCCTCCGCCGCCGAGCACGACCGCGGCGCTCGCGCATGCCGCGAGGCGATCCACGGCATTCCACAGCGCGACGTTCGAGAGCGCCATGTGCGCCAGCGGGTCTCCCGCGAGGGCATCGGCGCCGCACGTGAGCACGATGGCCTGCGGACGGAAGGACGCCACGAAGGGCAGCAGCACTTCGTCGAGCAGCAGGGCGAGCTCCGCGTCGGCGAAGCCGGGCGGCACGGGCAGGTTGAGCACGCGGCCGGGCCGGCAGGTCTCGAGCGTTCCGGTGAAGGGCCAGCGCCCGGCCTCGTGGATCGACGCGAGCGCCACGCGGTCGTCGGCGGCGAACGCGTCCTCCACGCCGTCGCCATGGTGCGCGTCGAGGTCGACGTAGGCCACGCGCTCGAGGACCGCATCGAGCAGCGTGAGCAGCGCGC
>Ga0157372_10000390_pt1 | contig 48665 bp, 43 predicted proteins | sample C55metaG_FD_115307 | JGI IMG/M metagenome (GOLD analysis project Ga0157372, IMG submission 115307) | Corn rhizosphere microbial communities from Kellogg Biological Station, Michigan, USA - C5-5 metaG | ecosystem: Host-associated > Plants > Roots > Rhizosphere > Soil | place: USA: Michigan...
ACTCCTCAGTATGTGCTGCCGCGGCCTGCGAAAAGTGGGGGCGCGGAGATCCTGAAATGCTCATCGAAATCAGGGAATTGCAGGTCCACCCGCTGGACTTTGACGAGCATCTTGCGCCCGGAAGCATAGATTTTGGCGCGGACTTCCGACAGGAAGGCAATCTGGACTCTAAAGGACGCGCACAGCTGGTCCAGGAGCATCACGGTAAGCACCAGCTTATTAATGACATACGGATCGTGGGAGACTTCTACGCCCGGATCGAACTGGCATGTGCGCGGTGCTTGGAACCGATTCACCGCGAGGTGACGAAAAAGTTCGAATTGCTGTACCGGCCGCAAGGTTCTGACGCGGGCAAAGAAGAGCTTTCGGTGACGGCAGCCGAGGCCGAGGTCGGGTATTATCAAGGGGGAGGTTTGCTCCTCGAAGAGGTTCTGCGGGAGCAGGTCCTGCTGGCGCTGCCGTTGAAGGCCATCTGCCGCGAGGACTGCAAAGGCTTGTGCCCGCATTGCGGGCGCAACCTGAATCAGGAACAATGCAATTGCACCGAAGCGCCCGAAGACCCGCGCTGGTCTGCGCTGAAAGATATTAGAGAGAAGTTGCAGCACTAACTCCTTCAGTCTTCAGCCGTCTAAAACCCGAGAGGTTGAACTCGGGAGCTGATGGCTGAGAGCTGACGGCTTTACGAAAGGACTCCCATGCCCAATCCCAAACGGCGGCATTCCAAGCGCCGCACATCCACCCGGCGCGCACATGATGCCCTGACCGGGGTCACACTTTCCGAGTGCCCGAATTGTCACGAACGCAAGCTGCCGCATCGCGCCTGCCCGAAGTGCGGGTACTATAAGGGACGCGAAGTAATGGAAGTCAAGGAAGCCGAATAGCTTTCCAATATGCCTGGCGTCATAGCCCTGGACGCAATGGGTTCTGACCGCGCTCCCCGGCCCGAGATCGAAGGTGCGATCCAGGCGGCGCGACGCCTTGGTATTTCCGTCACATTGGTAGGTCCGGAGGAACGCCTCAAGGCCGAACTGTCCCGCCATTCCGCTTCGGGTCTTCCCATCGCCATCGCCCACGCAAGCCAGGTCATCGCCATGGAGGACAAGGCGCTGCAGGCCGTCCGCTCCAAGCGGGACTCTTCCATGCGGGTTGGCCTACGCTTGGTTCGGGAAGGCAAAGCCTCGGCCTTTATTACCGCAGGCAACACCGGCGCCGCCATGGCAACGGCCAAGATGGTACTGGGCGGACTTCCTGGCGTGGATCGTCCCGCACTGGTGGCTGTCATACCAACCGCCATCGGCTCGGTGTGCACCCTGCTTGATGTCGGTGCGAACGTCGACTGCAAACCCCATAACCTCGAACAGTTCGCGGTCATGGGCGATATCTATTTCCGCAGCATGTTCGGCATCGAGAAGCCCCGAGTGGGGTTGCTATCGATTGGCGAAGAAGAAATCAAAGGCAACGAACTGACTCGCGAAGCGTTTGCTCTCCTCAAAAAGCTCCCGATCCATTTCGTTGGCAACGTCGAGGGCCGCGATCTATACGGCGGAACAGTTGACGTCGTGGTCGCGGACGGCTTTGTCGGTAACGTCGCTCTCAAAACTTCAGAAGGCGTGGCCCATCTCGTCCGCCACGTGCTGAGGGAATCCTTAGCTGCAACCGTGACCAGCCAGGTGGGCGCACTGTTGTCGCGTAGCGCATTTGCGGATTTCAAAAAGCGTCTTGACCATACCGAATACGGTGGCGCTCCGCTGCTGGGGGTGAAGGGAGCGTGCTTCATCACCCACGGCTCGTCGAACAGCAACGCAATTAAGAACGCGATCCGCGTGGCCGGGGAATTTGTGCAACGGCAAATTCCGCAGTCGATCGAGCGGGAATTAGCAGCGCTGCAATCGCAGTCTGCTACCCGTTGATCGGGTAGAAAAAACTGGGCATGGCGCGAAGTGGCCCTCAGCGACGGCGTCGTCAGGTAAACTTGCTGTTCGCAGCCGCACAAAATGACAACCTCACTGCCAATCGGCTTCCTGTTTCCCGGCCAAGGTTCGCAGGCCGTCGGCATGGGCAAAGACCTTGCTGGCCGTTACGCTGTTGCCCAAAAGACATTCGAAGAAGCCGACGACGCCCTGGGAGCGAAGCTCTCGCAACTTTGTTTCGAAGGTCCCGAGGACCAGCTGCGTCTCACGGAAAATACTCAGCCAGCGATTCTCACCGCTTCCGTCGCTGCCTGGCGTGTGCTGAACGAAAAAGGGATCAGGCCGGCATTCGTCGCCGGGCACAGCCTTGGTGAATACTCGGCCCATGTTGCCGCGGGTACGCTCAGCTTTACCGACGCCGTTTGCGCCGTCCGTAATCGCGGAAAGTACATGCAGGCGGCGGTGCCCGTGGGCTCAGGCTCCATGGCAGCAATTGTCGGCATGCCTATCGACACCGTCGTCGCAGTTTGCGCCGACGCCGCCCAAGGGGAGGTCTGCGAACCCGCCAATGTCAATTCGCCCGATCAGATCGTGATCTCTGGCCACACGGCCGCGATCGAGCGTGCCGCGAAGCTTGCCGAAGAGCGCGGTGCCAAGCGGGCCAAAATCCTGCCGGTGAGCGCACCCTTCCATTGTTCGCTGATGAAGCCCGCGCAAGACCTGCTTGCCGAAGACCTGAAAGCCCTCAACTTCTCCGCGCCGCAGTTTCCGGTGATCGCGAATGTGTATGCCAAGGCTGTCGAGGACGCGGTCAGTTCGCGCGAAGCTCTCATCCGCCAAGTCACAGGCTCGGTGAAGTGGAGCGAATCGGTTCAGCTGCTGATCTCGCGCGGCGTGCAGGTGTTCCTCGAAGTCGGCCCGGGGAAAGTCCTCTGCGGCCTCATGCGCCAGATCGACCGCACCAAGAAGGCCTTGAACCTAGAAGACGAAGCCTCCTTGCAGAAAACGCTCGAATACCTGGCGGGTGGCGCGGGCGCTGGAGTTGCCGAAGGCTGACTGCAGACCCGAGCTTCAGTCCGCCATCTTGGCCACATGGAGATCGAATCCCGTGTTGGGCAGAAGGGACGTCAGCGCAAACACCTTGTAGCCATCACCGCTGATCTCAGCGTGCCGGTACAAACCGGGCTCATTCTCTACCACCTCCCGCCGCCCATTCAGTTGATCGATAAACTCCTGAGCCGCGCGCACATCCACGGTTGCTGATTTCCCCGGCTGCGAAAACATCTCAGCCGCATACGACCGCACCAGCTTTGGCCAATACTTTTCGAGCAAGCTGGTGCTCGGGAAAACGTCTGCCCAGATCAACTGTCCATTCAGGGCGACCACAACGCCGACAGCGTGCTTTTCCCGCAGCTGGCGAATCACACTCTGGTACTCCTGCTGGAGTGGCGCCGCAACGCTGTCGATCTGATGCTTCACTTCCTGGCTGTCCAACGCGACAAAGTACGAAGAACTTTCCCGAATCGGAGCCGCCGCTGGCACCCCGGCTGCCACAGTCACGGTGTCGGCCATGGAAGCGCGCGCCTTGCCTACTTGCTCCCACACCTTACCCTGATCCTTGTCTGCCATCGCCTTTGCCCGCACGGAAGGCTGCACCATTGCCATGGGGGCGATGAACTTGTCTGATCTCGCTACCCAGCGTCCGGGCTCGACACAGAACACGCCGAGATCCACGGGATCGCTTTCCGGCGGCACCAGCCGGTCTTTCCCGATCACGCGGTCTTGCTTCCCCCCGGTGACGATCTCCCCCGCAAGCAGCAGAAGCGGCCGCTTCGAGTTATTGATGAGCACCAGCTGATTGACTTGCGCACCACCGCCCGAACGTTCATTCCAAACCGAATGTCCCGGGCGCGGGCGGACCAGCGGACCAGCGTTTCCGGCCTCGGTCACAACAACTTCTCCCGAGCGCAAGCCCTCATCGAGAGTCAGAAATTGACCCGTATCGTGCGTGGATCCCGCAACTACAGGAAAGATGGTGAGTTTTCCGTTACGAATCGGTGCAAGAACTTGGTACTGTCCCCCTGGCTTGGTCTCCCCGGCCTTGAGACCGGGGATGACCATCGCCAGGCCCGCCACTGAAAACGCGACGCCTACTGCGGTCCAGATCCATTTCATGAGAGCCTCCAAGGCAAACCTTCGGGGGGAAACCCGAAGTCGTTTTGAACCAAAACCCGCGCCGAGTTGGCGCTCGAAGGCGCACCAAGGCGCAAGCGCCCAGGTTCCCTTGCGCCTTGTCTCGTTGCCATGCGGCAGGTCCGGACCTGCTTGTTCTTATTTTTGGAACGCCAAAAAATCACGCTCTTGCGTCTAATTATTGGTAGCATCCGGAGAGAGCAATGTCCGTTGCCGACCAGACCATGCCGGGCGAAGCCTCCGCTCCTCGGCTTCCCGGGCCTTTCGCTGAGTTATATGCAAAGTCTCGAGCGGAGGAATTCGGCTTTGCGCCGGAGCAGTTTTTCCAGCTGCTCGAAAGCATCGCGTCGAAACATGGCTCGGGTTCGCGGCTCGAAGAGTACTGCCTAACCTTGCGGATCGAAGACCTGGTTCTCGCCCGCGCGTGCGCAGCGGGAAATGAGCGTGCCTGGCAAGTGTTCATGCTGCGCTTTCGCGAGAAACTCTATGAGGTTTCTCGCCAGATCACGCGCGAAGACTCTTCCGGCCGAGAACTTGCCGACTCGATCTATGCCGATCTCTACGGCACCAAGGTCCGCGGCGAAGACCGAGTCTCCAAGCTCAGCTTTTACAACGGGCGGGGCTCGCTCGACGGATGGCTGCGCACGGTTCTTGCCCAGGAGTACGTCAACACCTATCGCAAACAGCGCAGGTTGGTGAGCCTTGATGAGGAATCTGAAGAAGGCGTTCAGTTCGCCGCGCCGGTCGGGGACGACGCTTCGCCCGCCGACCCGGCGCTTGCAGGCGCCACCGATGAAGCCCTGAAGGCACTCACGGCGGAAGACCGCTTCGTGCTCTCGTCCTATTTCCTCGACCACCGTACGCTGGCAGACATTGCGAGAACTCTCCGCGTGCACGAATCCACCATCAGCCGCAAGGTCGAGAAACTCACGAAGAACTTGCGCAAGCAAATACTGAAAAACCTTACGAAACGAGGACTGAGCCGACGCCAGGCTGAAGAAGCGTTAAGCGCTGACCCAAGCGATCTAGCTCTCGATGTTCGCGCCAGTTTGGCGCAAGATTCGCTGCCGGGAGCGTTCTCAGAGAAGGGAGCAAAAGCCGGCGGAGGCCGACGCTAAGGGCTTTGCAGTAGATATGGACCCGCTTCAAAAACTCGTTCGAGACCGGCTTAGAACGAAAGTTCCTCTAGAGCATCCCAATGCTGAGGTGCTTTCCGCGTTTGCCGAAAACGCGCTGCCTGCAACCGAGCATGACGCGGTTGTCGAGCACCTTTCGGCCTGCGCGCATTGCCGCGACCTCCTCTTCCTGGCTGCGCCTCCCGCATCAGAACTGCAGCAAGTCTTCGCCGCTCCCAAGGCTCGGCCCTACTTTGCTCTCCGCTGGGGTACGCTCGTCGCCTGCCTCGTGATTGGTGCCGTTGTCCTCGTATCGCGCCATCGAAGTATGCAGCCGATGGTGGGATTTACCTCGGCCAAGTCCCAATCAACCCAAGTTCCGCAGAACCTAGCCGTGCAGGAAAAACTACCGGCTGAGCTGGAATCGATGCGCGACAAGCAACTGGCGTTGAGGGTTCTTCCTCTTCCTGCTTCTCCTCCCCCCAGAGGTCATGCTGAACCAAAGGCGAGCACGGCCGGGCCCAGAGCAAGCATGGCGTTCGACGACTCGGGTGAGATAAGCGTCTCGCGCGGCGCCAATTGGGATGGTTCCCCCTTGCGCGAGCGCGCCGTGGTTAATGGACTCCCCAAAGCAGCACCGGAAGCCGGGGCCAGTTTTGGAACGATTGGAGGCCCTATTGGGAATGGCGCTAGTGCCGGCAGGGTGGCACAAACGCCTGGTGCTTCCAGCCCGGAGAACCCTGCCTGGAAGGCAGAAAACCGCCCCGCCTTCCCCCAAGACGCCCTCTCGACCGTGGGCCTCGCGAAGGCGGACGCCAGCAAAGACAAACTGTTTTTTCATGGAAACGTGGAGGGTACGGTCTATGACCTCACGGGAGCAGCGGTGCCCCATGCCAAGATCACGGCAACCGGCCCGCTGGGTGAGAAGACGGCCCTCTCAGACGATTCCGGGAAGTTCTCGTTTGACACACTGGCGGCCGGAACCTATCAGGTGAGGGTGGATGCCACCGGTTTCCGCCAGGCCCTGACCCAGGTGGCCGTGCTCTCGGACAAGCAGGCGACGGCGGATTTCAGATTGCAGCCCGGAGCAACCACCGAGACGATCGAGATCGAGGCCGCGGCCGCACTCATCGCGACGCCATCGGCTGCGAATAGGGTGGTTGCGTCGGACGCACAAGTCGCCAACTCAGACCAGGCATCAGGATCGCGAGCTCAAACCACAACCGAGACGAAACAGAAGGCGGCTCTCTGGCATGAGACGAACGCCCTCGCAAAAGTTCCCGTAGGGCAGCAGTTCTCGCTTTCAACCCAAGGCTCCGTGCAGCGCTCAAACGATGGCGGTAAGACCTGGGTACCACTTGCGGTTGCTGAAGGCACTGTCTTTCGGGCAGTTGCGTTTGATGGAAACCAGGTTTGGGCCGCTGGGAACGCGGGGCTTCTATATCATTCGCTAGACGGCGGCGAACACTGGACGCGGGTTACTCCCCTCAGCGATGGCGAAAAAATCCAAGCGGACATCACTGAAATCCAATTCCCCGATCCCGACCACGTGGTGCTTCGCAGCGCGACCGGCCAGAGGTGGGCGAGCACCGATGGTGGCAAAACCTGGGTCGCCAGTAACGCCACTCGGTAATCCCCCTTCCGGAACTCACCCGAATTACTAAAGTGACATTTACACCCTCTGCGGACTTACATAGTATCCAGTCTGTGGTTTGGCAGTTCTGGGGGAGGGCTGCCGGGCGTCCCAAGCTAGGGTTTGGGACGCCTTTTATTTTTGTTTCACCTCCGCGGTCTCACCCGTACCCGAAAGTGTCTTTCGAAGCCGCCAAGCCCCCTAAATGAGCCCAAGCGAAAGACGCTCTCCGCATGGCCCCTGGAAAGGCCCTGAGCGGCTCATGGAGTCGAGAGGTCCCCGGACTCGAGGGTCTCGCCGCAACGCCTTTCTAGAGGTTTCTGACGCCCTAATGGGGCTGAGTCCTACCGTCCCCCCATAGCATCCAATCCAGTGTCACGATATTCGGTTCGTAAGTGAACCCCCGGAGGAAAGCATGGCGGCAGCAGGAATTGTGGAAGTTACAGACCAGAATTTTGACCAGGATGTCTTGAAGTCCGACACCCCTGTTTTGGTGGACTTTTGGGCGGCTTGGTGTGGTCCGTGCCGCGCTATCGCTCCTATCGTGGATGAGCTGGCCAGTGAGTACGCTGGCAAGGTGAAAATCGGAAAAATGGACGTGGACCGCAACAACGCCACCCCGATGCGCTATGGCGTGCGCGGCATCCCCACATTGCTTGTGTTCAAGGGCGGCCAGGTAAAGGAACAAATTGTCGGCTACGTGCCCAAAGAGCAGATCCAGAAGGCTCTCGATAAGCACATTGGGTAAGCTTCCAACATGCGAACGCCCGGCCTAAGTGCCGGGCGTAGTTGCGTGCGGGCAAGCAATTCCTAGTATTTCCTCAGCACCCCAATTACCCGTCCCTGGACCTCGACGTTTTTTGCGGCTACGATAATCGGCTTCATCTTGGCATTGGACGGTTGCAGGCGAATATTTTCGCCCTCGCGATAGAGCCGCTTCAGCGTGGCGTCAGATCCTTCGACCAGCGCGACCACAATATCGCCGTTGTGTGCGACCTTGGTCTTCTCCACCAGAACATAGTCGCCGTCGAGGATGTGTTCGTCCTGCATCGACTCGCCACGCACCTCGAGGGCGAACACCTCTTTCGAGCGCGTGAAGTCGGCTAGAGAAATGGTCTCGGCACGCTCGATGGCTTCGATGGGCTGTCCCGCGGCGATGCGCCCCATGAGCGGAACCATCGTGCCGCTATTTACGGACATCGATTGCTTCAGGCGTCCCTTGGGAGGGTGCAGGTCAATGGAACGGCTGCGATTGTAGTCGCGGCTAAGCAACCCTTTCTTTTCGAGATTCGAGATATGCTTGTGAACCGTGGCGAGCGAGGTGAGTCCCAGACCTTCGCCGATCTCTTCAAACGACGGCGAATACTGGTTTCGCTGAACGAACTCGGCGATAAAATCGTACACCTGACGCTGACGCTTGGTGATTGCCATGCGCTCATTGTAGGCGAATATAAGGCGAAGTCAAGAAAAACAGCTTCCGCCCTCAACCTTCCATCTAACCCATTAGAGCCCAGAATCCTGGTTTGTCATGGTCGGCAATCTAGTTCCGAGCTTGAGCCGTACTTCCATTGTCTTTTGCATTAGGCTGAAGGCATAGAACCGATAGCGAGTAGCTGAGAGCTTCCTATATGACAGATAAAATCAATCGATCAGACGCCGAATGGCAGAAAGAACTTACTCCGGAGCAGTTCCATGTTACCCGTAAAGCCGGTACTGAGCCGGCATTTACCGGCAAGTACTACAAGACCAAAGATCCCGGTATGTACACCTGCGTATGCTGCGGACAGCCACTGTTCAGCTCCGAAACCAAGTATGAATCCGGGTCGGGCTGGCCGAGCTTTTACCAGCCGGTCAGCGAGGGAGCGGTCGAAGAGCACAGCGATGTCTCTTACGGCATGCGCCGGGTGGAAGTTCGCTGCTCAAAATGCGATGCGCACTTGGGGCACGTGTTCCCAGACGGGCCGCGCCCGACAGGGTTGCGCTATTGCATGAATTCCGCGTCGCTTAACTTGGAGCCGGAAGCAGAACAGAAGAAATAACCTGAGACAAGAAGAAATTCGTTCGAAAGAAAAAGGCGGCAGAATCTCTGCCGCCTTACGTTTTTCTAGCGGCCGACCCCTAGTGTTTTCCTGCCGCCGCACTCATGGCCTTCGGAGCCTCTTTTTGCTCAGACGGATTCAGCTGTACGCTGCCGCGAAGCATTGCGCCATCCTCCACGCTGATGCGCGCACTGACCACATCGCCATTCAGGGTGCCTTCGCTCCGGATGTCAACGCGATCGCTGCATTCGACGTTGCCGGTGACCTTGCCCATGATCACGACTTCGCGCGCGGAGATATTGGCCTGCACGACTCCATTGCGTCCGACCGTCACACGGTGATCTTTGAACGTGATGCTGCCTTCGATGCGGCCGTCGATATAGAGCGACTCGCTCCCGCTCACTTCACCTTTGATCACAACCGTGCGGCCGATGGTCGCCTGCTCGATTGGGGAAGTCATGGTCTTGACCGGCGTGAGCTGGTTCGGTGTTGATGGTGTGAACTGAGGTTTGATTGCGTTGTCGTTCGATTGCAGCATGGGAGCCCGTCCTTTTGTCTGTGTCCGCGCGTTGCGGCGAAATTTGTCGGTAACTGTGACTATGGCACGGAGTTACAAAAGTGCGTGAGGTTACGGAGGACGCTGTACCAGCGGAGAGGGCCGACTCGGATCGCCTAAATCCAGAAAGTTGTTGGAACACAAACTCGCGAAGATCGTCGGCAACGCCCAGGACGAGGCGCAAGATCCTTGAACCGCACAGCTCGCAAAAGCTGGCCCCGGACTTTGCCGGTACGCTGTTTTTGCTCGGGGTGGCTAGGCTTCGAGCTCCCGGCCGATCTGTTCCCACTCCGCAATTCGCCCCTGCAGATGGGAGCGATGTTCGTCGAGCTCCCGGGTTAGGCGCATGGTATCGTCGGCGCTAACGAAGTTCAACAAGCTGGCTTCGCAATGCGCAATCCGCTGCTCGAGTCCCGAGATCTCTTCTTCCAGTTTCGCCGCACGTTCTTCCAACTGTTTTCGCTTGATGGGATTGAGGCGCTTTAGGGGCTTGTCGTCGTTTGCCGGAGGGTGGCTGGTTACCTCCGCGCGGGGGAGGACGTCGGTCCTTCCGTGACCATTGCTGCCTTCTAGAGCCCGCGTGGCTGCGGCCACTTCCTCCTGAAGCTTTAGGGCCCCTCCTTGCTTCCTCCACATGAAGTCTTCGTAGTTGCCGGGATAGATCTCAACCTGGCCCCCGCCGATCTCAAACACCCGCGTCGCCAGTTTGTCGATGAAATAACGGTCATGCGAGACGAAGACCACGGTGCCGGTGTACTTGCTCAATGCTTCCAGTAATACATCCTTCGCGCGCATGTCCAGGTGATTGGTGGGCTCATCGAGCAGCAGGAAATTGGCCGGATGCATCAGCATTCGCAAAAGCGCGTATCGGTTGCGTTCTCCGCCGGAGAGGACTCCAATTCGCTTGAAAACGTCGTCGCCGGAGAATAGGAAACAGCCAAGCAGATTGCGCAGATCGGTTTCGCGCGAGGCTGGCGATACGCGGCCTAGGTCATCCAGGATGCGTGCTTCTTGGTCGAGCTCCTTGTATTGGTCCTGGGCGAAATAATCGAACTGAACGTTGTAGCCAAGCTTGTATTCGCCAGCGCTGAGCCGCTCAATTCCCGCCAGCAGCTTGATGAGCGTCGATTTTCCCGCGCCATTGACGCCCACGAGCGCAATGCGATCGCCCTTCTCGACCATAAAGTTGACACTGCGAAAGACTTCCTTTGGCCCATAACTCTTGGCCACGCCCGCAAATTCCGCCACAATCCTGCCGCTCGGCTTTGGCTGGGGAAAGGTAAAGTGAATCGTCCTTTCTTCCTCGGGAAGCTCGATGCGCTCGATCTTTTCCAGTTCCTTGATCCGGCTCTGCACCTGCTTGGCCTTGGTCGCTTGATAGCGGAACCGATTGATGAAGACTTCCAGCTGCTCAATGCGCTCCCGCTGGTTCTTGTAAGCGGCCTCGAGCTGCTCCTGCCGTTGCGTTTTCTGGGCCAGGTACCGTTGGTAGTTGCCCACGTATGTCCAAATCTTCTTGTTCCAGATTTCGACGATCCGGTTTACCGTCACATCAAGAAAATACCGGTCGTGTGAGATCAGCACGAATGCAAATGGGTAATTCGACAGGTATTCTTCCAGCCAGTTTCGCGACTCAAGATCGAGATGGTTGGTAGGCTCATCCAGCAGCAGCAGGTTTGGTTTTTGCAGCAGCAGCTTGGCTAGCGCGATCCGCATCTGCCAACCGCCAGAAAACTCTTCTGTCTGCCGCTGCCAATCTTCTGGACGGAACCCCAGCCCGGCCAGCACTGTTCCCACCTGTGCCTCGATCGCGTATCCATCGTGCACCCGGAATTCGTGCTCGATAGCGTGATAGCGTTCGGCAATCTCGTTGTATTCGGCGGAAGTGTGGTCTACCTCGGCCATGCGCGTCATCAGTTGTTCCAGTTCGCGTTCCATGCCCTGAAGCCGCTCGAATACCGACAAGCACTCCTTGAACACGCTACGTCCCGAGAGGCTCAGGCCATCCTGCGGCAAATACCCGAAACTGAGTCCCTTGGCGACGCTCACATTTCCGTAGTCGAGCGACTCCGAGCCGCCTAGGATCTTCAGCAACGTGGATTTTCCAGTGCCGTTTGCGCCCACCAGCCCAACCCGGTCCTGAGGCGTAATCAATAGATCGGCGCCCTCGAACAAGACTTTGTGTCCGTAGCGTTTGCCGGCAGAGTTGAGTTGGATCATGACAGAACAGTTGTTGGCTATTCGATGTTGGCTGGTTACAAAGTCCGAGGAAGCGTCACCAGATAGCTCTGACCCTATCTTCTCATGGGGCCTGGGCAGGTCCGGATGGACCAGCCTAGGCCACCACCCGAGGCGCGCCTGGGGAAGCCGACTACCTTCACGCTTAGAAATTACCCGGCGCTTCTCTGTTCGAGGGTCCTCATGGTGTCAAGAACGACCTCGATCACGTTTTCGTCGCCCATGCAGGTGTTGATCATCATGTTGTAGAGCGACCGGGTGGGCCAATCTGCGCCGAAGTAGTGCTTTACAAACTCGATGCGCTCGCGATCGACAGTTTCAACCAGCTCCTCGGCCTCGCGCAGGCTCTTACCCTGATGCTGAATGCGCCTCAGCTTCTCCGCGCGCGGAGCATACAGAAACACGTGAAAGGCATCCCGTCGCTCGCGCAGATGATAGGGCGCACCCCGTCCCACAATCACGCAATTGCCCTGGCTGGCGATCTCGCGCATGACCTGTTCCCCGATCTCCACCATCCGATCAGCGTCAAAGGAATACTCAAAATCCAGGTTCGTGCTGCGTTCGTAGCTGCCCCGCCAAAAGACTTTCACTAGCCGATGGAACGTACCGTCCCGGCGCTCATCGCATCGTGAGACCGCAGCTGCGTCTACTTTCGCAACCCGCGCAATCTCTTCGGTAAGTTCCCGGTCCCAGAGCTTCCATCCCAGCCGCGACGCAAGCCGTTTCGCGATCTCTGCTGCACCGCTACCGTACTCGCGTTCGATGGTGATGATTCGGAACATAGCCCACAGATTCGGGGACGAGTCTAGCGAATCCAGACCTTTGGTACAACCGACATCCCCGGGCGAAGCACGTGCTCGCGCGTTTCACCCGGGTCGAACGTGATCTTCACCGGAATCCTCTGTACGACTTTCACGAAGTTTCCCGTCGCATTCTCGGGAGGCAACAGGCTGGTGATGGCGCCACTCGCTCCGGCGATGCTTTGCAGATGGCCTTTGTAGTCCTTCCCGGTCATATCCACGCGAATCGTGACCAACTGGCCGCCTTTCATGTCGCGCAATTGGGTCTCCTTGAAATTGGCGGTCACCCATATGTCGTCAAGGTTGATGATGCGCATCAATTCCTGGCCGGGCTGCACGTTCTGTCCGACTTCAGCCGTGCGGCTGGTCACGAACCCACTCACCGGAGCCACAATTTTGGTGTAGTCAAGATTGAGTTGCGCTTGGTCGAGTGCAGCTTTCCTTCCTTCAACCTCGGCTTCTGCGGCCTGGGCTCGCGAACGGATCGCCTTCACCTGTGCTGGACCAGTTCTGGCAGCCCGCTGGTTGGCCTGGGCCTGGACCAGACGGCTCTCGGCAGCGCGGATTTGTTGTTGCGCGGCCGCAGCCCCGGCGCGTGCAGCATCTGCAGCCGCCGTGCCCGCCTGGGCGGCAGCGTAGGCATGATCATATTGCTGCTGTGAAATCTCCTGCTTCGAAATCAGCTGCTTATAGCGAGCCAGGTCATTCTGCGCTTTCACGTTGTTGGCTTCGGCTTGTGCCAGCTGCGCATTGGCAGCATCGGATTGCTGCCGGACCGCTGCCAGCGAAGCTTCCGCCGCTTGGACTTCCGCAGTGGCCGACGCGAGCTGGCTGGTCGTGCTGGTGGAAGTGATGGGAACATTGACGCCTGCGGCTTGAGCCGCCGCCACGGCATTGTCGTAGTCCGCTTTCGCCCGCGCGACAAGGACCTGATAGTCCCGGGGATCAATCTGCGCCACGGGCTGACCCGCCTGGACGAACTGGTTGTCTTCTACCAGGAGCTTTTCAATGTGTCCGCCAACCCGCGCGCTGAGCGGATTCAGATGCCCGTCGATTTGCGCATCGTCGGTGGACTCGTAACTGTTGAAATAGCGCCAGAGAAAGAAGCCGGCGACGAGAACTACGACCACCCCGATGATTACGAACATCCGCAGCCGGGGACTGCGCGAGCGGAATTCCTTCCACTTCAAGTCACGGTCGGACAGGGCTGGACCGCGTCGCTCGTCAGTTTCAGCGGGATGAGTTTGAGTTGGTTCTGCCATGAATCACTTGCCTTCCAAGTACTGTCTCACGCCCTGCTCGGCAAACCCAATGGCTCGCGCTAGGGCGACCTTGGCAACATTATGCGAATAGAGGCTCGAGATATAGTTCTCATTCGCCGCCGCTACCGTCTCCTGTGCCTGAACAACTTCGAGATTGTCCGCCACGCCTGCGCTGAACCTGTCGCGCGCCTGGTCCAGAGTCTGGTTCGCAAGGTCAACCGAACTTCTTGCCACCTGTACCTGATCCGCTGCCGCGTTCAAGTCGAGAATCGCCGAACGGACTTCATAGTCGATCTGGGCGCGTAGGTTCTCGAGTTGTTGCTTGGCCTGACGCAGGACCGCTTCTGCTTCAAGAGCATCGGCATGAGCCCGGCCCCCCGCGAAAATCGGAATCGCTAAGGTCGCGCCTGCGAGAAAGACGCCGTGCGAGTTCCCGATGTTCACCCCCGCAGCGCCGTAGTTTCCGCTGAACCCAAAGGTCGGATAATGCTCTGCTGTTGCCGCATGACGGAATCGCTCGGCGCTGAGCACCTGCTGGACGGCTGACAGGTAGTCTGGCCGCCCGTTCAATGCGCGTCGCAAAGCTTCTTCCTGACTCATGGGGACCAGCGGCTCATAGGGGGCCCGGTCGGTCAAGTTGAATTCCTGCCCCGGGGGCAGTCCGATCGTCCTCGCCAGCTGTAGCTTCTGTTTCGCGTAGTCGTTGCGGGCAACGATAAGCTGCTGCTGGCGAGCCTGGAATTCCACCTGTGCCCGCAAGGCATCAATGGCAGGAGAAACGCCGGCCGACTGCTGGTCCTTGGCTCTGTTGAACAGTGCTTGTGCGGTTTCAAGTTGCGCCTGCGCGGCATCGACCCGCGCCCCAGCCGCGATGGTGAGCAGATATACATTGCCGGTTGCGAGCACGACCAGCTCACGGGCGTTCTTGTAGTCGTAGTGCGCGGCAGACTCGCTGGCGCGTGCACCTCGTTCGCGCTGGATGGCGTGCCAATCGAAAATCGGCGCTGTGAGATATGCCCTGGCGTCGAAGGTTCCGACCGGTCCGATCACGGTGCCCACTCCGGGAAAGTTAAAGCGGAGTCCCAAAGCTTCCAGGTCGATTTGAGTCACCGATTGCGTAGCCGCCATGTTCAGGTTGGGAAGCAGATGGCTCAACTCCTGCCACCGTTGGCCTTTGGCAGCCAACAGGCTGTCGCTGCTGATCAGCAGGCCCAGGTTGTTACGCAACGCGCGGTCGATGGCGTCTTTGAATGAGATTGGCAGCACGTGGTCGGTTGCCTGCCCCTCGGGTACGCTTCCAGAAAACGGGTTCTCGGATCCAGAACTGAGGGAAATCGACGGTCGTGGCGTCTGTTCCTCCGCGCTGTCGCCGGATTGCCCCAGGGCGCCAGCCGCACCGGCGACAAGCCACCCCGCCAGCAGCAACGCAAGAAGCGTTCCGCGGCGTGACAGTCTCCTCTGTTCACATCTTGAATGCTTCGTGTCTGGTGAAATCATCTTGCCTGGATCGTGCCGCGCGGGAGGCCGGCGAGGTTTGTAGAACCTCCATTCTATGCCGCTTTAAAACCATATAGATGCAAATCTGAGCAGCGCGGCTTCCAAGCACAGGTCCGCGTCATGGGGCCAGAACCGATGAACGCGAGGAACAGGCGATTTCCCCGCGTCCACCGGAGCTTGCGACCGCAGAACTATGAGTGTTGAAGTGGCGGCTTACTCGGCCCGGAATGGCGAGTCGGACCGTGAGATGTTGACGGCGTAGAAGTTCTTGCGGCCCCAGATGCGCGCCTGGTGCGCATCGGCAAACAGGACGTCGACGACTGGACGTGTCTCGGACTGGGCGGTCCGGTCGACGAAGCGTGCCAGATACTTGCTCCCGCCGCGTTTGGTCGTTAAAACCAGCGTGTCGTTCAGAGTGGCGTGAAGTTTCCGTTCAGCCAAAGGCGAAAGCGCCACATTCAACATCTTGCCGGCGGGTAGCGTGTGCTTAGGCACGGCATAGGCCGTGCGCGCAGGAGAGTTGTTGGAGAAAAACGGGTCCGGCCCAAACTCCGGAGTCAGCGCATAAGCTGTCACCTGCACGTGAGCTTTCGTTGCCTCGAGGAAGCCAAGCTTGCGGTTTGCATCCGCGAGTTGCACACGGGTTTGTTCGAGCTCACCCTGTGTGCGTTGCAACTGGGCAGTCAGCTCCGCCACCTGATTTAGGTTCCGGTGGCTCTCGTAGCTGCGCAGAGTAATGGCTCCTGCCAGCACAAAAGTAACCAAAAGCGCCATTGCGAAGCGTCGTTTCGTCATAGGACCTCCGTCAATGGAGGGTTAGAAGTGCTTGCAGGTTGCCAATTGGGCTGGGTTTTGAAGCGCGCTCGTAATGTCCAGCAAAACTGAAGGAAACACCTTTCCTGACAAGGGTTTCCCCACGGGAGAGATCCCTTCCGTTACGGGAAATTCTGGCGAAAATTACTGATTATTTCGGTAAGTCATCGGGGGAGTAACGCTGCAGAACTTTGCGCAAATTGGGTTGAGAGAGCTTGGGTGAAGTAACCGTTACCAGTGGGAGGGTGAATGAGGAGAATTGCGGGAAAGGACTCCGGATTCATGCCCGATCGACTCGTCACCTTCACGATCGGTTTCGTGTGAAGCATCAAATTAGCCATTTTTTCCGCCGCGCGCGGCGCCTGCTATGGTGGACGTGTTTTCGCGCCGCATTTCGTCACACTAATCGAACGCCATTATCGGCTGACGCCCTGAGTTTCGCTCCGGTGCCTTGCACGCACCCATCGCACTCGCTCTCCCAGCCTAGGATCTCGCGGTTGATGGTTCCTCCTGTGACCCCAGTCGAGTGAAGGTGTGTTTTCGGTCACAGAGCCCCCGGCCTGGACGGTGGTAAAAGCTAGACAGGCCGCGTCCTCTCATGGAGTTGAATATGAAACCTGAGCCAACATCTCCGTTAGTTACCTTGCAGCAGGAACTCGAATTTCTTGATCATGGCGGATACCACAAGCCGGTTGGCTACCGTCAGCCACTGTTCTGTATGGAGAGCGATGCGAGTTGGCGGAAGCGTACCATCTTCGAGGACTCGCCATCCTGTCCCAAAGAGAAATACTGCGCCTGCAATCCCGAAGGCGACTGTAACCTTCTGAGTTTTGTTCCGCGGGAATTCCGGCACGAGACCTTGCCCTGCCACCACATTCCGCTCAACGACAAAGGTGAAACGATTGCGAGCTTGATCGAGCAGCCGGACCGAGTCGAACCCGCTCTGCGTGGTTGGCTCGCGAAGACAATTGCAAAGCTGGGAGGTAGCACAACCCAGTCGCCGCGGTGAATCTCGCTACGGAGATCGTGCAAGGATTTTGACGCCTCAGCGCCGGCGCGTTTTTCCATAAGAATCCTTGATACCGCCCATCACAGCTTTTGATTGGCCGAACCGGCTTCGACCACGTACTCTATTCAGTCTCGAACAAACCTGGGGCTGCCGGCATCCCAGTCGCCGGTCGTCGTTCCATCAAAACAAGGAGATCAATGTCCACTGAACTGAGGAATTTTCTTACCCTGCCGTATGAAGAGCTCGAGCAGCTGAATCTGGAGGCGAAAGAACAGCGTAAGAACCGCGTTGCGCCGGACAAGGTCCGGGAGCAGCGCCTGAAATATCTCACCGATGAGAAACGCATTAAGGCAGTCACTGTCTTGTTCAGCGACCTCGAAGGCCGCCTGCATATGTTGGACTATGACAAGAAGTTCCTGCTGAAGAGCTGGGACAACCTGACCTTCGATGGCTCCTCGATCCGCGGCTTTACCGCGCAGAAGGAAAGCGACCTGCGCCTCGGCATCGACTGGGGTGCCTTCTACTGGGCGCCCGCCGACTTCTTTGGACCCGGCAAGGTCATGGTGTTCGGAGACGTCATTGAAAAGCAGGGCGGGATGTATGCTGCCGACATCCGCGGGGTGCTGAAGAACTTCGCTGACGGGCTATTTGAGAAGCAAGGCTATACCCTCAACGCAGCCAACGAAATCGAAGGCTTCCTTTTCAGAGGCGTTGACGCTGAGCGGCATTTCCACGAGACCGCCAAATTCGAGTACGTCAACACCGGCGGCTACTACCATTCACTGCCCGGCGATCCTCTTCGTACCTTCATCGACACGACCGCTGAGGTCCAGCGCTCCATGGGTTTTCAGAACGAAAAGGACCACCCGGAAGTTGCTCCTTCGCAGTTTGAAATCAACTACGGCTACGGCGAAGTCGTGGCCGCCGCCGATCAGATACAGCTCTATAAGCTGATCTGCCGCGAAGTGGCCACCAAGCTGGGAATGACCGCGTCATTCTTGCCGAAGCCGGTTGTGGGGGTGAACGGCAGCGGAATGCATACGAATGTGTCGGTCAGCAAGAACGGCAAGAACCTGTTTTGGGATCCCAAGGGGGAAGAGAAGCTCAGCAAGCTGGGATGGTCGTTCGTGGACCGCATCCTCACTCACGGCAACGACATTTGCCTGCTGCTCAATGCCAGCGTGAACGCCTATCGCCGCCTCGATCCGCACTTCGAAGCGCCCAACCAGATCAAGGCTTCGGCGGTTGATCGCGGCTCCATGATACGGATCCCGATCGGTAACGATCGCTCGATGCGCGTCGAAGTTCGTTCTGTTGCTCCGGACGCGAACCCCTACTTGGTCATGTACTCGATCTTCAAAAGCGGACTCGATGGCGAGACCGCCAAGATCAAGAACCTGCGCCAGGCGGAACGCTACCTGCCGGATAACATCTACACCGCCCTTGACGACTTCAAGGGTTCGGATTGGATCACCAAGATCCTCGGACAGGACGTGAAGGGCCGCTACGCAGACCTGAAGCAAGCTTCCGCCGATCGCTGCGCGCGCTTGCTCGGGACGGTTGTCAAGGCTCCAGAGGTGCAGTTCCACCACGAGGTTTACAACCAATTCCTGTGGAACCAGTTCTAAGGTCCAGTTGCAGTTGGTTTCGACATGAGTGGATTGTGAGGTGATAAAGGCCACGCGAAAGCGTGGCCTTCGTCGTAGGGGGGAGCGAGAAGTGTCAGACTAGTTTGCGCCAGCCCCTCGGCATGAGGTTTCCAATCCTCTGGCGGCAGTTCACAACGATCTCTTGAACAGCGGTACGGCAACCGCCAGTGCGACCACCCCAAAGACAGTCAAATAAACAATGTCCTGCCAAATGGCGGCCACGCCGGTTTCTTTCAGCAGGAGCGCCTTGAAGCCGTGCACGGCAAAGGTGAAGGGATCCACATGGGCGATGAACTGCAACCAGCGTGGGAAGGCCTGGATTGGATAGACCGAGCCGCTGGGAAAAAATAGGAGCGTATTCAGAATGCCGAAAGTGGCGCGCGGCACCAGCGGGTCTTCCACGCGAACCATCAGCAGGAACATCATTGCGTTGAAGGCCAGAGACGTGAGCAGAATCATCAACGCGAGGCCAACGATGGTGCTCGGGTTGAAGATGCTGCCGACCCCCGCCAGCAGCGAACCAATCAGGGTAATGACGATGCCTGTCATGACGGCTTTGATTGCGCCCGCTAAGTTGAGTCCAAAGACAAGTTCGGCCTTGGTGATGGGAGTAACCAGATAACCTTCGTGCACCCCGCGGGCTTTGTCGTCGATGTAGAGCATGCCGCCGCCGATCATTACGGAAACGAACATGGCAAGCGCGATCGAACCCGGCAGCAAGTACTTCATGTACTCGATGTAGGGGTAGAGCTCGACGATCTGAAGTACCGTTTGTTCGAGCACACGCGGTGTAACCGTGGGGCTGTTCAGCGCGGTGGTGATGTTCGCCATCTCGCCTTCGAGCGAGGAAGTCATGAAGTTGTCGCTGTTATCTACCACGAGCGCGATCTGCGGATTCTCTTTCGCATAGACCCGGCGCGAGTACTGCGGAGGGATGATGACCGCCCCCTGGATTCGTCCGTTGCGAACGTCCTCGACCGCCTGTTGTTCGTTCTGGTAATACACCGGCTCGAAGGTGCGAAGGTTGCTGCGCACCGAGTCGAAGGCCTCGCGGATCTTCAAAGCCTGGGTGCCGCCGTCTTCATCGACCAGGCCGAGCCTGGCATCGCGGATCTTGCCGCCGAATGCATTGCCGAGGACGATCAGCTGGATCAGCGGGAAGATCATGGAAACCAGCATCAGAGCCGGCGAGCGGAAAAACTTCCGCAGCTCGCGCTCAACGATTGCCATCATTCGATTCATGGCCGCGCTCCTGGCCTGTCGGGCATTACGAACTGATAGGCCTTCTGAAGTTCGTCGCGTAGTTGCCGCCCGGTGTAGTGGACAAAAACGTCATCGAGAGTTGTGTTTTGCACGGTGAGCGTCTTGACGGGCACGTTTTCCTGCACTGCCAGGCCCACAAGTTCGGTTGTCGTGCGCGAACCGTTGCCGGTCAGTACGCGATACATTCCAGCGCCTTCGTGCTGAACCGAAGTGACATCGTCGAGCGAGTGCAGTTTCTGTTCCCAACCGGCTGGAGGATTTTCGAATTGCGCCTCAATCACATTCGATCCTGGAACGCTGGCTTTGAGCGAGGCAGGCGTGTCCAGTGCGACGAGCTTGCCGTGGTCGACGATGGCGATTCGATCGCAGAGGCGGTCGGCTTCGTCCATGTAGTGAGTGGTGATCAGAATGGTGAGCTGGCGCTTGCTCTTGATGTTGGTCAGCATTTCCCAGACTGCCACCCGCGAAACCGGATCCAGGCCCGTGGTCGGCTCGTCGAGGAAGAAGATTCTTGGGTTATGTACCAAGCCGCGCGCAATTTCGAGGCGCCGCCGCATGCCGCCCGAGAGAGTCTTCGTTTGTGCCCCGCGCCACTTGGTGAGATCTACCATCTCGAGCAGCTCATCGATCGACTGCTTACGCTGCTTGGCAGGTACGTCGTAGAGCTTGGCGTAAATGGTGAGGTTCTCTTCTACCGTGAGATCGATGTCGCTGGTGAGCGCCTGGGGAATTACGCCGATCGCGCGCCGGGCATTGTCCGGCTCCTTCTGTACGTCATGGCCGGAGATACGAGCGCTTCCCGCCGTGATGGGAATAAGCGTCGTCATCATACGTATCAGCGTGGACTTTCCTGCACCGTTTGGACCTAGAAGGCCGAAAATTTCGCCTTCTTTGACGTCGAAGGTGACGTCGTTCACCGCGGTGAAGTCGCCGTATCTCTTAACGATATGATCGACCTCGATCGCCTTAGGGGTGTTGGCCGAAGGCACCTCGGGTCGGAGTTCGGGGATGGCACTCACGGGCGCGCTCCATCAGTAGCGGCACTCGCGGACGAAGACTCTCCGCGCAACTGCGCCTGGGAAATCAGCACGTCGGCTGTCATGCCGGGAACGTAAGCACCCTTGGGATTGTCCAGGCGGACTTTCAGAACGATGGTCTTGATATCGCGTTTGCGGCGGCTGACGTCGCGCTGGGTGGCAAAGTCCGCTTCGGCTGACTTAAAGAAAACTTTGCCGGAAGTGAGGGTACCGCCTGCAAGCCTGATGCGAAGGGTGTCACCGATGCCGATATGATCGGCATTGGTTTCGGGAACCGCCGCCCGCACCCATGTATCGGTGAAATCGACGACGGTGACGATGGCCTGTCCAGGAGTGAGAAATTCGCCTTCGCGGGCGGCGCGAACCGAGACCGTGCCGGTGACCGGGGCATAGATTTTCGTGTAACCCAGACGGACTTCGGCTTCCTTCAACTGGGCTTCCGCGTTGAGTAGCTGGGCGCGGGTCGAGGCCACCGTGCTCTCAGCTGCATGAGCCTGATGGGTGTTTGCCAGCGCGGCGCTCAAGTCGGCTTGTGCGGCATCTACCTGTTTCTGCAGGGATGCAACCACGGCCTGCTGGGCCTTCAGATTGGCGGCCGCCTGGTCGCTTTCTTGTTGCGAGGCCACTCCTTGCTTGGCCAGTTCAATGGCGCGACGGCTGTCGCTTTCGACTCGCTGCAGGGTGGCTTCGGCCTGAAGCAGTTGAGCCCGCGTGGACTCAAGTCGGGCCTGCGCATTGGCCACGCTGCTCGTGGTCGATCCCTGGGTGGCCTCGCTGCTCGCCATGGACGCCGTAACTTGGGAGCGGAGACTATCGATGGTGGCCGCAGCGGCGCGGGCCTGAGCTTCGAGCTCGGAAGGATTAAGGGTTGCGATCAGGTCGCCTTGCTTGACCTGCGAACCTTCCTCGACGAGCAGCCGCGAAATCCGGCCAGCAGTCTGCGGGCTGACGATGATCTGATTGGCGTCTACTGTCCCGATGAGATCGAGATCCGAACCGCGCGGTGTCGAGAACAGGTAGTAGCCGAGCGAGATGGCAAATATGACCGCGAGGATGATGAAAAATTTGTTGCGGGCGTTCACCTGCGATCTCCTTTTTTAGTTGAGGGGGCCGCGTGCGGGCTAGGAGCCTCCCCCGCCGGCAGCGGCCGCTTGCCAGATGACTGGGGAACGAAAAGCGCTGCGCTTATAAAATCCAGTACCGCCGCCCGGCGATCAGCGATCAGCTCGGGCGCGTAAGGATCCGCGCCGGTCACGATGGTGATGACCGGCGCAGCGGTAATGAAATAGGAAACGATCACCGAAACCATTAATGGGGTGAAATGCATGACATTCACGGGGCGGAATTCTCGAAGACGTATGCCCTCCTCAAGAAGCGCCGACAGCTGCGCGAAGATGGGTCGAAAATAACGCTTTGAGAGCCGCTGGATTCCCGCAGGACTTCGGTATGACCGCAGCAACTCAGCCTGCACGATGCGGGGAAACAGCGGCTTCGAAGCGATGTAGTCGAAATGTGCCCGAACGTAGGCGGTAAGGCGCTCGCGCGGAGGCAGATCCTCACCGAGAGCATTTTGAATGGCTATGCGCACCCCGCTGAACACCTCATCCAGGACAGCCTGGTACAGCCCCTCTTTGTCCTTGAAGTAGTAATAGAGCAACGCCTTGTTTACACCGGCGGACCGTGCGATTGCGTCGGTGCGTGCACCGGCTACTCCCTCGCGCGCGAATTCGGTGACCGCCGCCTCGAGGATCGCGGCGCGGCTCTGCTCCGGCTGAGCGCGGGTTCCAAGGCGGGATTTAGCGAGGCTACCCATGTTTCGTTTTCGATTTAACTAACTAGTTAGTTATAGCACCGAAAGCAACTTCCCGCAACTCCTGGGCGCGGCTACGCCGCGGAGGCTGATCCATGGGGTGGTTGAAAGCGAATTACAGGGAAGGGGCTCCCAGGCGAGCGGGGGCGCTCTCGGCTTGACTACCGGTCGCCCTGGGAGGTGCCGAGAACCGGTCCAACGGGAGCGGGCTTCATTGGGGCAGCTTACCGGTCCCACCAGCAATGGATGGAACCAGCAGCACTTCGTCCCCATCTTTGAAGGCGTAGTTTGCTCCGCCCAGGAAGCGAATGTCTTCCTCGTTGACGTAGACGTTTAAGAAGCGCCGGATCTGGCCCTTCTCGTCGCGCAGATGTGGCTTGAGGTCTGGAAACTTCGAGTCGAGATCAGATAACAATTCGTTCAGGTTGGCGGCAGAACAGCTGACCTTGGCGGCACCGCCGGTATGGCGTCGAAGTGCGGAAGGAATTTGGACGGTAATGTTCATCTTAGTCGGGTGATCGGACAATCAGGTCTTTGCTGAATCGAAATCATGATGGACGCACCAAGCTTTGAACCGTTGAGATCCTGGGCAAATCGAATGATGCGACGATCCCATCATTCCATCGGGTTACGCCCCCACTGCTATCGGCAGCTCGTATTGTCCCAGCAGCTTTTCAAACTCAGCCAGCTTGGGTGCGATGGGCTGCTCTTGTTCGTATTCGTCAGCCAGAACATCGGTCGTCTTCAGACCGTTGCCTGTGATGCAAAGAATCGTTGTCTCATCCGGCAGGATGCGGTCGCTCTTATAGAGCTTGCGCGCGCACCCTAGAGTGACGCCTCCAGCCGTCTCGGCGAAGATGCCTTCCGTTTCGGCCAGCAACTGAATCGAATCCACAATCTCCGAATCGGAAACATCTTCTGACCAGCCGCCGCTGCCATTAATCGTTTTGATTGCGTAATGGCCATCGGCGGGATTGCCAATCGCGAGCGATCGCGCGATTGTATTTGGCTTTTGAGGCTCAATATCGGCATTGCCGAGTTTGACGGCGGTGGAAATTGGCGAGCACCCGGTAGCCTGCGCGCCAAAAAACTTCACGGGCTTGGGTTCGACCAGGCCCAGTTCGATCAGTTCCTGAAATGCCTTCTTGATCTTTGTGATCAACGACCCGCCAGCCATTGGACAAACCACATTGTCCGGCAAGCGCCAGCCAAGTTGTTCCGCGATCTCGTAGCCAAAGGTCTTCGAGCCCTCTGCGTAGTACGGCCGCAGATTGACGTTCACGAACCCCCAGTGATGCTCGTCGGCGATTTGCGAGCAGAGCCGGTTCACCTGATCGTAACTTCCGGAAATGCGCACCAGCTTCGCACCAAAAACCTGTGTTCCCAAAATCTTTGCCGGCTCAAGATCGGCTGGGATGAAGATCCAGCACTTGAGGCCGTTACGGGCGGCCTGGGCGGCAGTCGCATTCGCAAGGTTGCCAGTTGAAGAGCAGGAAACTGTATCGAATCCGAAGGACTTGGCATTGGCAAGCGCCACGGCGACGACGCGGTCCTTGAAGCTCAGCGTAGGCAGGCAGACGGCATCGTTCTTGAGGAAAAGCTTGTTCGCCCCGATCTTTTTCGCGAGAGTGTCGGTCTTGATCAGAGGGGTGAAACCTACAGGCAGTGTGGGCTGATAATGATCAGGAAGTGGGAGCAGCGCGGAGTAGCGCCAAATGTTCGGCGGGCCTTGGGCAATCTTCTCGCGCGTGAAATCGGCGGCCAGGGAAGGATAATCGTAGAAGACTTCCAGCGGGGAAAAACAGTCTTCGCAGATCGACTTGGGAACATTGCCCCAGCTCTTGTTGCACTCCCGACAGCGTAGTTCGTATCGCATGGGCCTTCCTGATCTGAGTGGCCCCTAGGTCTGGCTTCCTTTGCGTGAGCCTTCGGGCTTTTGCGTCCAAAGCACGAAGTCTTGGCAAAGTACGCCGAAAATCAGCCCTAAAAAACTAAATCCTCTTCTCCGGAAGAAAGGAAGGAAAGAGGATTGGGAAGTGCTTAGAAATTCGCGCACCCCGAATCTCATGTTTCCCCGTCTTCCGGGTCGAGAGTTGGCACCTGACGGCCCAGATGTATGATCTGGGTCCGGTTGCCGTGGCGTCTTAGGGCTCGTCCCTCAGCCACTCTGCATGAAATCCAAGGTCAGCTCCGAAGAGCAGACTGGTGAGATAGATCATACGAACAGAGGCAGCGGCCGTCAAGAGCGAAGCCGTGATCGTGGGAATCAAGATTTTCGTTACCGTCACCCACAAACCACTGACAGCTAAGGGCAGTTGAGGTAAGCGGACCCACCTACAAACCCGCCCTCACTGACGGGCACGGATCATGTCGGCCCAGACGTTTTCGGGAATGGAACCCGTCGGAGGCGCCTTGGGGCTTTGCGGCGCAAATGCCGTAACCAGAAAAACCCCGCTTTGCCGGGCAGAACACTGCTGGCTGAAGGGAGCTGAGATTGTATTCGGGGTCTGGATCGATAGCCAGGACGTTTGATGTCAATCCGCAGATGGCGGCAAACTATCCGGCTTCGGGCCGCTCCCAACCGCCTGATGTCGCCGATTTGAATGCGGCCTCGATGACGGCCATGTTCTGAATGGCATCGCTCAGCCCCACCGGAACCTCGCCATTTTCTCGAATGGCGCGAGAGAAAAGATCGCCTTGAATCGTGTATTGATCAGTGACAGGGAATGACTCGGTCGTGATCGTCTTTCCCGAAAGATCGCCCCCATCGTCGATAAAAATCCGGCAGGGGCGGTCGTTCGGAGCGTTGAATGGGATTTCGATCTCGATGCGCCCCTTGGTACCAACCAGATGCATCCGCTGATAGTGACTCACCTGCGTACTGCAGGTGAAGATGGAATGGCCCGAGGGAAAGTCAAGAATTACAGAAGCAAGGCGGTCGATCTTCATGTCAGGATCGCGCTCAAGAAGAGATACGACGCGCCTGGGTTCTTCCCCGAAAATAAAGCGTGAAGTCGTGATCGGGTAACAACCGATGTCGTATAACCCTCCGCCTCCTGCCAAATACTTATTGCGAACGTTCTCCGGGTCGCGGTTGAAGTAACTGAAGTAGCCCGCAATCGAACGCAGTTCGCCAATACGCCCGGAGCGTACCAGTTCGCGGGCACGCATCCATTGCGGATTGGTCTTGACCATAAATGCCTCGCCGATCTTTACACCCGCCTTGTTCTGTGCGCGGAGCAATTCTTGCGCTTCGGCGACGGTCACGCTCAAAGGCTTCTCGCAGAGCACGTGCTTCCCGGCTTCTGCTGCCTTGATCGACCACGGCACGTGCAGGTGGTTGGGAAGCGGGTTGTAGATGGCTTCGATCTCGGGATCGCTCAGCAGCTCTTCATAGGAGCCATACGCCTTAGGGATGCCCAGCTTGCGAGCCACTTCTTCCGCGTTTCTTTGATTGCGCGAAGCAATGGCGCGAATCTCACACCATTCGCTTTTCTGCATCGCCGGAATGGTCAGCCTTTGCGCAAAATTTGAGGTGCTGAGCACTCCCCAACGGACTTTGTCTGGCATGGGCGACTTAGCCTCCTGAGGTCAACCATCATAAACGCTGCGCCGGTTCCCTGGCACCAGGTTGCGCTTTTCAGCGCGGAGCAGGGACAATTGCTGCACCAGTGCTGATCTTGCTCCTTTACCTGTTACGTTGGCTTTCGGCAACCGCTGCGGCTGCAAGTATCGCCTATTGTCTGATCGCAACGTTTGCCGGCATGCGATTTGTGCGGCGGAGACGCGTGCCGTCTTCCTCGACAGATCTTCCTCGGGTTTCTATTTTGAAGCCACTCAAAGGCGATGACCCCGGGATGTACGCCGCGCTGCGCTCGCATTGCGTGCAAGACTATCCCCAATACGAGATCTTGCTCGGCGTAACCGATGCTGAAGATCCTGCCGTGCCTGTGGTCAGGAGACTCATGCAAGAATTTCCGGCCCCAACCATCCGCCTGGTTTTCACGGAGAAGCGGATGGGGGCGAATGGAAAAGTCAGCAGCCTGATTCAGCTGGCCGAAGCCGCGAATGGGGAATATCTGCTGGTCAACGACAGCGATATCCGCGTTGAGACCGACTACTTGAAAACTGTGATGGGCGAACTTCGGCAGCCGAATGTGGGTATGGTCACCTGCCTTTATCGGGGGCTTCCCGGTGCTTCGGTCGGTTCACGACTGGAGGCACTCGGCATCAATACTGATTTCGTCCCCGGAGTTCTTTCCGCAGACTTGCTCGAAGGAGGGCTGCAGTTCGGTCTGGGTTCAACCCTCGCCTTCCGAAGATCCGATCTGAAGGCAGCCGGCGGATTCGAGGCGATCGTCGACTACCTGGCAGACGATTACGAACTCGGGAATCGCATCGCCAAACTGGGCCGCAAGATCGAGCTGTCGAGGACCATTGTCGAAACGAATCTGCCGATGTATGACTTCGCCGGATTCTGGGCTCACCAACTGCGGTGGGCCCGAACCATTCGGGCCTCGCGCCCGGGCGGCTACACCGGGCTCCTGCTGACGTACACCTTGCCATGGGCGCTCGCAACGCTGCTCTTCTCAGAAGGCACTCGGTGGGCCTGGGAGCTTACTGGCGTTGCATTCCTTGCAAGGATGATCCTCGCACTGCAGACATCGCGTTTCGTGCTCGGCGACAAGACCTGGCCCTCGCTTCTGTTATTTCCCGTGCGCGACCTGGTTGCAGTCCCAGTCTGGTTCGCTGGCTGGTTGGGTAGCTCGATCGAGTGGCGCGGCGAGCGGTTCGTCCTGAAAGATGGGAAGATAATCCAGCGTACAAACCGGCTTCAGCCCTGAGAGGTTCCGCTTTTCCGCTGAACCAGCGTTCGTTTCTACGCAGGTAGAGCAGCGCGGGACGGTCTATCCCGCGACACGATTTTCCCTTCCGCGGTGAATGTGTAGCGTTCGCCGCGCCAATAGAAATTATGGCTCAAGTAGCTTGCCGCCCAGACTGCAAATCCTTGCAGATCTCTGAGGGGATACAACCACGATAGGCTGACAGCCTGCCGATCCTTCAGCAGGCCCCAACCAACGGCCAGAGACTGTATGACGCGATTAAGAAAACCCGCAGCAAACAATCCCCAGGCTAGCGCTGGATTCCCGAGCGCATAGCCCGCCCCGAGTCCGAGCAGAGCGAATGGCATGGCAAAAGTGAGCCCGGTTCCGAGATGCCCCCAAGGCCGCGAATGGCGCGTGCTCTTCATCCAGCGCAGTTGGTCGCCGAACGTCCTTCGGAACCTCCGCGGCGTGAGCACGTGATGAATGACGTAATGAGAGAAGATCACCTTGTATCCCGCGCGCCAGATTTTTTCGCCGAGAACATAATCGTCCGAGTAGTAATCGGCTGTGGCCGCGATGCCGCCGATCGCATCGAGCGCATCGCGTCGGAACGCCACCGCCGGACCAAGCGCAAAGCGAATGCCCTCCATCATGTCAGCTACAACCACGCCTGAAGGCATTTCAACCGAATTCCCGAGGGCTTCGAGACGGGACCAGAAATCATTGCAAGGATCGCCCTGATAGAGGCATGTGACTAATCCTAGTTTCTTGTCAACGAGGGGCGGAATTACATTGCGTAGGAAGTCGGATCCGACCCGGACATCGCTGTCGCTGGTAACCAAGTACTCATTGCTTGACTGCGCGATCATCTTGTCAAGCGTGAAGACCTTGGCATTCGGCCATGCTGGGGGGCCGGAGAACATTAGGCGGCACTTCACATGCGGGTACTCGGCCTGAAGCTTGCGGGCAACGGTCATGGAAGGGTCGTCCGGGGTTCTCGCCCCAATAAAAATTTCGAACTCTGGATAGTCCTGTTCAAAGAAACTGCGCAGGTTTTCTTCGAGCCTGGCCTCTAGCCCGTGGACCGGCTTGAAGATCGAGACGGGAGGAAGGGACTTGAGGTTCGTGTTTGCCGCCAGGCGTATGTAGGCCTTGGAGTTTCGCTTGAAACGCGCGGTAGCGATCAAAACCAGCGCCAGGAAGATGGTAGAAGTCAGAAGTCCAAAAACAGCAACTCCGAGGCCGATCTGGAGCACCCCAAGCTTGAAGGAAGTGGCCAGTAACAAGGCGGGGACGAGCGCCGCTAAAGCCACGGCACATCCGCTGGGGAAGAGTTCTTAGGGGTGCAAAGGCTTGATAAGCCGGTCGAGATTCGAAGGGCGTAAGTCATGCAATTCCCCAATCCAGGGCGTTCACGTTGAGCACCCATTGAAGGTGCGTATACAAACCTACACCATGGCATTTTACAAACAGCGCCAGTTCCTAGTGCAGGTCGCGATTCGTAAAAATCGATTTGCCGCCGCTGCGCGCCAGCAGGTAGTGCGGCAATCCCTGAAGCTGTCTGGGATGGTCGTTGTCGGTCCAGACGAAGACGGTTGACTGGCTTGCCCAGAGTTGGGGAAAGGACTCCGGCGTTTCGAACACGCGCGGCGCGTCAGGGAATTTCGAGCCGTACCAGAGATTACCGCTGGGCTCGTGGAGCACGCGCACCCGAGTCTCAAGATAAAAATTCAGGGTTGAGGCCTCATGGTACTGGCCGTCGATGACCACCACATCCCCTGGCGAATAGTATTTTGAAATGGCCACCGCGAGCTGCTTGGAGGAGAGAATCGGGGAGAAGGTCACGAATGCCGAATGCACACACGCCAGGAGCGCGACCATCATTCCTGCGAGCATGACGTTGGCATGAACCGGCTTGCGCTTGAAGCGTAGCCAAAGATTCAGGCCCGAGCCAATGAAAAGCGAGAGGATTGCCCCGATCAGCTGCGGCCGAAACCGGCCCAGAGCTTCGGGCGTGAGGTCGAGGAAGTGGCCGAGGGAAAAATCATAGTCCTGGGGATTTTTATCGAGTAGATCGGCGAGATCGGCCCCGGGAGCCGGGGGCTTCGAGGAAAGCAGCATTGCCACGCCAATGATGGACCCAACCACCACGATCGCAAACAGGAGCCAAGATCCCATTCTGCCGCTCCGTCCTTCAGTTTCGGGAGAGCATGATTCTTTTGCCAACCATCCGCCGACTAGGAGTGCCAGCGCGGGAACCGCAGGAATCGTGTAGTACTCCTGCCGCGTCGAGAAGGTGAAGAATCCCACGATCACGATGGTCCAAATCGCGAAGAATAGGGTTGCCCTCTGAGTCGGGCTTAGCTGCTCGCGCCATTGGCGAACTTTCCAGGGCACTTGCTGCAGGGCAGGCGGCAAGAAGACCATCCAGGGTGCGAGCCAGAGAATGGTCAGGGCCCAAAAGATCAGCAAGGGAACCGTGTCGTAGCCGGCAGGAACACGCTTGCCGAGATAACGCAGGAACTGCTCGTTCACGAAGTAAAACCAGAGAAAACCTAATTTCGTGCCGTCCGCCGCCATTTGCGGGGGATTCGCAAGGGCGGCCAGGACATGCCAGGGCGCAGCAATCGCCAAGAACACAAGCGTGCTCGAAATCAGCCTCAACTTTAGAATGTGGCCCAGATTCCTGGTGATTAGCAGGTAGAAAAGAATTGCCCCGAAGGGAAATACCAACCCGATCAGGCTTTTGGTCAAAACGTTCAGCGCACAGGTGGCGGCGAATCCCCAACACACCCAACGGGAAGGTCTCTCCTGCTCGAGCGAATGCAAAAAGAAGATTGCGCTCAGCGCCATCCATAGGCCCACCATGACGTCTGGAATCTGGAATCGCGTGAAGATGTAGGGGCCAAGAGAAGTCGCAAGGACAACCGCCGAATACAATCCTCCTCTCTCGCTGAATGCCATCGCGCCCAGGTAGTAGGTGGCAAGCAGAAGCGCGAGCACACCGAGCATCAGGGGCAGCCGGGTGCTCCATTCGCTAATGCCGAAGATCTTGTAGCTGGCGGCCACGCCCCAATACATCAAGGGCGCTTTTTCGAGATAACGGACCCCGTCGGTGTAGAGCGTGACCCAGTCGTGGCGAAGGACCATCTCCCGCGCGGCTTCGGCATGGATGGTGTCAACGTCATCCAGCAACGCCGGGCTGAAAATGCTGGCGAAGTAGATGGCCACCCAAAGCAGCAGAATCATGGAGAGAGACAAGATGCGCAGCGGAACCCCGGCCGGGGGGGCCGGAGACGCGATTTGGTTTTGCGCAACATCGCTGCGCGATTCAGAAACGTCCATGCTGGAAAGTCATTATACGAGAGGTGTTCCGCTACAGCGCCGATTCCTCAGGGCGGGTCTGTTTCTAGGAAGGTGACCCGCAGGCTTCTCCTGAAATCGTCAGGAGTTTTTGCAAGGGATTGCTTGGGGAATTGCGATCATTGACGGGCCCCAGGACGGGCCCCAGGTTGGCGCGGCTGGAACTCGCTGGCATTCTGTTTCCCCCGGATGCGAAGCCAGGATGTGACTCGCGGTTTTGGTACGATGAACTGCGTTTCTTACCTATCGTGGAGATCTCTCCGAACCTGCTTTCCGGCATCAGCATCTTGGCCGCTTACGTCATTTTTGGCGGCAGCTACCTTGTGTTCGCGCTGGGGAAGTTTCCGGGGCTGAAAATCGATCGCCCGGCGGCAGCAATTATCGGCGCCGTGGCCATGGTGGCATTCCGAATCGTGCCCGCGCAAGGGACGCTGCGGGTGATCGACTTCCCGACGATCGTGCTGCTGTTCTCGATGATGGTGATCGTCGGCGGTCTCCACCTGGCGGGCTTCTTTGAGTGGAGTGCCGAACAGGTCTTGACGCATCTCCCACTCCGGTCATTTCTTCCCGCCGTGATTTTTACCTCGGGAGTATTGTCGGCCTTTCTGGTGAATGACATCGTTTGCCTGGTCATGGTTCCGTTCGTGCTGAAGCTCACGGAAAGAATGCGGCTTCCCCCTCTTCCATTTCTATTGGCAGTGGCGACCGGGTCGAACATCGGCAGCGTGGCAACCATTACGGGAAATCCGCAGAACATGCTGATCGGTTCCTATTCCGGAATCTCCTATCGTGAGTTCCTTTTGCGGCTAGGCCCGGTGGCAGTCGCAGGATTGTTCCTCGACTGGGCCATCCTCTATTGGCTGTTTCGCAGGGAATTTCGAGACGCAGTGGCTCCTCCTGCTTCCGAGCTCACCCCCGTCAGACTGACTGGTATTTGGAAACCTGCTCTCGTCATGGCGGCGGTGATCACAGGATTTCTGGCGGGCGCATCCCCGGCGCTCGCCGCCGCACTGGGCGCAGCGGCCCTTCTGATCAGCCGCAGCACCGATCCGCGCAAGCTCTACGGCGAGGTCGATTGGGGGCTGCTGGTATTTTTCGTGGGCCTGTTTCTGATTGTGAGTGGCGCAGAAAACGCCGGGATCATCCGCAAGTTTCTTCTGGCAAGCCGCTACGTGAACCTCGATGGGCCTGCGGCCTTTTCGCTGGCTACGGCTGCGCTGAGCAATCTGGTCAGCAATGTCCCCGCCGTGATGCTACTGAAGTCTCTCGTGCCGGCATTTCCCAATCCCAGAAACGCGTGGTTCCTGCTCGGAATGGCATCGACCTTCGCGGGGAATCTGACCATCACCGGAAGCGTTGCCAACATTATTGTCGTCGAAACGGCCAAGCCGGTCATGCACATCGGGTTCCGCCAATACTTTCGTGCAGGGCTGCCGATTACGGTGGGAACGTTGGCACTGGGGTGGATGTGGCTGAGGTGGGTTGGATAGCTCGCCAGAATCGGGCAATGGCAACTCCTTATGATGTGACCTTTGGTCATCGGCGAACGCTTCTTTCTTGACACCGCAAATTTGCGCACGCGACACTTCGAATCAGCATGTCACCGGACAATACAGCCCTTGTGATCCTGCCCGCCGAAGCAGGCAATTCGCTTCTGGCAGCGGCAGAAATGGAGTTTCAGGCAACCTTGCAGCTGCTGGCGGATCGCGCTTGCTGGGTTTGTGGCGCTCGTTCGGGAGAGATTGTGCTCGAGGATGAGGGAGAATTGAGATATGCAGCGGTTTCAGGAGATTCCGAACACGAGCCTGGGACCAAAATTGCGAGCGGCGAGCAGCGATTCTCCGAGGGCCGGACCAGGCAGTTCACCATCCACAGCGGAATGAATAATGAGGCTAGGTTTCGCCTGACCGCACCGGTTACGCAAGACAGCAAGGCGCTCGGATTCATCGCTCTGACCTCCTACAACGAGTTCGCCAAGGAGAACGAGGCGGTTCTATCGGGAATCGCGAAGCTAGTCTCTGTCGCCCGCGAGCATCGGGATGCTGCCGAACGGGCGGAAAAGCTTGAGTTCAGAGACAACGAGCTAGAACTGCCGACCCACTGGTCTGCACCTGAATACGCGGAACCCAAGAGACGAGTGGCCGAGACGCAGGAGATTGCTACCAAGTCCACCACCGAGGTCGGAACTTGTAAGGTCTGTGGATTCCCGATTTCTCCGCTCAGGACTCTGTGTGTGGAATGCGAACTGAAGCCAGAAGCCGGAGCCGCCGCTCCCCATCTGTTTAAATCCGAACCAGAAGAGAGTTGGCTCAGCGCTCACGGATACACGATTGCCAGCCTGGTTGTGACTGCGCTAACGGCCGCGATCCTCTTGTGGCTGCGGCACTAATCCAACAAATCTATTGCGGAGTATCGGCATCGCGCGGAAACGAACGGAATTCTACTTCCCGTTTCTGCACCGTGCCCTTGTTGTCCGGCGCAGTGTCCTCGCGGGTGAGTGTACCGCGCAAAATGTAGTAGCCCTCATCCTGAGGTTTTTTCCCGGGGCCGCGTTCGAATGTACCCGCGAAGGAGTAACGAACCCCGTGGATGCTTTCGGTGGTGAAGCTAACTTGGTTGCCATTGGATGATCCGGACTTTATGAACTGGTCAAGAAAAGTGCCCTGGTTGTTTTCAGAATCGCCGTAGCGCGATATGAAGCCGCTTACCTTTCCTTTGTCCTCGAGCGTGATCTGCATGAACTCGCCTTCTTTCAGGAAGGAGTACATGCCGGAGTAGTCCGGCCCCTCCGCAGTAGGCGGAGCGGCCGGGGTTTGAGCCGCTGCGGGAAAGCTTGACATTAAGAGCATCACGGAAAGGCTAAGGATCGGAAGCAACCTCATGAGACGAGAGTACAACAATGGCCCCGGAACCGTCGCCAGGTGGCTTAGGAACTCCCTCTTCGAAGGCTCTGACCGTTCGCGGGGAGGGGGTTTTTGGCAAGAGGGAGGACTCCAGGCTATTTGCGAAATGTGTGCGCAGCTGCCATTTTCCGGGGTGAACCGAGGTTCTTTCCTTGACAAATTCTGAGTAGCTGCATAAAGTTCGATCAATCGCTTTCTCTTATTTTTCATTAAGGTGCCGAGTATGAAAAATGTTTATGAGGTTCTGAGGCAGAAGGAACTAGAGCTGGCTCGTCTCGAAAAAGAAGTCGAGGCCTTGCGAGTAGCCGCTCCGCTGCTTTCCGACGAAAAGGAAACTGTCGCCGACACCGCCATCGCGAAGCCGACCCTCGCCGCGGCAGCGGCCGCCCCGCAGCAACCGATTCGGATTCCGCAACCGGCAGTGAGCCAGGCGCCGACCGCTCGGGCAGCCGGGTGGGAAGACACTGCCAAGCGCTGGCCATAAAGAGCCGCGTATCCTCGAAGTTTTCCGCCCTGGGCATTGCGCCCGGGGCATTCTGTTTTTTGCGATAATGTGGTCGTCCCGATTGAAAGCCAGATTGTTTCCAGCTCGGGAGGTCCCATGCATCCCCGGCTTCTTCTTGCCCGCATTCTGATCCTCTTTGCAGTAAACCTGACTCTTGCCCAAGCGGCCGGCAATAACGAGAACTCATTCACTGTCTCAGGTGCCGAGACCTGGCTCGATACCGGGATCGATATCGCCCCCGGGGACTCAGTTTCTATCGCTGCCGACCGAAAGCCGGAGTCTGATACCTCCTGCAGCCCCAGTGGAACGCAAGGTAGTGCCGCGGGAGAGAAGGCGCCTTTGCCCTTAGAGGCCAAGGGCGCACTGATTGCTAGATCTGGCGAGCAAAGCGCGGCTGTCATGATCGGCAAGAGCGGACAAATGAACCCGGGTTCGGAAGGGCGGTTGTTTCTCGGAATCAATCAGAATTCGCCTTCCACTTGTGTTTTCATCGCAAAAGTTAAGGTCGAACATCAGCCGGCGGCGACAACCAAGTCTGAGACCGGAATCGGGGGCAAGCTTTCTTCGGCGGCCCAGGTTTTCATGAAGGCCCAGCTAGGCGGGAAGGAATCCTCCGAGCAAGGCGAGTCCAACGGTGCGGTCACCGGAAACGCGGCCATCTCCGGCGGCGGAAACGGCGCCAGCGGGGGACTGAAGCTTCCGTCGGTTATTCTCGATGCCGACCTGCGCAAAAACATCGACGGGCTCCCCCGGCGAGTTCACGATCACCTTGGCAACATGGGAGACATGGTGAATTTTGTATTCGTCGGTACTCAGGAGAAAGTTCAGGCGGCACTCGCTGCCGCCGACTGGCACCTGGCCGATGTGGACAGCAAGGAAGCCGGGCTGAAGGCGGTCCTGAATACGTATCAGAAGAAGGACTACCTCGAAATGCCCATGAGTCACCTTTACCTGTTCGACCGCATGCAAGATTTTGGCTATGAGCAGGCGGAGGCATTCTCGGTGGTCGCCACGCGGCATCACTTCCGGATGTGGAAGGCGCCATTTACCTCGAATGGCGAGACGGTGTGGGTGGGTGCAGCGACGCACGACACCGGATTTGAAAAGGATGTCCGAACCGGTAAGCTCACGCACAAAATCGATCCCAACGTCGATGACGAGCGCGATAGCCTTGGCCACGGCTTAGAGAAGACCGGCAAGGCGAAGAGCATGACTTACTATCTGCCGTCGAATCCCGTGCAGGATGCGAAGAACGCGAGCGGAGGCAGTTATCACTCGGATGGGCGCATGCTGGTAGTTTTCCTCAACTAATTGGCAATCTTCTTTCCTAACCTGAGGCGCCATCAGCCCTTGTGCGCGGAACCAGGTATCTTCCTTCCCACCAACCAGTCTCTGCAATTTGTTCGGCATTTTACTTCGCGCTAACACGGCGTCTCCTAGGATTCTTCGAGCACAGTGAACTCACGCCCGGCCTGTTGACCCGCAATGTGCAGGGTTCAGCTCAGAGGACGGCCGAAAGATCCACCCCCAACCACTGGAGATTAAGTTATGACCAACAAAAAGAGTTCCTACGCCAGAAGACTGCTGTCGTTAGTACTAGCTGCGACGGTTGCGCTTGGACCAGCCATCACACCGGCTTTCGCGGAAGGGGCCGCGAAGGGAAAGGACAATTCCTCGACCGCTTCGCCGATCAAGCATGTGATCGTAATTGTCGGCGAGAACCGCTCGTTCGACCACCTGTTTGCCACTTACGTTCCGAAACCGGGCGAAACCGTGAACAACTTGTTGTCGGAAGGAATCGTAAAAGCGGATGGGACGCCGGGAGCGAACTATTCAAAGGCTCTGCAGAGCTCTGCTGATGTCACCAGCAGCGCTACTTTTCAAGTGAGTCCCACAACGAAGGCGGCCTATCTCAGCCTGCCCGCGCCCCTCAACGGCGGGCCTACCGATGCCTGCACCAGCAACGGCATGTGCAATCTCGGAGATGCCCGGTCCTCCGAGGACGGACTCCCGGATCACCCACTCACTTACTACGAATCGTTGCTGAAGGGCGGCAGCGGACTTACCGGCAAAGTGCCAGACTCGCGTATTTCAGGCATTCACAGTTCCTCTCCTTACTCAACTCTGGCACCGGGGCCGTTCCAGCTTACAAATTCGACCACGTTCCCCTACAACTCCTATGCCAACAGCCCAGTGCACCGGTTCTACCAGATGTGGCAGCAGGAAGACTGCAGCGCCGCACACGCCACGACGGCGAACCCCAGCGGCTGCCTGGCGGACCTGTTCACATGGACCGAAGTAACAGTCGGTTCGAACGTGAACGGAAAGGCGCAACCACAACCGTTCTGCACCGACTACGCACCTGGTTGCAATACTACCGGCGAAGGCGCGACGGCAATGGGTTTCTACAACATGCAGAACGGCGATGCTTCCTACACCAAGTATCTGGCCGACCACTATGCGATTGAGCGACAACTACCACCAGCCGTCGATGGGCGGAACCGGGCTCGACAGCATCATGCTGTTTTTCGGCGATGCCCTCTGGTTCCAAGACCAGAACGGTAACTTGGTTCCTCCCAATCCGAATGATGCAAACGGTGGGATGACTGGGTTTGGAGGTCCGGTGGATGAAATTGAAAATCCGAATCCCCAGGCGGGCACGAACAATTGGTGGACGCAGGATGGATATGGCGGTTTCGGCAACAACGGTTCCTCAACCGGCGTTTATGGCGGCGGAACCTACAGCAACTGCTCGGATCCTTCACAGCCTGGGGTTGCGCCCATCCTGAACTATCTGGGATCGCTGAATCCTCCAATCAAATCGAACTGCGATCCCGGCCACTACTACCTTTTGAACAATTACAATCCCGGCTACTTCGGCGATGGCAGCAATGCCTACACCGATATCAATCCGCACAACACACCTTTTACCATTCCTCCCACCTCGCAGCGCAGCATCGGCGACGTGCTACTCGAACACAATGTTTCCTGGAAGAGCTACAACGACCAGTGGGACGCCTATCTCAACGACAAGTATCAGGTGAACTACGGAACCGTGGGCGCAATGAGCGATCAGTATTGCAATATCTGCAATGGTTTCCAGTACCAGACGCAGATCATGACCAACGACGCAGTCCGGACCAGCCACATCTTTGACACCGACCAGCTTTACCAGGACATCCGCAGCGGTCACTTGCCGGCCGTGTCATTCGTAAAGCCGAGTGGCTGGGTGGATGGACATCCCGCATCTTCGAAGTGGGACTTGTTCGAGGGATTCACGAAGAAGATCGTCGATATGGTTCAGTCGAATCCGCGCCTTTGGGCCACGACCGCGATCTTCGTTACGGTGGATGAAGGCGGTGGCTACTACGACTCCGGTTACGTGCAGCCGCTCGACTTCTTCGGCGACGGCACGCGCATCCCGCTGATTGTGGTTTCGCCCTGGACAAAACCCGGTCATATCTCTCACAGCTACTCAGATCACGTGTCCATCCTGAAGTTCATCGAGCACAACTGGGGCTTGCCTGCCGTTTCGGGGCGGAGCCGCGACAACGATCCCAACCCGATGAGCTCGCCTGGCAATCCCTACGTTCCAACCAATAGTCCGGCAATTGACGACTTGTTCGACCTGTTCAGCTTTTCCCATTAGAGGGATCAAGGGACGGGCGACCTGGCCGCCCCAATCGAGTTGCTGTACCCGAGGCGGGACCGTCAACCAGCGGACCGCCTCTTCTTATTATTGTGCCGCCAGTAAGGGGTTACTTCCGAATCGAGCGGGGTTCCGGTCGCATCCTTTATCCTATAGATGTATCTATGGCCAGCCGACAGTCGAAGCCCTCAAATTCAACCGCAACAGCACTAGCCGAGAATGGAAATGGCGAGCGTGAGCGTGTGTTTGACGCGTTCCGCCATTGGGGATACCTCGAGGCGGATCTTGACCCATTGGGATTTTTGCAGCCGGTCCCGCACCCGGACCTGCAGATGCAGGGGGAGTATGCCGATGAGGCGCGCCGCATTTATTGCGGGACCATCGGTGCTGAGTTCATGCACATCCCTGATCCCGCCTGCCGGCGATGGATTCAAGAACAGCTGGAAGGTCCACCCTCAGCGGTCGATCAGCAACGCGCACTCGATCTACTGACCCGGGGCGAGCTGTTCGAGTTGGTCTTGCAGCAACGGTATCTGGGCACCAAGAGATTTTCACTTGAGGGTGTTACTTCCCTGCTGCCGCTGGTGGACGAAATCCTGAATGGAGCAGGCCGGCACGGGGCAATCGAACTGGTTTTTGGCATGAGTCACCGCGGGCGGCTCAATGCCATGGTCCACGTTGCCAAGCGCATGCCGGAGGAGGTTTTCGCCGGATTTGAAGATGTGGATCCGCGCAGCGTACTTGGCGGGGGTGATGTGAAGTACCACATGGGGGCAACCGGGGAGTACCTGACTCGGGATGGCGCGAAGATTCACATTCACCTGGTCTCGAATCCCAGCCACCTGGAGGCGGTTGATCCGGTCACCGTGGGCCGCACTCGGGCGAAACAAGACCGTACCGGGGAAGGGGGCAGCGAGAAATTCCTGCCATTGCTGGTTCATGGGGACGGCGCTTTTGCAGGACAGGGAGTTTTCGCTGAGACCCTGAACCTCGCAGATATTCCCGCCTACAGCGTCGGCGGCACGCTCCATGTGATCGTGAACAATTTGATCGGATTCACCACCGTGTCGCAGGAACTGCACTCTTCACGATTCGCTGCCCAACTTGCACGGCGACAGAGCATTCCGATTTTCCACGTGAATGCGGAAGATGTGGACGCCGTCGTCCGCGTCGGCCGGATCGCTCTGGAATACCGTTATAAATTCCGCGGCGATGTGGTCATCGATCTGATCGGGTACAGGCGCCACGGACACAGCGAAGTCGACGATCCTACCATTACCCAACCGTTGCTCTACAAGGCGATTCATGAGCACCCACGGCTCTGGGTGATCTATGCGGAAGATGTCGGCATCGAAGACGCGCAGCAGCGTGCCGACGCGATCCAGGCCGAGCTCGAGTCCGCGCAGAAGCACGCCGGCCACATTCGCAAGAAACCACTGATGCGGGATCTGCCGCGGTATTGGGACCACTACATTGGAGGACGCTACAAGTCTCAGTATGAGGTTGAGACTGCGCTGCCGGCGGAAGAAACCCTGGCTCTGACCGAGCGGCTCACATCGTATCCCCCGGACTTTCACATCCACCCCAAGGTTAAGAAGTTGCTGGAACAGCGTGCTGAAATGGGCCGCGGCGCGCGCGCGCTGGATTACGGAATGGCGGAAGCGTTGGCGTTTGCCAGCCTGGTCAAGGCCGGCATTCCGGTGCGGCTGAGCGGGCAGGATTGCCGTCGGGGCACATTCAATCAAAGGCACTCTGTTCTCCTCGACATTGAGACCGAGCAGGAGTACGTTCCGCTTCAACATGTATCCGAAGCTCAGGCGCATTGCAGGATCTACAACTCAACCTTGTCGGAAGCTGGGGTGCTCGGATTCGAATATGGTTACAGCCGCGATTATCCTGAAACGCTTGTGCTCTGGGAGGCACAATTCGGTGATTTCGCGAACGTTGCGCAAGCCGTCATCGATCAATTTGTGGTGGCGGGCGAAGCCAAGTGGAATTTGCTCTCCGGCTTGGTGATGCTGCTACCCCACGGATATGAAGGTCAGGGGCCAGAACATTCAAGCGCACGCATCGAACGATTTCTGCAACTTGCGGCCATGGACAATTTTCAGATCTGCCAACCGTCGACCGCGGCACAGTATTTCCACTTATTGCGGCGGCAAGCGCTCCGCACCTGGCGCAAACCGCTCGTGGTGTTTACCCCGAAGAGCATGCTGCGGCATCCCGATGCGTCCTCTCCGGTTGGGGGCCTGTCAGGGTCGTCATCATTTGAGAGAGTACGTCACGACCGCGAGGTGACAGATGCGCGGCGCATCTTGCTGTGCAGCGGCAAGATCGGCCACGAACTAAGAAGCGAGCGCAAAAAGAAAAAGATTACCGATATTGCCGTCACCTTCGTTGATCAGCTCTATCCTTTCCCCGAGCCTGAACTCGTCGCCGAGTTACAACTCCATCCGAACGCACGGGACATTGTTTGGGTGCAGGAAGAGCCTGCGAATATGGGGCCCCTGAATTACATGCTTCCCAGGCTGCGGCACATCGCGGGTGACAAGCCGGTGATGTCGGTGAAGCGCTCGGCAAGTCCGAGCCCGGCCACGGGTTCCGCAAAGGCGCATGACGTCGAGCAGAAAGCGTTGCTGGCCCTGGCCTTGACAGCGAATGGGCACTGAGACCCCCAACATTGTGGGCACCTTGCCAGCAACCGTAAGGTCGGGACGGTGGCGTATTTTTGCCGTCACCTACATTTGCTGTCTGCTCATGGTCGCGGTTGCCGGCTTCGGCCTAAGCTACTGGATCAAAGACCACGTCAAGCACTCCTTCGAAGACGAGATCACCAGGAACCTAACTCAAAAGGCGAAGTTGGTCGCGAACCGCATCAATGCGGACCGGTCCCATAGCATCGAGGTAATCGCTTCTCAGGAGGGCCAGGCGGCTGGAGCGCGGGCGACTTTCGTGGATAGCAACGGTCAGGTGGTTGCAGATTCGGAAATCTCAGTCTCTTCCCTTGAAAAGGAAGGACGCAGTCCGGAGTTTGCCACAGCCCTCCGCGGAGCTACAGGGGTGGAGATCCGGAATCACAATGGAGCGCATGTCCTGTTTGTCGCGGTTCCGGTCTCCGGGGGAGCGGTCAGGCTTTCGTGCCCCATTTCCGACATAGAGACACTGACGCGCCAGTTGGAGCAGCGAATCCTGTGGGGATGTGTGCTTGCGGCATTGGTCGCGCTCGCCCTGTCCGGTGTCCTCACCTGGACAATCTGACCCGCTAAGAGCCCCTTTCCGGTTCACCCGCGACTATGCAAGTACTTGTTTGCCTTGCACTCGGCTTGTAAGATGCTTGGTTCCTACTTTCCTCAATAATTGCTGGGGGGTCCGAAAGCCGGTTTTAGCGAAGTAAACTACTCCGACGCGGGGCGATGTGTTGAGGACAGGAGAGGGAGGTCTTAATGTCCTTGCGCTGCTTGCGGCTTACCGCTGTTCCCTTCTTAGCGGGGCTTGTTTCCTTAGTTCTGTTTTTGAATCTCCCAGCTGCGGCCCAGGATGAGGTGCCGCAGTACGACCTTTTCATTGGATACCAGTGGCTGCACCCGGGCGCCACGGTAGCGACTTTTAAGAACCCGTTCAATCCCGTGCCCCGAACCCTCGAGGAGATGCCGAAAGGCATCGGTGCTGCTTTTGCCTGGAACCTCAGCCCTCATTGGGCGCTCGAAGGGGACGTAGGGACAAACGGTCACGTCAATGACTTTCTCACCACGTTCTCAGCGGGCCCGCGGTTGATGATGCGGCTGGAAGACTCCGACATCTTCCTTCATGCCCTCGTCAGTTACAGCCACTTGCAAGTCGACAACCTGAACGGCAGCGGAGGAGTTGGCGGAGTTATCGGCGGCGGTGTCGATTTTAAGTTGACGCGTCTGATTACTTGGCGGGTGATCGAAGCCGACTGGCTGCCGTCGGCGCACCACTTCGATGGACTCTTTCCCTCCACTCTCTCGCGTGTCAATGCGCAAAGCGTGCGCTTCCGCACCGGACTCCTGTTCACCATGCAGTATCCAGAATCCAAACCCGTCGGGGCGACGGTAAGCGTGCAACCGGCAGAGGCGATGGTCGGAGAGCCACTTACTGCGACGGCCACGGCAAGTGGCTTCAACCCGAAGCACGCGCTCTCTTACGATTGGTCGAGCAGCTGCGGCAAGATCACCGGCAAGGGGGAGACCGCCAGCATCGATACCAACGGAGCTTCTGGCGGAAGCTGCACGGCAACGGTCAAAGTCACAGATCCCAGGGCGAAGACGAACAATGTCGCCTCGGCGTCGAGCAACTTCACGGTGAAGGAGCCGCCAAAGAATCCACCCACCATGTCCTGCACGGCTTCGCCTACGAGCGTTCAGGCCGGAGCCAGCGTCAGCGTCAGCTGCACCTGCTCCAGTCCAGACAATGTGCCGGTTAGCGTGAGTAACTACACGGCCAGTGCCGGATCGATCTCGGGTAGCGGCAACAGCGCGACACTGAACACCACAGGTGCCAACCCGGGGAAACTCACGGTGAACGCCACCTGCAGTGATCAACGCGGGCTGAATACGCCAGCGACGACGGAAGTGGCGATTGAAAATCCTCCACCACCACCACCGCCGCCGGTTTCACCGGAAGTCCGAGCACTCGAGCAGCGGCTTGCGCTGCACAGCATCTACTTCCCCACTGCCCAACCCACCCCCTCGAACCCCAAGGGTGGACTGGTCAAGAGCCAGCAGGCTACCCTGATCGCTCTCGCTGCCGATTTCAAGAAGTATCTGGAGTCGAAGCCAGAAGCGCACTTGATTCTCGAAGGCCATGCTGATCCGCGCGGTTCTGCAGCCTACAATCAGGCGCTGTCGGAACGCCGGGTGGAGCGAACCAAGAGCTTTCTGGTCGAACAGGGAGTTCCCGCGGGTTCGATTGAGACCAAGGCCTTCGGCGCGCAGCAGCAGCTCACCGCCGATCAGGTGAAGAGTTCGGTCGACCAGAACCCCGATCTGACAGCCGGCGAAAAAGCCAGAATTCTCAAAAACGAGAGAACGATCATTCTGGCCAGCAATCGCCGCGTGGACGTGACCCTCAGCACCACCGGGCAGGAATCGGTTCGCCAGTTCCCGTTCAATGCTGCGGATTCACTCTCGCTGATCGGTGGCCGCGAGAAGCCGGCAGCAGCAAAGGCGCCGGCAAAGAAGAAAGCGGCTCCGAAGAAAAAGCAGTAAAGGCAGTAAAGGCAGTGGACGGATAGACGGAAAAGCCGGGGCGGAGAAGCCCCGGCTTTGTTTTTCTCTTACCGCCTTCATCGGAAGCTGAGTGTCAGCTCCCAGCGCGCACGAGAGCCGCTCCAACTACAATCAATGGCATGGCTTCGACATGGATGGCGTTGCTGCCCAAGGCCGAACTCCACCTGCATCTCGAAGGGACGGTCACGCCTCAGACGCTGGTGGAGCTCCGGAAGCGGCACGGGAAAGCCACCACCCTGGCCGAAGCGCAGACGTTGTATCGATATGAAGACTTTCTCGGTTTCCTTGCGGCGTTCAAGACGCTTACCGAGGATTTGCAAACCCCGGAAGACTACGAACTGATCACTTACCGGCTAATCGAGCAACTGAAAGCGGAAAACGTGCTGCATGCAGAAGTGTATGTTTCGGTCGGCGTGTGTTTGTGGCGCAAGCAAGACTTCGACGCCCTCTTTGAGGGGCTGGAGCGCGGGCGGCAGCGCGGCGAGCGGGACTACGGAGTCTCACTCCTGTGGATCTTCGATGCGGTGCGTCAGTTCGGAGCAGAAGCGGCCCAGAGCGTCTTTGCTCTTGCCGCCAAATATCGTGGCCGCAACGTCGTCGGGATCGGTCTCGGCGGCGACGAGAAGAAAGCACCTCCCGAGCTGTTTCGCGAGCAATACGCCTTTGCCGCTGACCATGGCCTGCGGCTCACTATTCACGCAGGAGAGTCGGTAGGCCCGGAGTCGATCTGGGGTGCCCTGAATCTGGGCGCCGATCGGATTGGGCACGGGCTGACCGCATATCAGGACGAAGAATTAATGGAAGAGCTTGCTACCCGGCAGATTCCGGTCGAGATCTGCATGACAAGCAACCTGCGCACGAGATGCTGCACTAACATAAGCGATCACCCGGTACGACGCTACTTCGACCAGGGGTTGATGATCACGCTGAACAGCGATGATCCAGCCATGTTCGGAAGCACTTTGAATCAGGAGTATCGACTGGCGCAAACGGAGTTTAGTTTCACGGACGACCATCTGCGCGAACTAGCACGGAACTCGTTTGAGGCATCGTTTCTTCCGGCAGAGAAGAAAGTCGCGTTTCTAGACATGCTCGACAGAGCACCGCGCTGAGTCCGCGAACCGGCAGGGAAGCCCAGAAGAGTTCGCTGCGCGCGATTTCGTCTTGGGCGGTTGCGTGTCTGCTCGCGAGCGTGAACCGGGTCGGATGTCCAGGGGAGCGCTGGCCCCGTTCGGTGGCGCGGATTCCCCATACGCTGTTGAGCAGGATGCACTTAGGCATGACGTGTGATTAAATAGACAATCCAGCATGGCGCCGAAACCTTCCAAGCTGCGACACCTACGGGCGGATATTTCGCGGGGCGTCCACGGGTGGAGCAAAATCGCCTGGGGGTTCCTCTCTTCCGAGCACCCGCTTCTCGCCCACATCATCCCCATGCGGCGCTGCAATCTTGCCTGCAAGTACTGCAACGAATTCGACGACTTCTCAAAGCCGGTACCCAGGGATGTCATGTTCCGCCGTGTGGACAAGCTGGGTGAGTTTGGCACCTCGGTCATCACCATCAGCGGCGGTGAACCGCTGTTGCATCCCGATCTGGATCAGATCATCGGACGTATTCGCGAGAACGGAGCCGTGGCCGGCATGATCACCAACGGCTACTTGCTGGTGCCCGACCGAATTGAGCGCTTGAACCGTGCCGGACTCGAATGGCTGCAGATTTCAATCGACAATGTGAATCCCGACGATGTCTCGAAGAAGAGCCTCAAAGTTCTTGACAAGAAGCTGCAGATGTTGGCCGAACACGCGGCATTTCATGTGAACATCAATTCCGTAGTTGGCGGGGGAGTGCGTAATCCGCAAGACGCGCTCGTCATCGGCAAGCGCGCCATGGAGCTGGGGTTCAGTTCGACCATTGGAATCATTCACGACGGCGACGGCCAGCTAGAACCGCTGGGGGACGAAGAGCGCCGGGTTTATCACGAGATGAAAAGTCTGGAGAAGCGCAGCTTCTCCCGGATTAATTCCTTCCAGGACAATATCGCGCTTGGACGTCCAAACCATTGGCGGTGCCGGGCAGGTGCACGTTATCTCTACATCTGCGAAGACGGCCTGGTTCATTACTGTTCGCAGCAGCGTGGCTATCCCGCAATCCCACTGGAGAAGTACACGATCGAGGACATCCGCCGTGAGTATCTCACCGAGAAATCCTGCGCCTCGCATTGCACGGTTTCCTGTGTACACCAAGTGTCCATCTTCGATTCATGGCGCGCTCCGCAGCGGCCAGCGCCGACGCCAGCCGGCAACCAGGCGGGCGAACTCGTGCAGATTGAATAGTCCAAGCTAGGCCCTCACCAATGGAACACCTTCTGTGATAGCTTGTTTGGGCAGCGTACATCCGGTGTAGCTGCATCCAAGGGTTTCTATTTTTTCCGCCGCCTGGCCGGTTCGGGGTTTCAGGACCGAGCATCGTTGAAAGCGAGTTACGAATGAAAGTTTGCAAAGCGGTATTTCCGGCTGCGGGATTGGGCACGCGCTTTCTTCCGGCAACCAAGGCGCAGCCCAAGGAGATGCTTCCGCTGGTCGATAAGCCAATCATTCAATATGGCGTTGAAGAAGCGCTGGCTGCCGGCTGCGACCAAATCATCATGGTTACAGGGCGCGGCAAGACCGCCATTGAGGATCATTTCGACACCAGCTTTGAACTGGAAAGGATCCTTGAAGAGAAAAAAAAGACCGATCTCTTGAAAGTTGTGCGCCAGATCTCCGACATGATCCACGTGGCTTATGTCCGGCAGAAGGAGGCGCTCGGACTCGGACACGCCGTGCTCACTGCGCGCGAACTGGTCGGAAACGAGCCGTTCGCGGTTCTGCTGGCGGACGACGTGATCGATGCCGAAGTTCCTGTGCTCAAGCAGATGATGCGGGTTTTTGAAAAGGTGCAATGCTCGGTGCTCGCTACCCAGATCGTCGAAGGCGTTGCCATTTCTGCTTACGGCGTGCTTGATGTAAAGCCGGCCGAGGGACACCATGGAGGACGTCTGTACGAAATCTTGAACATGGTCGAGAAGCCCAAGTTCGAGGAGGCCCCGTCCAACCTGGCAATCATTGGGCGGTACATTCTTACGCCTGCGATCTTTGATGTTCTGGGTAAGACCGGAGCTGGCGCGGGAGGGGAGTTGCAACTCACCGACGCGATGCGGGGATTGCTGAAGCAGGAGAAGATGTATGCGTACGTATACGAGGGCCGACGCCACGACACCGGCGATAAGCTCGGCTTCCTGAAAGCCACGGTAGAGTTCGCGCTAAAACGCGATGACCTTGGGGGACCCTTGCGGGAGTATTTACGCGGATTGAAGCTGGATTGACGCGGGGGTGGCTCCAATGAGCCTTAGCTCTCGGGAATCTGACTCCCATGTAACAGCATGGTTTCTTCTAGCTCAAGGCTTGGGGGGGCTATTTTCCGCTCTCCTTCAGTTTCTTCGACTTCTCCTCGACTCCTTTTGTTAGCTTCTCCTTGTGTGCACCGAGGTTTTTCGCGATTCCCGCATCCGAAAGGCCAAGGATCTGCGCCGCAAGGATTCCTGCGTTGGTTGCGCCTGGTTTCCCGATGGCCACGGTCGCGACCGGGATGCCGGCCGGCATTTGCACCGTAGAGAGCAGAGAGTCCATTCCGTTCAAAGAAGTCGAGGGGATCGGTACGCCGATCACAGGCAGCGTCGTGTGTGCCGCGATGACGCCAGCAAGATGGGCCGCACCCCCGGCGCCCGCGATGATGACGCGAATGCCGCGTGTGTGCGCCTGGCGCGCGAATGCTGCGGTGCGGTCGGGAGAACGGTGGGCTGAAGTGATGTCTATTTCGTATTCGATCCCGAGGCTTTCAAGAGCCTTGCCTGCCTCGCGCATGATCTCGAGATCGGAGTCACTGCCCATAACGATAGAAACGAGAGGATTGCTCATTGGTTCTCCTGATTATGTGACGTATGGTGGAACTCAACAACAAGTGGAAACAGATCCTCGTCAGACTTTCAAAGCCCTGGCCGCAATGTCCTTCCGAAAATGCGCACCGTCGAAGCTGATCATTGAGACAGCCTCGTAGGCGCGTGTCACTGCGGATTTCAGATCGGCAGCGCGTGCGGTCACTCCCAACACGCGGCCACCCGACGTGTAATACGCACCGTCTCGTGTGGTCGTACCTGCGTGGAATACCTTCACTCCCTCAAGCGCATCCGCCGCTTCAATTCCAGTGATTCTTTTTCCGACTTCGATCGTACCCGGGTATCCGCCTGACGCCATTACCACGCAAACGGCCGGATTCGCCGACCAGCGATAATCTCCATCGCTGACCCGGCCCTCCACCGAAGCCTCAATCGCTTCGAGCAGATCGCTTTCAAGGCGCACCAGAATTGGTTGGGTTTCGGGATCCCCGAAGCGACAATTAAACTCGAGCACTTGCGGGCCGCGAGCGGTCATCATCAACCCGCAATAGAGCACGCCCTTGTATTCCATTCCCTCGGCCTTCATACCCTCGATTACGGGAATCGCGATGTGGTGCAACAACCAATGCGTCATCTGCGCGTCCACCAGACCAGCATACGAGTAGGCGCCCATCCCGCCGGTATTCGGGCCAGTATCGCCGTCGCCCACCCTCTTGTGGTCCTGCGCGGCTGCCAGCGGTGCCACACGCTGACCGTCGCTTACCACCAGGAAGGAAAGCTCATCGCCCTGCAGGCATTCCTCGATGACAACACGCGCGCCGGCTTCCCCGACCATTCTTCCGGAGAGCATCTCTCCGGCCGTCGTTACGGCCTCATCTTTGCTTTTGCACATGACCACGCCCTTACCTGCCGCCAGGCCGTCGGCTTTGACAACTACCGATCCCCCAAACCGGGAGAGGGCATCCTTGACTTCGGTCATCGAGCTACAGATTGCGTACCGCGCGGTCGGAATGCGATGGCGCTGCATGAACTCCTTGGCGAAGCTCTTGCTGGTTTCAAGCTGTGCGGCCGCCCTGGTAGGGCCGAATACCGGCCATCCCCGGCGAGTGAATTCGTCCACCAGGCCGATTTGCAAAGGTAGTTCGGGGCCGACCACGGTCAGGTCGGGGCGGAGCTGGTTGGCTACTGCCACCAGAGACTCGAGACTTTTCTGGTCTGCTGGAACGCAGTCCGCGTCAGCGGCGATGCCGCCATTCCCCGGAGCGCAGTACAATTTCGAGATCCGCGGCGACTGCCGCAGCTTCCAGACCAGCGCATGCTCGCGCCCACCACTTCCGATCACGAGAACTTTCATAAAGGGAGAAGAACAAGGTTAGGGTGTGAGGGAAATGTGTGTCAAACGGTGCAGGGG
>Ga0157372_10000391_pt1 | contig 48523 bp, 39 predicted proteins | sample C55metaG_FD_115307 | JGI IMG/M metagenome (GOLD analysis project Ga0157372, IMG submission 115307) | Corn rhizosphere microbial communities from Kellogg Biological Station, Michigan, USA - C5-5 metaG | ecosystem: Host-associated > Plants > Roots > Rhizosphere > Soil | place: USA: Michigan...
AGGGGAAATTACTTTCGGGCATCGTGGGACACAACATCTGTCTAGACTATTTTGGTTCGCCGTCAGCGGAAGAATCACGGATGGGACTCTCACAGCACGGCGAGGCTCCGTCATCGCTATGGCACAAGACAGCACTGGATCGCGGTGAGCAGCGGATTGCTCTGAAATTGTCAGTGCGGCTACCGGTCGCAGGTCTGCGGTTCACCCGGAGAATTGAACTGCGCAAAAAAGAATCGATTGCCTATATCACTGAGGTGGTCGAAAACCGAAAGAAATCCGATCACTTTTTCCACTGGACACAACACGTAACCCTCGGGCCACAGTTTCTGGTTCCGGGCGATGTATCGATTTATGTGCCAGGCTCAACCGGCCTAACCGACCCGAACGGGTATGAGGGCGCTGCACCCTTGCTTGTCCCGAATAAGGAATTCCTCTGGCCGCTGGCTCCATCGGCGTCAGGTGGCGAGATCGATCTCCGACGCGCGTTTGTCCTCGAAGGTTGCGGCTTTGTTGTCGGCGTTCTGTTGGATAAGAGCAAGAATATCGGATTCGTGACCGCCGTGAATCGTAACTTGGGATTGTTGGTTGCCTACTGTTTCCGGCGTAAAGACTTTCCATGGCTTGCGATTTGGGAAGAAAATCGCGGTATCACGGCTCCTCCCTGGAACGGGAAAACTCAGAGTCGCGGCTTGGAATTCAGCACAACGCCCCTGCCTCTTTCGCGCCGCGATTCGTTCTTGTTTGGGCGCCTTTTTGGCGAGCCGACATTGACTTGGGTTCCGGCACGCGCCAGCAAAAGCGTTCGTTATCTCATGCTATTGGCGCGTATACCGCGCAACCTCGAGGCAATTACAGATGTTGACATTGCGCCCGGCGCGATTCACTTAGTCAGCGGTGCAAATGGACGTTTGACAATTCCTTCATCGGCAACCCGTCATCTTTCAGATTAATTGGATTCTCTCGTCGTAATTTTTTAAATTGGGGAGCGAGTTTGAGCGTAAGCGACCAGAAAGCAACTGCTCTTGTAATCGTACTGATTGGGCCTCCAGGCGCAGGCAAAGGCACCCAATGCGAACAGCTTGCCGCCGCGTTGAAGATACCTCACATCTCTACTGGTCATCTTTTGCGTGAATATGCCGGACGCAGTTCAGAAGTCGGACAGCAAGTCAGGAATTTCATCGATGCTGGCAATCTCGTTCCAGACTCTCTCGTGATGAACGTGCTTGAGGAGAGGACAAGACGCCGGGATTGCGGTGCAGGATTCATTCTGGATGGATTTCCTCGCACCTATGCGCAAGCGAAATTGTTGCAGATGACTCTGCTTTCGTCGTGGAAGGCCTTTGACTTACGCGTGCTTCAACTGATTGTGCCCAAGCCCATTCTCCTGGCGCGACTGTCGTCACGTCTGATTTGCCCTGCCTGTGGGACTGGTTACAACGCAACTACTAAGCCGCCATTACGGAATAGGATGTGTGACCTCGATGGCCAGGCTCTCATCACCCGCGCCGATGATCTGGCGTCTACCGTACTCGAGCGACTGCGAATCTATGAAGAGCAGGTTCCCGCCTTAATCAACTATTACCGGCAGTGCGGAGTACTGACTGACGTAGATGGTAACCGAACTGTTCGGGAAATAGCCGCTGATTTTCTTCGCGCGCTCAGCTTGCATCCACCCTTAGACTGGGAAAAAACTGCTGCACAGCCGGCGCATTGTGGATCGCAAACGGAGGACGAGTCGAGATAAATTGCCGACGAAGTGTCGTTTTGTAATTGAGCGTTGTGCGCGTGCTTCGATTTTTACTCTGGGCAATTCTTATGCAAGCTCTTACCAGCCGGCGGAGTATCGCCCCGCTCTAAGTTATCGGGCGATATGTTTTGTACGAACCGGCAACTCGCCAAATGGTAGACACCTGACTTTTTGCTCCACGCGTATTTCGGCGTCGTACTTATTGACCCGGTTGTGCTATTACCCCCGATCGGCGCTGCCGTACCTGCGACCGCATACGAATCCGTGTGGGTACCCCCGTACGTAACTGAAAAGGACGACGCATTCGGTGCGACTTGAACTATGATGTTTCCGCCCACGACATCAAGTCCGGATTCCGGCACACCGCCGTTGCCAGTCTCCGTCCAATACAGTTTTACGTTATGAGTGTGCAGGCGCTCCAAGCAGTCTGCTGTAGGATGACCGTAGTCGTTGCCGTCCCCGGTCGAGATGATTCCTACCGCCGGGTGCGTATCTGCGAGCCACGTGTCGTTCGTGCTGTGAGAACTACAGTGGTGGTGCACTTTGTACACATTGATGGTGCCGACATCGGGAGCGACCGGAGTTTCGACATCCTCGTACATTTTGCGTGTTGTCCCCGCTCAAGTCTCCGCCAATCTCTTCCTTGAACGAGCCGAATGAAACAAGTGCCGCGAGACTCAGGTCGTTTTCATTCGATGTCTGTACTGTTCCGTGCCGTGATTGCCCATCAACCGCAACAACCGTTATAACAACGGGATTTGCGGAGTTCTTATCCAGAGTGAGAACGTCACCCACCGCCGCCATCTTGCGGTGGCTCCCCAGCGCATTTATGTAGTGTGTATAGGTTGCTCCCGGATAACTGTTTCCGCGGTCGAACGCATCGTTCACTAACGGAAATTGGCTGAGCACTGCAGGAATGCAACCGATGTGATCGAAGTGGTAATGGCTGACGTAAAGGTAATCGATATGCTTCACTCCAAGCTGGTCGAGATATGAAATCGGCCGCGTGCAATCCTTACGCTTCATGTCCTCACCCGCATCGAAGACGACAATCTGTCCAGCCGGCGAGATGAGAACTGCGCCGTCTCCCTGTCCCACATCTATGTGGTGAATCTGAAGTTTGCCATTTGCTTGTCCGCAAGCGACCGCAGCGAAGGCTAGGATTGAGATAAAAAGCGCCGAAACCCGTTGCAGCATAGAGAACTCCTCTCGCAAAGATTTTTGCAATTGACTGGGAGCCCAACAGCACTGTGAGTGGGTAAGCGGCAACATACTGGCACATGATGAGTCGCAGAGCAAGAAGTTTCCTCTCCTGCTGCGTGTTTCATTTTCGTAACAAGATCTTTATTTCTCTGACCACCTTAGCTTCTTGCAGTATCTTCTTGCTCTGCTGGACTTGTGCAGTGGTTTGCTCGTCGACCGGTCGCTCTACCGACGAACAAATAAAGATGTTGCATTTACTGATGTCAGTGCTATAAGGCGAATCCACTGTGTCGAGACGCAACTTGACACTAAGTGATATCTGTATCGCTGGGGCCACGCCAAACAATCCAGAAGGTCACCGAATTTCTGCCGAAGCAGGTAGCTTATGAAAGCGTGCCGAGTGGTCTGTCTTTCAGTGATGCTTTCGTCACTATCGTCTGCGGGTGCGCAGATACTGCCGTCATCGCCTCAGATGCCGGACGTGAGTGTCCCACCGGTAGTTCACATTGACGACGTATACCCGACCGTTTTGTACCCGGATACCGCGGACAGGATAGACGTTCGCGGCACGAACTTTGCAGCTTTGCCTGAGGACAATACGGTCGAATTCGAAGGCCAGCCGAGCATGGATTTTGGCAAAGGCGAAGAGTGTCGCGGTCCTTCCTACCCAAAGCCGTGTGTTCTCAACGTAGGACCGACCGTCGTCGGATACAAATCGTCGGAATACGAAGGCTTCTGCAGAGCGGCGTCGCTGGGATTCACGTGAAGGTGGGAAGTACAGCTTGGTCAAATGTTATGAACATCACGGTAGCGTCCCGATCTATCACTACAATTCGGCTCTGGGCTCTCGTAGTAGTTGCGGTGCTCTCGTTATTGACGTATTTGCTCGCGAAGCGTGCCGCGCAAACCCAAACCCCTGGCTGGGGATTGACCGCAATTTCGGTTCTTTTGCTGGATCCCGAGACTGACACGTACAGTTTGTCGAAATTTGAAGCACTCGTATGGACCGGCGTTTTCGTGTTCGCCTACGCATACCTGACACTCTGTCTAACGCTCGTCCAGTGGAAGCTTGATTGGCCGCCCGTACCCAGCAACATGCCCGAACTCCTGGGGATTAGCACGGGCTCGGGCGTCATTGCGGCAGGAATCACTTCATTGAAAGGGGCGAAGGGTGCTAGAGGTCTCCGTCCCTCAGCTGCTGACTTTGTCACTACCGGCGGGGTCGTAGCGGCTGAGCGTTGGCAATTTTTCATTTGGACCATTGTCGGGGCACTGACATTCTTGTACTTTGTCTTTCGTACAAACCCTGCGATGCTGGAGCAGCTTCCACCTATCCCGGATACGTTTTTGTATTTAATGGGCTTCAGCTCGGCAGCATATCTTGGAGGAAAACTGGCACGCAAACCCGGTCCAGTACTCAAGAACATCTCCGTCCAGCAGGTTACGCACCTCGGTGCGGGTGACGCGCGAATAGAAATCGTTCTGGAAGGCGAAAACCTGCACCAAAACGCGACGTTTCTTATAGACAGTGAGCAGATTCGTTCCGGCGAAGTAACTGTCACGAACACCTCGCCGGACAAGCCTCCGGACGGGTTTTGCTCTAGGCTGGAAATCTTGATCACGCGGGCAGCGAAATATACCGAGGGGGCACACACTCTGACGGTGGTCAATCCAGATGAACAAAGTTCAGATATCGCGTTTCCGGTTAGCCCATTGACCATAGCCGAAGTGAGCGTCACGAAAACAGATGCAGCGGGTGTGGACCTTGCAGTAAAAGGCGCGAACTTTGTTGGCACAATATCCGCGCAGTGGATGGCAGACTCAAGTGCTGCGGCAGTCATGGCGACGGTCAGCCGGGTTTCGGACACGAACCTGACTGTGGCCTTGCCTCCGGGAACTTCAGGTTCCGGAAAATTGATACTGATCAGTGCCATTGGGTTGAGGTGCAGTTATCCGGTGAAACTTTAGACAGCGAGTTAGAGGCTGATACATAGAGTTGGACATCGGAGGCTTACGTTATGGCTCGAAATCTGTCGAGAGTTGCTGGCGCGTTTCTCGCGGTTTGTTTACCTTTCGTCCAAAGCAGTTGCGTGAAAGTGCCGGCACAAGTGGTCATTCTATCGCGCACTGTAGGCGAGCGCCTGCCGGATTTACAGGCGTCCCATGAAGCATTCGTGAGCGCCTACTTTGATTTGGCCCGTGCCAGAGTTGAAGACTTTCTCGATCAACGATGGATTCCTGTTTTCTTGGGCAACTTCGTGCGGCAGGCTGACCTAATGCAAAAACTCGAAAACGTCCAGTCGCTCACTGCGGAAGAGAACGCTCGTTTGCAGGCAAAGCTGCAGGAATCCGGTATTTCACCCGATGAGCAGGCAAAGCTTATTCGCGCCGTAAATAGTGCGTTAGGCGATCCCGATAGGGGCAAACAAGTCCTTCTCTTCAGCGAGGCTGCGTTGAAGCAGATAGAAATCAAACGGAAGTCGCTTCTGAGCCCAATCGATGATCAAGAGAGACAGAGCCTAGAAGAATTAAGGAAAGTATACGCGCAGGTTGAACAGGCACAGAGTACAGTTACCGCACATTTAAGCTCCATCCAGAAGGTAACAGACGAACAAGACCAGGTTTTGGCGCGCCTGGGTCTCCTTAAGAGTCGAGATGAAATTATCGAAAAGGCGCTTACCACGAATCAGAAGATTATGGGAATAATCGACCAGGGGAACGATGCCCAGAAAACAATTCAAGAACTCGAGACATTCACGAATAACTTAATGCAGATAAATCCGGGCAAGAACCCGTAAATAAGTAGGCAGACAGAATGGAAAACGACACCGCGAATCCCTTCGACGAAGCAGCTAAAACCGCTGCTGATAAAACGAACCAGGCGCTTGCAGGTGAAGAGGCGAAAATAACGACTGTTAGTTGGGAAGCATTAAAGAAAAAACTACCGGATCCGGTTGATCAAAAAAATCTAGACCAGCTGATGCAGATTGTAAACAGTGCCACAGACCACAATGAGAAGGTGGCCGCGTTATTGGATAACCTTCAAGTGCTCGGGGGAGTGATCGTAAAAGTGTTGACTCAAATACGCTAGGTCGAGGATGTAATGTTTTGGGCTGTATATCACTTGGAACAAAACGGTTGCGAGATGACCATCTCCAGTGTTGCTCATCGGATGGGAGCGTTCGAATGGCATCTATCGGGTTGTCAGCTGACTCCGCAGACTTGGGGAAGCTAGCTTCGTCCCCAGCAAACGCCTTGTGCCGCTGTTAAGCGTCAGTTTACGCCCGCCTCTCGCGGCATTCGCTCAGGATATTCGAAAGCTTGATCCCGAACTCGATCAGTTAGTCGCAAGTGACGCGAAGCTGGAGCGAATAGCGACTGGTTTCAATAAGTGGACGGATGGTCCAGTCTGGACACGCGAAGGGACTCTTTTGTTTGCGGAAATTCCAGCCAACAATATTGACATTTGGGTGCCGGGTAAAGGTGCGAGCGTATTCATGCACCCGAGCGGCTGTACAGGCAGAGAAACATTCAAAGGCCCAGAGCCGGGCACAAATGGAATGACTTTGGACCCTGACGGTCGTGTAACCGTCGCGGGTCACGCCAGACGCAATGTGTGGCGCATGGAGTCGGATGATCCAAAAACGCAAATCACGGTCCTGGCCGACTCGTATCAAGGAAAGAAGCTCAATAGTCCCAATGACCTGGTGTATAAGTCCGATGGTTCGCTTTATTTCACTGATCCTCCATACGGACTCGCAACCCAGGAGGACAATGATACGCAGAAAGAGTTGCGAGTAAACGGTGTTTATCGCGTGCCAGGTGCTTGGCAGCAAAAGCCCGGCCCCGAACCCGCACGCGACCTGCTTCAGCTTGTTATAAAGGACCTCCCGCGCCCGAACGGCATCTGTTTTTCGCCAGATGAGAAGTATTTGTACATCGCGGATTCGGGTAGGAAAGTTTGGTTGAGATATCTCGTGCACTCTGACGGATCAGTAAGTGATGGCAGATTATTCCTCGACGCCTCTACTGACAGCGCATCGGGAGTGCCTGACGGCATTCGCGTGGACAAGAAAGGGAATCTTTATGGTGCCGGCCCTGGCGGTGTTTGGATCATTTCCCCAAAAGGAAAGCATATCGGCACGATCAATGTCCCAGAGCGCGTAAGTAATGTGACTTGGGGTGACAAAGATGGTCGGACATTATACCATAACAGCCAGCACCAGCGTGAAATCAAGGACTTATTGAGGCCAGGCAGGGTCAATGAGTGATAACGCTCGAATGACTCTAAACCCAAATGCCGGTCGAACAGCGAACCCTTTACGAGAGCTCGATAGATCTTGCCGTTGGAGCGAAGACCGGCCGAACACATGAAAGGTTTCCATTCCATACTCCTAATTCTCGTCATAACCGCTCTTAACATCGCAGGCGATCTCGCGACTTCATTCAAAGAAGCCTCTGCTGTAGCAGAATCACAAGACAAAGACGCCGCAGCAAAGGCTTATGTTAAGCACGATCTGGGTCCATATTATGAAAAGAAATACAGCTCCGTCATTCAGTCTTGCCTTTCGTCTACCGTTCACTTTGACAGGACGCCCTTTTCTTTTATTGTTGCGATTGGAACAGACGGTCGAGTATTGCGCTTATATAACGATCACGGAACCAACATATTCGCCTGTTTGAAGCAGACCCTGGAAAAGGATCAGTTTCCACACCCCCCATTCTCGCCGTACTACTGGCACGTCGAGATGAGCTTTCGGCAAAAAAATGATAATTCCAATATCCACAGTCGTAACCGAACTACGAAAAATCTATCGAGCTCTCGTATGATCATGCATCCGGCTCCGATAACAGTGTATCGCCTGTCATCAACCATATACGGGGATTCTGACGGCAAACGCGTGGAGACAAAAGCCTATCGGGCTTGTCAGGCAGTTTCCGAGCAGGGCTTCTGCGATGGCGAGAAGTGGAACGTCAGCATCTTCACATTAACCAAGCGGACTTTCGGGTGACGGATAACGTTTGCAGACCTAGCACAGCACTATCTAGCAGATGAGCTAGACGAACAGACGGAATCTCAAAGCTTCATCAGTTGATGTGTGAGTTCCGGTGTTTCCAAATACTTTCGCGTTAACTGTGCGTGAGTAAGAAATAGCTTTCTTTGCTTTTGCGCTTTTTGCATTATGGAGTTCTGTTGGTTTTGCGGCTTCGCAAATGAAATCGGCCCAGTGAGCGACGTTTAGCAGGTGTCACGGCTGAATATGCCGTTCGGCACGGACGGAGATTTCGAACATTCACTGCCAGGAATCGATGAGATTCCGCCGCACGTGGCTGCGCGGCTGGTCTGCGGCGCTATTGGTTCGCATGTTATTGAGCTGTTCCGTGGGCGTGGATGCCATGATATGCGGTAACCCGCTGTCGTGATTCGCCAAGGCCATCGATGCCGAGTTCCACGATATCGCCAGCCTTCAAATAAAGCGGCGGATTCATCCCCAACCCAACTCCGGCCGGAGTTCCGGTGCTGATTACGTCACCGGGGAGCAAGGTCATGAAGTCACTTATGTAAGACACCAGAGTGGCGACATCGAAGATCATATTTGCAGTAGAGCTGTTTTGGCGCGAGGTCCCGTTGAGCATCAGCCACATTTTCAGATTGCCCACGTTAGGCACTTCATCGCGCGTTGCCAGGAACGGGCCGAGAGGAGCGAACGTATCGGCGCTCTTACCTTTAACCCATTGCCCGCCATGTTCGAGTTGAAAGCAGCGCTCGGAATAATCATTGTGCAGAGCGTAACCGGCAACGTAATCCAGTGCATCCTTCTTCTCGACGTAAAGCGCACGTTTGCCAATGATGACCGCCAATTCCACTTCCCAGTCCACCTTGGACGAATTACGCGGCATCACCAATGGATCATTCGGTCCGGTCAGCGATGTGGTCGATTTAAAAAAGAGGACGGGTTCCTTGGGAGGTTCCGCTTTTGTCTCCGCGGCATGATCGCGATAGTTAAGACCAATACAGACGATCTTGCTGGGGCGGCACACCGGTGGCCCGAGCCGCACACTTGGGTCAACCTTCGGCGCGAAGGAGGCATTTTTCTTCAGCCAGCTTTCTAGCTTTTTTAAACCGCTCTCAGCGAAAAAACTCTCGTTGTAATCTGAAACTGCAGCCGAACTGTCAATACGGGTTCCATCTTTCAGCAATACGCCCGGTTTCTCATGTCCCGGCTCCCCAAAGCGAATGAGTTTCATTTGCGCCTCTTCCGATCCACTCTCTGTGAAATTAAGTCACGCTATTGCTCGCCACGACTCTATTGCCCAAGAAATTTCGTGCTCGACAATTATCATATAATAATTAGAATGGTGTCCGGGTAATTTTTTGCGCCTCTCTTTCCACCTAGGAGAACTTGGTCGATGCAGAGAAAAATTCTTGCACCTTCGATATTGATTTGCGCTGCTGCCACCCTATTTTCTTCTTTAGCGGCCGCGCAAAACATCGGCGAGACCATTGATCTTTATTTTGCGGACTGGCACTCCTCACCGCCGCATACCATTCGCGGGGGGTTACAGAAACGAGATATCTTTACTCGTGGCGACGCCAAGACACCCACTAAGAAAGGTGCAGTGCTTCGTTTTGTGAACTCGTACACCTATGCTACTGTGGAGCCACACGGCGCGACCCAAGCGACCCGTCTTAACGGGCAACAGGAAATTTATTTTGTTGAGTCCGGCCGTGGCACGATCTCCGCTACCGGGCAAACGTCAGACCTTTTCCCCAATATAGCGATTCTGGTTCCGGTGAATCTTGAGTTCACGATAAAAAACACTGGCGAGCGACCGCTCAACATGTATGTGATCAATGAACCGGTGCCCGCCGGGTTTCGGCCCAACAGCAGCATTCTGGTTCGCGACGAAAACAAACTGCCTATCACTTCGAGCGATGGACACTGGGCGCACATTGTGAAGACTTTGTTTGTGACTAGTGACGGCCTCGCGACGCTCGAAAGTGTGCTCACGGTTGCTCTCGATCCGCTAACCATTGGACGCCCGCATATCGCCGATCACGATGACATCGAGGAAGTCTGGACCGCGCTTCAGGGCACCAGCATAGCTTTCGTTGGAAACCAGCTTCGCAAGCAGACCCCTGGAATGGCTTTTTATCACATTCCCGACAACAAGACCCCCCACACCAATATCAACCAGAATGAAGATTCCCAGGTAAGATTCCTTTACTTTGCCCGATATCATCCGCACGATTTGCGCAAGTGAAGCGCGAAAAAAGCACCGGTAACAGGAGATCTCAATATGCGGTGTGGAATTCGATGGTCGGGATTGTGGCTAATCATTCTCGCAACTTTCACTCTTGCTCAAAGCCCAACTCCATCCGCAAATAGCGGCACCGGGAACGCCATCAACGGAATCAATTCATATCCCGGCCCAGGGTTGGTGAAGTATGAGCCGGATCGCGAGCCCAACGACCGCCGCATCGATTTATTTTTAAGCGACTGGCAGGGATCGATGCCCCGGTCTGAGCATGGGTCACTTGTTCTGCGAGACATCCTGACTCGCGGCGATAACTTTGCGCCACCTCAGAAAGGCGCGGTGCTGCACTACGCGAATTTTCTCGCCATGGGGCGGCTCGCAACCGGGAGCAGCACAGTGCCGTCGCGCCTGGAAGGTCAACAGGAGGTCTATTACATTCTGAGCGGACAGGGCGAAATTACCGCCGGCGGGAACACGGCGCAATTGCGCAAAGACATTGCAGTCTTGATACCTGCGGGACTTGAATTCGTGATAACGGCTTCACGCAACGAGGACCTGACCATGTATGTGATCAATGAGCCCACTCCAGCCGACTTTCACCCCAAAACAAAAATGGAGGTCAAGGACGAAGCCGGCGCGCACCAGCGCACTCCGGCCGGTGGCGATCCTTATATTGTAGGCGGAGCATCAGGGCATTGGGCGCACATCGTAAAAGAACTATTCTCGCCAGCCGACGGGCTCGCGACTGAGCAGAGCGTGATCACGGTAGCCGTGAATCCGCTAACGCTAGGCGAACCGCATCCTCATAAGCCGGGCCAAGAAGAGATTTGGGCCGCCATTGATGGCAATAGTCTTGCATTGCTTGGCACTCAGTTGCGGGTTCAACGTCCAGGAATGGCTTATATGCTTCCGCCAGATGCGACCAGGATTCATTCCAACATCAACCCCGGTGACAAGCCGGTCAAATTTCTTTACTTTGCGAAATTTCCAGAAGGCGACAATTACACTCATGGAGCTCCTGCCCGAAGGTAAGAGCGCGATTACGAACCTATGCGCATGAAAAACACATTTGCACTCCTATTTTGTTCGATTTTGCTGATGACTGTCTCAGCTTGGAGTTCGCCGGCGGCTTCGGATGACTATTTCGTGTACTTCGGAACCTACACCGGCTTCACATATATGAGGGAAGGTCTTCCCGCTGGTGGTAGCAAGAGCAAAGGGGTTTACGTCAGCCGCTTTCGTCCTTCCACCGGCGAACTCAGCAAACCCGAGCTGGCGACGGAGATCGTCAATCCAGCATTTCTGGCGGTCCATCCCAACCAGAAGTTTCTGTACCTGGTGACTGAAGACCCGCTCTCTCTGGGCCCTGACTTCGACCATGAATCCTTTGTAACCGCGTACGCGATCGATCAGTCGAGCGGCAAATTGACCCGCCTAAACAGCATGCCCACTGGTGGCACCAGCACCTGCTATCTCTCGATCGACAAGACCGGGCACTTCCTTTTATTTGCGAACTTCGGCAGCAGTAGCGTCACCGTGTTGCGCATCAACGATGACGGAACAATCGGGCAGCAGACGGCGTTCATGAAGCATATCGGTCACGGTAAAGATCCCGCGTTTCAGTCGAAGGCCCATCCGCATTCGATCGACACCTCGTCTGACAATCGCTTTGCCGTCGTTTCTGACCTGGGAGTAGATAAGGTCTTTGTTTATCACTTCAATGCTGAGACCGGGGCGCTCTCACCTGATCAGCCGCCGTTTATAGAAGTCGAGCGCGGCGGAGGTCCCCGTCATTTTGTCTTCGACTCATCGGAGAAGTTTGGGTACTCCCTGCACGAGATGAGCGGCTTGGTTAGCGTCATGGCCTGGGACCGCGCGAACGGAAGCTTCACGAAAGTTCAGGACGCCAAAACGCTGCAGGCGGATTTCGTAGGCTCAAACGACAGCGCTGAGATCGCGATTCATCCCAACGGAAAATTTCTTTACGAGTCCAACCGTCGGTTTCGAGGGCCTGAAATGTGGGGACCAGATTCGATCGGGGTGTTTGCCATCCATCCGACAAATGGCACGTTGGCTGAGGTTGAGCAGGTCTCGCCGGGCGGCACCATGCCGCGCAGTTTTGCCATCGATCCAACGGGGGCGTATTTGTTTGTCGCGAATGAGCTCACGGGAAACGTCGTTCTTTTTCACATAGATCCCGCCACTGGGCGGCTTACGCCAGCGAACCGGGAGTTAAAAATTGACGTTCCGGTTTGCATCGTGTTTGTACCCCATAAATGAGCAGCCGGCGATTAACGATTTAGATGAACCCAAAAATGAAAATCAAAAAGACAATAGGATTTGGGATCCGCATTTGTTGCCTTGCTCTCGGACTGGTATTTATCACGAGCAGCGCAGCGGTGGCGCAAAGCAACAACTACTTCGTTTATATCGGTACATATACGGGGTTCAGGTACGTGCATCACAGCCGCACCTGGGGCGTTGGAGAGTCTCACAGCAAGGGAATTTATGTCAGCCGCTTTAACTCGGCCAGCGGTGATCTTAGCGAACCGGAGTTGGCAGCTGAGATCACGAATCCATCTTTTCTTGCAATATCCCCCGATCATCGTTTCCTCTATGCCATCAGCGAAGACCCGCTTTCGCTCGGACCGCCGCTTGACCACTCTTCTTATGTGAGCGCCTTCGCAATCGACGCTGCCACCGGGAAGTTGCGCCTGTTAAATACCGCACCCGCAAGCGGCACCAGCACTTGCTACATCTCGATCGACAAGACCGGGAAGTATGTGTTCATGGCGAATTTCGGAAGCGGGAGTGTTTCGGTCATTCACGTTAAAGATGATGGATCGCTGGGCGAACTGACTTCTTTCATTCAGGACGTCGGTCACAGCGTCGATCCTTCGATTCAGACCGAGCCGCATACGCATTTTATCGGGGTGTCGCCCGACAATCGGTTTGTCATCGTTTCTGACCTGGGACTCGATAAAATTTTTATTTTTCATTTTGATGACAATACCGGAAAGCTTTCGCCTTCGGATGCGCCGTTCGCGATGGTTTATCCCGGCGGCGGCCCGCGTCACTTTACCTTTGACCCGGAAGGGAAGTTTGGATATCAGCTTAGCGAGATGAGCGGAAACGTTGACGTATTTGCCTGGAACTCCACGCAGGGAAGCCTTACCGAAGTGCAGCGGGTTCATACTGTGCCACACGATTTTTTCGGCGACAATCACAGCGGCGAAATTGAAATTCGACCGGACGGTAAGTTTTTGTACGAATCTAATCGCAGGACGCGGGGAGAGAACGTCAGAGGCCCCGACACCATTGGGGTGTATTCTATCGACCCCAAAACCGGAGTTCTGAACCCGGTGCAGGCGATACTTTCCGGCGGAATTATGCCGCGCAATTTCGATATTGATCCCACTGGGAAATACCTGCTCTCGGCTAATCAGCTGAGCAACAATATCGTCGTGTTTTCTATTAACCAGACCACGGGCAAGCTGGAGAAAACGGGCAAAGAAATTCAAGCCGAGACTCCGGTGTGCTTGAAATTTGTGCCGGCAGGACGTTGAGCGGAATGCATATTTCGCCGAGCAAGAGCAATTTCAGTGCAAAATCTCAATTGTCATATGATATAACTGTAGAAATTACAGGTATCCCGAATGATCGTCCGGCCTAATTTCTCCTGTGAACTACTTCTGAAAGCTTTTGCGCCCATTCTGGCGTTAAGCGCGAGCCTTGCGCCGCTGCTACTAGCCGCCCAGGATACGACTTTTCATAATGCCCCCGCGAGTGCGAAGGCAGAGAAAAATCCTTATACGGGACAGGCCGGCGCAGCCGCGGCCGGCAACGCGGTCTACTCAAACACCTGCATTACTTGTCACGGCCCGGCAGGCCAGGGCACTGGCAATGTGCCGCCCCTGGCAGAAGGGACAGCCCAGTCCGCGTCTGATGGCGAGATTTTCTGGTATATCACCAAGGGTGATGTTGAGAATGGAATGCCCTCGTGGAAGAGCTTGCCGCAAGAGCAGCGCTGGCAGGTAGTTACATACATTAAGTCTCTGAGTAGCGGATCTTCCAGCACTAGCGCGTTGCCATCTACCTCTTCCATCGCGGCAAAGTCCACGCCTGGAGTATCGAATGCGCCTCCGCCGCCGCCGCCTTTCACCGACTACCGTTACGAGAGTCCGGGCACAGTTCGGCATATCACCATTAAGGATTTGCCGCAGCCCTTCGCCACCCCATCGGCCACCAATGGGCCCAAGCTTGTTGCGCGACCTGAAAGTGCGTGGCCGAAGGCGCCGCCGGGTTTCAAAGTCAATCTGTTTGCATCGGGCCTGACCAATCCCCGCATCATGCGGATCGCGCCCAACGGAGATATTTTCCTCGCGGAAACCAGCGCCGGCGACATTAAAGTTTTCCGGGGCATGACCGCGGAAGGCAAGCCTGAGCAGGTGAAAGTTTTTGCTACGGGTCTAAACACCCCGTTCGGAATTGCTTTTTATCCCTTGGGAAAAAATCCCGACTGGGTTTACGTCGCTAACATGGATTCGGTGGTGCGCTTCCCCTATCACCTGGGTGACATGACCAGCAGCGGGCCACCACAGCATTTGCTCGACCTGCCCAGCGGCGGCCATCACCGTTCGCGCGATGTTGTATTTTCGCCGGACGGGAAGAAGATGTTTGTGTCGGTGGGATCAGACCAGAATGTCGATGACGTCCCCACCGAGAAAAATCGCGCCGACATTCTTGAACTGAACCCTGACGGCTCGGACCTGCATGTGTACGCCTCAGGAATTCGTAATCCAGTTGGAATTGCTATCAATCCAACTACGGGTGAGTTGTGGTGTTCGGTGAATGAGCGCGACGGGCTGGGAAATAACCTGGTTCCTGATTACATTACCCACGTTCAGGATGGCGGCTTCTACGGGTGGCCCTGGTGGTACATGGGAGGCAATCAGGATCCGCGAATGGCGGGAAAACATCCTGAGCTGAAAAATAAGGTTCTCACGCCAGACGTGATTTTGCAGCCTCACAACGCTTCGCTTGAAATGACCTTCTACGAAGGCGAACAATTTCCGGCCGAGTACGCGGGCGACATCTTCGCCGCTGAACATGGCTCCTGGAATCGATCGCCACGCGCAGGGTACGAAGTGATTCGCGTACCACTGCACCAGACCGGACACGCAACCGGTGAGTACGAAGACTTTCTAACTGGCTTCGTGGTTGATGACAAGAGCGTCTGGGGGCGGCCGGTGGGAGTCGCAGTTGCGACGGACGGTTCACTGTTGGTGAGCGATGACGGTTCGGGTTCGATTTGGCGGGTCAGTTATAGCGGAAAATTTCGAAGACTTGATACTGAATAACAAAGATGTGAACTATGGCTTGATTCCATGACCAATACTCTTCATCGTTACGGAGATTCCGAAAGTTTTTATGACGATTTCATTATTTTTGCCACGCCCAGCAACGGCAATAACGACCGCAACAGCGTGCCCAAACTCAAGGCTTTTCTGGAGATGGCCCTCCCCTTTGATCCAGTAAACCTTGGCGATCCGGCGCATGGGGGCGCTTTGCGGCCTTCGCGCAAACTGACCACGCTCTCCAATTGGAAGCGGGACATGACGCCGGATTTTCGTGCAGTAATCGACGGAATTAGTGAACCCGCATCGGTCGCCGCGATCTTTGACAATCAGGAATCGGCGGAAAAGTTTCTCAAGGCAGTGGTGGAGGCTGATCTCGGCCTGTCAGTGAACATTTCGACTTCGATTGAGGGTGCAGAGGAGTGTTGCCGGGTTGCCGGCATCACACGTCATAGCGTCGGATATTCGCTGGGCTTTGAGGGTTCAACAGAAAAACTACCGAACACGCAGGTGCTCAAGCTTATGACCATGTGCGGCCATGGCATGGTCTCGTCCAACCTGGCGCGCAAGATGATTGATTGGGTGAAAGAAGGTCGTCGCACTCCGTCGCAGGCAGTCACGTATATGGCGCGATTTTGCTCCTGCGGAGTGTTCAATCCGGTTCGTGCGCGACGAATTCTTGAAGATGCACGCAGCAAGATCGAGTAAAGCCGCTTCGCCGAGCCACGATCAGTAAAAGCAACTGGCAGGGAAGCACGCAAAATAAATCAAACATGGGTACGAACTTCAATCATGGGGGCCGAAATTGAAATTCGGCGGGTTCGCTGCTTTTCTTGGCTTACTAATTCTTCTGGTCGCGCCCGCAACTGCGCAGACAGACTGGCCGATGTACGGGCACGATTATGCCAGCACCCGCTACTCGCCACTGAATCAAATTAACACTCAGAATGTCCAGCACCTGCAGCGCGCCTGGACCTATCACTTGAAAAAGGAAGGTCCGCGGCCATTGTCGGCGGGAGCCGTGGGCAGGGGAGGCGGACGCCGATCTTCTCAAGCCACGCCGATTGTGGTCAATGACATCCTTTATATGCCGACGCCGTATGGTACGGTGATCGCGCTCGATCCGGAGACGGGCAACGAAGTCTGGAACTACAAACTGCCGCACGGGAGACCCGCGGGACGGGCAGTTGCTTATTGGCCCGGAGATGCAAAGACCCCAGCGTCGATTTTATTCGGCACGTCGGAGGGCAGTCTGATGTCGATCGAGGCGAAAACCGGAAAGCCGACTGCCGGTTTTGGCGTTGACGGCATAGTGAATATTAAACCCGTCGTGCAAAACGGAATTTCCACTGCGCAGTTCGATATCACTTCACCAGTTACGGTTTACAAAGACTTGGTTTTCACGGGTGGGCAACTGCAGGAAGCGCCTGGTGTCGGAGCCTCTGGAGACACGCTCGCCTGGGATGTACACTCCGGAAAACTGGTCTGGCGTTTCCATTCGGTGCCTCATCCAGGAGAAACCGGAAACGACACATGGGAAGGGGAGGCGTGGAAAAACCGCTCGGGCGTCAATGTGTGGGGGTTCATGAGCGTGGACGTGGAACGCGGACTTTTATTTCTGCCATACGGTTCTCCCACTGCTGACTTTTACGGCGCTGATCGTAACGGCCAAGATCTCTTTGGGAACTCGCTGGTCGCAGTCAACGCGGACACGGGAAAGCTTGTCTGGTATTTTCAAACCGTCCATCACGACACCTGGGACTACGACCTGGAGTCGGCTCCAGTCCTGATGGATGTGACAAAGGATGGGAAAAAAATTCCAGCGGTTGCGGTCACCGGAAAGCTCGGATTACTCTTTATTCTCGATCGCCGAAACGGCAAACCGATCTTTGGAGTAGAAGAACGTCCTGTGCCAGCGAGTGATGTGCCGGGCGAGCATAGCTGGCCTACGCAGCCGTTTCCAATGAAACCCGAGCCGCTTGGGCGGCACAGCTTTTCTCCCGATGAAATTGCCACCGTCACGCCTGAGCAGAAACAGTTTTGCACCAACCTGCTTGCGACCGAAGGCGGAATGGTCAGCGGGGGTCCCTACACCCATTACGGATCGAAACTGAGCATCGTGTTTCCGGGAACGATCGGTGAAACCAATTGGCCGGGAATGTCTTTCAATCCCGGCCTCGGATACCTGTTTCTTAATATTGTGAATCTTGCGGATGTCGGCAAGATTGCAAAGTCGGAAGAAGGCTCCGATCCCCCTTATGACCGTGCTAGCCCATGGGGAATGTATGCGCGATTCTGGAACCCAGAAAAGTTCTGGCCGTGCCAGCAGCCGCCGTGGGGCGAATTGTGGGCAATCAATGTCAATACCGGCGATGTGGCGTGGAAAATTCCCTTCGGGGTTGAGCCTGAACTGGACGCGAAGGGCGTCCATGGCACGGGAACCTTAAATTTCGGCGGATCAATCACTACCGCCGGCGGACTAATATTCATCGCGGCCACGCGTGATCAAATTTTTCGTGCATTCGACGGTGCGAACGGAAAAGAGTTGTGGGAAAGCAAGCTGGAAACCGGCTCGTACACGGTTCCCATGACCTATCGCGGCAAGGATGGCAAACAATACGTGGTTCTGGTTGCCACCGGCGGCAGCTTTTATGATCCTACGGCGGGAGATTCCGTTATCGCGTTCGCGCTGCCATAAGCGATGGAAATCCTGAAGCTAGGCACGATCGTTCGACGCGTGAGTTCATTGGAAGCAAAAACTTATCCCATGCAAGATGAGAACTCCAGAACGATGCTGCTAAAGAACCAAAAAATCGCCGGGTCTCATTGGGCGATGCCCGGCGACTCTCGATTTCGGAATCTACACTGCTGCGAAGCTACTGCTTGTCGTAAACCACCATTTCGTGGAATGGCTTGCCGTCTTTGTCGGTGCCGTCCATGGTGAAAGTGGTCGTCTTGCCATCCTGGGATAGAACAGCCTTGCTTTTGGCGGACTTTCCGTTGAAATTCCAGGTCTGTTCGTTCGTGTGGCTGTTAATTTTTCTTACAATAACAGTCGTGTTGTCCCGGCCTTCCACCTGCACCGCTTTTCCGGCAACCGGAGTGTAGTGCCAGGTAGTGCTCTTACCTTCAGGGCTGGTTTCGTTCACCGTGACCGTGCCATCGGCGTCGACTTTGCATTCGTCGACCTGGGGCGGCGTTCCGGGGAATTTGGATTTCGAGAAATTCACTTTCCAATATCCGGCAAAACCGCCAGCCGGCATGGTAGCAGCCAACTGCGAGACTGCCAGAAAGGTGAACGCGGCGGTCAGCAACATCAGTAGTCTTAATTTCATGGTTCATATGATAATATAATTGGAAATCGTGTCAATAGCTTTTGCAATTCAACCCAGGCAGCGAACCTGCGATATGAATTTTCTTCTGTCCACAATTTGAAAAAGCAAAACGGAGCCGAGTATGCGCCAGGTTTTCTTGATTTTTCTTTTTTCTGGCCTGGTCACATTTGTCGCTCAGGCCCAATCTCCTGCCGGCTCTCCATTCGGAGGCTGGCTGCTGATTGCGAACAAAGGGGACAACGCTTTGGGAATCATCAATCCCCGCAGCGAAAAGCAGATTGCGGAGATTGCTGAAGGCGGCGTGACCGGTCACGAAATCGCTACTTCAAGGGATGGGAAGTTCGCTTACGTGCCCATCTACGGGAATTCCGGAGTCGGACAACCTGGCACCGATGGCAGCAGTATGGTCGTAATTGATCTGGCAGCCCGGAAAGTGGTTGGGCATGTTGATTTCGGAAAAGGCGTGCGGCCGCATCTTCCGGTTTTTGGTCCCCAGAACGGACTGTTATACGTGAGCACCGAGCTCGAAAAATCCTTGACTATTATCGATCCCGGCACGCTTAAAATTGTCGGCTCAGTGCCGACGGGACAGGAGCAATCGCACATGTTCGCGATCACGCGTGACGGGCACCGTGCGTATTCGGCTAACGTCGGCCCAGGCACGGTTTCGGCGATCGATCTCGACGCACGAAAAGTGCTTGCCGTTATACCAGTGTCGCCGCAAGTGCAACGCATTTCTCTTTCCGTCGACGACAAATTGGCTTTTACGTCCGACGTCACCAACCCGCAACTTGCCGTCATCGATACAGCTACCAACAAAGTTAAAACCTGGATTCCGTTGCCGGGCCTCGGCTACGGAAGCGCAACTACCGCGGATGGCAGGTGGCTGGTGATTGCGTTGCCCCTGGTGCATCAGGTAGCCGCAGTCGATCTCAGCACAATGAAAGTTGCGCACACGATCGAAGTTGGGATGAGAACTCAGGAAGTCCTGCTGGCGCCAGATGGCCGGACCGCGTATGTGTCCTGCGACGAGGCGGGGAAGGTTGCGGTCATCAGTCTTTCGGACTGGAAAGTAGCCCATATGATCGAAGCCGGTAAAGGCGCCGACGGCCTTGCCTGGGCGGCTTCGAGCCGGTGAAAAGTTTCGGGAAATCCAGCACTGGTATTGAACTGTTTTATAAATGCATTCGAGGAACAACATGAATCGAGCGCGAACAGGGAAGTCGCGGTTTCGCAATTGTGCCTATAGTATTGTCCCGTTTCTCATGAGTGCAGCATTGTTGCCTGCATGTGCACAAATGCCGGCCAAGCCTCCGGTAAACACTCCAAGTGCGGGGGGAAATAGCTTCAATGGTCCGGGCGACGTTCGCTACCAGCCATCCCGCGATGTTCAAGAGCGCCGAATCGATATGTTCATTGGCGATTGGCGTGACTCCATGCCGCGCCACGTCTATGGTTCGCTGGTTCTGCGTGACATTCTGACTCGGGGGGACAACTACGCCCCACCGCAACCCGGCGCGGTTCTCATGGCGGCGAATTATGTCGCCTATGGAAGGTTGGCGGCGCACAACAGCACGGTTCCAACTGCTTTGCAACACGAACAGAACGTCTTTTATATTGTGGGGGGGGCGGGCGAAATCACGGCTGGAGAGAAGACAGTTGCTTTGCGAAAGGACAGCGCCATTTTTATTCCGGAGAATCTCGAATTTGTCATGACCAGTTCCAGCGACAATGATCTCACGATGTATGTGGTGAGCGAGCCTGTTCCTGATGGGTTCGTGCCGCCTAACGCGATGCTGTCGATCGACGAGAGCAAAGTTCCCGTACGCACTCCCATGGAGGCCTCACCGTTTACTTTGCCCGGCGCTTCCGGACATTGGGCGCACGTGGTGCGCGATCTCTTTTCCCGAACCGACGGACTGGCTACAATCGGCGATCTGATCACCGTAGACATCAATCCCATGACCATGGGCGAACCGCATCCTCATCACGCGGGACAGGAAGAAATCTGGGTGGCGATAGATGGCACCAGCCTGGCGTTCATCGGCACGGAGCTGAGGGTGCAACACCCGGGTATGGGGTATATGATTCGCCCGGATGAGTCCATGACCCATTCGAACATCAACACCGGAGACAGGCCGGTTAAATTTCTATGGTTCGCGAGTTCTTCGCTGAAGAAGTAGTTATTTCTAGCGATCCTTCTCCTGGCTGATCGTCGATCCGGCATTTCCGCATGCATAATTGTTTTCGGCTTCGTCCGGCAATCAAGGCAGTTGCCTGGCTGACATTTTCTGTCATAGCAGCAGCGGCGAATTCTCCCGCGCAAACTGCGCCCACAACAATTCATTTGGCTGGCGATAAATGGTTTCTCCGTGCGCTAACCAGTACCGGATTGATCGAAAGTTACGGGCACCAAAGTGGAGTTCACGTCGAGGTCTTATTCAAGAACGACCGCGCGATTATGAGCGAGCTGGATAGCGGTAACGTTAATGAAGACGCGCCACTCGATGTGATCGTGGTACGGCATCGCCTGCTTGGAGCGCTGGTCGAAAAGCATGAGGTCCAGCCTGTCGATTCGTTTCTCGCGGACCTGAGCTTGCACGATCCTGCGTTTCATCCTCAGCAGCAGCTTTACGCGAGCTGGTGGAAGGATCTGAGCTCCTACAAAGGTCAGACATACGGTTATCCGTTTACCGCGCTGACAGCGTATCTGTGCTACCGCAAAGATCTTCTCGCCGATTCTACGAATCAGCGCGACTTTCAGCTCCGCTTCCATCATCCGCTGCGGCCTCCCAGCAATTGGAAGGACTATTCGGAGCTGGCGCAATTCTTCAACCGGCCGAATCAAAAGTTCTACGGAACATACATTCAGGGCAAGGAAAGTCTAGCTCTTTGGTACGAGTGGCTGAATTTTGTTTACGCATTCGGCGGCAACATTCTCAATGCAGAGCAGGGATGGCAATACGGAGACATCGTGGTCAACTCTCCGCGAAATATTGCCGCAACCGAACAATACCTCAAGCTGATCCCGTTCAGTCCTCCTGACACGCTCACCTACGGCTGGAATGAGGCTCAAGGGGCGCTGCAGCATGCGCATGTCTTCATGGGAGTTTTATGGAGCGATCAGGCGCCATTTCTTGAAGATCCAACGGCGTCGGAGGTTGCGGGGGAGATCGGCTACGCGCTCATACCGTCGAATTCAGGCCAGCCATTCAGCCAGCTGGAAGGGCTGACTTATCTGATTACCGCAAAATCGCAACATGTACGCGAAGCTTACAAATTTCTCGAGTGGACGCAGTCGCAGCGCGTTCAAGTCGGGCAGACGTTGCGGGGAAGTTCGTCGATCCGGAAATCAACGTACGACGATCGGGCCATAGAGAAGCTGCCTTACACGCCGGCATTCCTCGCCAGCGTTCCGATCGCCAAGCCCAAACCGACGTTGCCTGAATCTGATGCAATGACTCAGGCTGCCGTGAAACGGCTCTACGAAATAGTCAGCGGCAAAACTTCCGCTCAGCAAGGGCTAGACGAGCTAGCGCTCGATCTGCAAAGTATACTCGGCGGGAAAGCGCGCCTGCGCTATCGAGTAAAGGCAACTCATTAAATCAGGAATGTCAGCGAAGGGCAGACATCCTCGTCCAGGCTCAGTTCATCTCGTCTCGCTTCTTGCCGTATCAAGAAAATACAAGGGTGGAGAACTCATTGCGTCTCCATCCCTTCAGAGTGCCGATAGCTTAATTAGAAGATGAACTTCGCACTTATTTGTCCAATCCTCGCGGGTGCGGTGTTCGTGACCTGACCGAACTGACTGCTATTGGCATTGCCGATTACAGAGCTGGATAGGAAATTGGGATGGTTAAAGACGTTAAACATTTCGAAGCGGAAGTTTAATGCCATGCTCTCCGTAAGCTTAGTGTCTTTTCCCACTCCCAGATCGGTGTTAATAGCTCCTGGCCCACTAAAGGAATACTGCTTCGCGCTACCAGTCACTCCGCAAGTTTCATAACCGCAACTGAGGTTATTAGCGAAGGCTGATGGGGAAAAATAGTCGTGTGCACCGCCGGGAAGAGCTGTGTGAGGATTGAGTTTCTGGAGTGGACCGACGAAGTTTGGATAGTCTAATCCAATGTTGGTTAGAGCAAAATCGCCGCCACTCCTGAGGCTAACAGGAGTCCCCGTATTAAAGCGGCTGATGCCGGTAATGTGCCAGCCATTGGCTACTCGGCGGTTACCAAGCAAGCGCTCAAACGGTAGGTTCCAGTTATAGCTCACCACGAGGTTATGCCGCATGTCGAACGTAGATGGCCCATAGGCTCGAGATGGGTCGCGTGGATCGTATTTAGCTGAATAACTATCGAGCGAGTGCGCGTAAGTATAACCGATTAACAGAGTCAAATCGCGCGCACGACGTTCCGCAGAAACTTGCAGTGAGTTGTAATTCGAGTTTGCTGAGTTCTTGATGTATGTCGCTGAGGCGAAGGCCACAACCGGTCCTCCGGCGGAATTCTGATAGTTGGGGCTAATGGTCTGGTTATTAATGAGGCCAGTGAGGGTACCGTAGTAGGTTTGACCACCTTGCGTGTAGACCCCACCTTCTCCGCCCGGGCCGCAGCCTGCAAGCGACTGGCAGAGGGCACCATTGCCCCAGAGTATGTCCTCGCCACGCTCAATGTGATGTCCCTGCGTGCCGACGTAGGCCACCGTTAAAACCGTCGACTTGTCGAGCTGGCGCTGGAGGGAAACGTTATAGTGTTCCGCCATTTGTGTCTTGTTATGGTTGTAGTAACCAGGTAGGTAAAGAGGCATGAGCGATCCGAACTTGAAATTAGGAAAGGGTCCAGGACCGGATGGGAATGTAAAGGGGAAGTGCTGCCCTTGGGAAACCCCGTTTGCGCGCGTTATGTATGGGCTTGCGAACTCTGTTGGTTGTGGCGATGCCCAGTACAGGCCCCATGGGGCATCCCCGATGATACCGAAGTTGCCCTTGTCAGCGGCGCCCAGATAATAAACTCCGTAAGCGGCACGAATACTGGTCTTGTTTTCACCCCAGATACCGCCCGAAGGCGCATAGGCAATACCAATACGAGGTCCAAAGTTGTTGTACGGAGTCGGAGAAATCGTGCTAGGAACTCCCGGGTCTCCCGGCACGACGTTTCCCGGAGGTGAGTCGGGGAACTTGGTGGATTGTACTCCCGGCTCTGCAGTGGTCAAGCGACCAAATACGTCGCTCCAAGGCCGGGCCACGTCCCAACGAAGGCCGAGGTTGACGGTCAGATTGGATTTAGCTTTCCAGGTATCTGAAACAAAGAGGGCGCCATACCGCGTGCGATTGTCGAGAAGCTGGACCGAGCACTGTACGAATGCCCCAGGAGCCCCGATGTAGTAATCGGAAACATCCGAATTCGTTTCATTGCCGCTGAACTGGAAATATCCGTTTGGGCCGCACTCGTTTCGAACATTCAGTTGGTAATACCGGAAGTCGCCACCAACGCTGAGCGAATGGGTACCCATCGTCTTGCTGAAGGTGTCGCTGACACCATAGGTACTGTCAGGCTGATAGAGATTCAACCAATTGTTGCCAACCGCAAAGTTGTTGAACAGTAGCATCGGCAGGGATGACGGGTATCCAGGTGTTCCGGTGTTGATGAGCCCACCGGTGGTGGGGTCGGTATTGAAACCAAATTGGCTGTAGCTCGAAATCTTAGAACTGGCAGACGGCTGTGAGGTTCTAACCGCCGTCCGGAAAAACTGGATGCGCGCGACATTAACGGCGGTGTTGCCAAACGTCTTCGTGTTGCTCATCGCGAACAATTGGTTGCGCGATGGAACGGTGGCCGGAAAACCTGGCACATTCGTCACACCTTGGTACGCCTGTTGGTAGACAGGCTGAATTGCAGTCGAATCATCGTAGTGATAGTAGAACGACCAGGTACCACTCATTTGGTTAATAAAATCTATCCGCTCGGCCATGTTGGTATCAGTCAGCTTTCCGCTATGGCTTGAGTCAGAGTAGTTGAAGCCCCCGGGCAGATTGGCTGCTGGAATAAATTGCAAAGTCGCTTGGCTGATAGGATCGATGTAGGCAGAGATGTCGTGACCCGGCACACTAGCACCAGTGCTGTCGACGGTGGTCACACCGGTACCTAGCTGGTTGTACATCGTTGTCCCAGCGACAATCGTGCCGCCGCCGCGATTCATAAGGGTTTGCGCCCATGCGGTGCCCTGCACGACGGAATTGAGTACGCTATCCGGAAAGATGCCCTTACGTTCATCGTTGCTTAGAACTTGCATGACGCCCGTGCTGAGCCCGGCTACCTGACGTGTTTGCTGAACGTCGGTGAAGAAGAAGATCTTGTCCTTCCATATCGGACCGCCAAAAACTCCGCCAAATTGATGTTGCTTCAATTCGGCTTTCGAGGTGTCAAAATAATTGACTGAATCCAATCCCTGGTTGCGATAAAACTCGAATAGCGTTCCATGGAAGCGGTTAGTTCCGGATTTCGTCACCGTGTTCATAACTGAACCGGTGAACTTGCCATACTCGGCACTGAAACTGTTAGTGAGCAGGCGGAACTCAGCGATGGAATCGGCGTTCGGGATCAGACCTGCACCCATATTCTTAGTTTCATTGACTTCGGCGCCGTTCACCAGAAAGGCATTGGCGTATTCTGGCTGGCCATCAGTAGAGACGTTTCCTGAGGAGGTGTACAAGCCGGAAGCGGGGCCGCGGTCGGAATATCCACCGTTGGTATTTAATGGCGAAACGCCTGCCTGTAGTGAGAGCAAGTCGAGATACGAACGACCATTCAGCGGCATTGCTAGAATTTGGGGAGACTCGATGGTGGTGCCCGTCGACGTACTCACGGTTTCGACTTGAACGGCATTCGCCTCTACAGATACCGTATCTTGCGTGCCCCCAACCACGAGGGTCAGATCGAATCGCAATTCATCGTTCACCTTGAGGTCGATATCGTTTAGCGTCGCTTGCCGAAATCCCGTAACGTTGGCATTGATTTTGTAGTGTCCGGGCGGTAGCGCTAGAAACATGTACGCGCCTTGAGGGTCGGTACTGGTTCCGCGGTTGAGGTTTGTGGCCACTTCGGTTACGGTGACGCGGGCCCCGGAAATAACGGCTCCAGAACTATCGCGAACATATCCTTGGATGGATCCGGTCACGTCCGCATTCAAACCGGCAGCAGTAGCCAGAAGAACTAGGACACAAAGAGATGAAAAACGGTAACCAGAACGATGCATATGCCCCCTCGATTTAGCAGATCGTATGACAATACTGCTTATGTGCATTTCTGCAAGCGAAATAGTGCGAAACTGATGCGCCTTTTAACTGCGAGCGTTTGAAAGCGAATCGCGCGAACGCGCACCTTGATAGCAGATCCTCGGACATCAAGGGCAATTGTCATATAATACAACCTAATTGAGACTGTCAAGCAATAATTACGCGAATCCACGCGAAAAAGGATGGAGACAGTTTGGAAACTCCTCTGACAGTCAGTGCTTAGGAAATTGACGGCCCCGTTTGTGACTTCTCGCCACTTGAGTGCCAATATTTGAATCCAAAGTAGACTGGAACTCCCATCACTACGATTAGCAGGCCGGGTATTGTAGTTTGGCTACGATACCGGAACAGTACACAGAGGATTGTGGATGCGCAGAGTACATAAAACACGGGAATGATCGGATATCCAAAAGCGCGGTATGGCCGCTCCGCCTTCGGCTGGATGTGACGCAGTCGAAGCACCCCCGCAATGGTCAAGATGTAAAAGATCAGCGCGGCGGAAATAATGTAATCAAGCAGATTGCTGTACAAGTTTCCATAAGTGCGAGTTGAAGGCTGATACGTCCGCACGCTGAGTAACACGATCGCCCAAGCTGCTTGCATGACGAGCGCTTGTCCGGGCACGTTTGCGCGATTCAAGCGCGACGCTCTTTTGAAGAAAAGTCCGTCGAGCGACATGGCGTAATAGGCGCGCGCACCCGACAAGATAAGGGCGTTCATGCAACCAAACGCCGCGACCATGATCGTGACCGCGATTAGATCTGGGCCTACCGAAGGGAAGATCGCATGCATCATATTCGCGGCGACTCTGTCCGCAGGCGCGTGCTGAATCTCGTGAAAAGGCAAATCTACGAGGTAAGCAAAATTCGCCAGGATATAAAGTCCAATCACCAGGATCGTTCCCAAGGCGAGCGAAAGCGGCACGTTGCGAGTTGGGTTCCGGACTTCGCCAGCCGTGAAGGTAATGTTGTTCCACGCGTCAGCCGCGTACAGCGCTCCGATTTGTGCAATGCAAAGGGCGATCAAGATTCCAAATTTTGTTTGAGGTGAATGCGCTGCGGAAATTACGCTCGCTCGATCGGGTGTCCACGCATGAGAGAAGTTTGCGTGCACGATGGTGGAATTCCATCCCATGAAGAGCCCTATTATGATCACCGCCAGGAGCGAACCGATTTTCATCACCGTAAAAACGTTCTGGACGCCTTTTCCATACTTGAGTCCATTCATGTTGGCCCAAGTCAGAAACCCGATCACTGAAAGCGCCACGAGTTGCGCGGTGGAGAGAGATACGGCGTAGCCGGGCAGCAAGTGCAGTGGCGGTACTATGTAATTCGTTTCTGAAATTGCTGGCCAAAGCACGCCAAGATATCTCGAGAATCCGATCGAGGAGGCCGCAATTGTTCCTGTTTGAATAACGAGGAAAAGCGTCCAACCATACAGAAACCCCCAGAGTGGAGAGTAAGCTTCTCGAAGATAAATATATTGACCGCCGGCTTGTGGCATCATTGCCCCAAGCTCACCATATGACAAGGCTGCTGCCAGCGTGAGGACTCCAGCTAGCGCCCAAGCGAGGAGCAACCATCCGCCGCTTCCAACTTCTCGCGCCATTTCGCCGGCTACGATGAAGATACCCGAACCGATCATCGACCCGGCCACAATCATGGTTGAGTCAAACAAGCCAAGACTTCGGTGAAGGCTGCGGCCGCTGCCCGAACGACCTTCCATTTTTAAGTTCTTAGGTACGGGCTCTGCAATTGATTTATTTACAAGATCCCTCAATGAGTGTTCTCCCATACCCAAGATCGTTAACGCTTAGCATGAGTTGTGAGCTCGGCAGCAAGGACTTGATATCAGTTCGGAAGTAACCCTATCTCGCGCACAATTTCTCTGAAGTCAGAGCGGGAGCGGAAGGTGTCGAATCGCGGATCCTGAGGCAAAGTGAAAAGCTTCATGCTTCGCTCCTGGCAGGCACGCCGGAGCCACGCGATCATTCGGCTAGGCTCGGCAAGAGCGGCGTAAGCGGCTGCGATGTCATAAGAAGGCAGACGGTCCGCAGAAGATGCGCACTTGAGTTCGCGTAGAATTTCGCGCGCGGACGGCTTGTCTCCTGCCATCGCATGCATGTGGGCCTGCATCGCTTTCGCGCTATGATTTCCACGAGCTAGGCGCAGTGCAGCGTCAAATTCGGAATGGGCAGCCCGAAAATTACCTTTCTGTTCCAGAGCCTGCGCGAGGTACATATGTGTCCAAGCGAAATTCGGGTCTAGTTCCAAAGCATTTTTGTAGTGCAGAATTGCTGCATCAAATTGCCGAGCCAGATATGACGTAAAACCGGCCCAGACAAGCGTGATAATTGAAAGGGGGTCAATCTCAAGAGCGTTGGCAATTGCCAAATGTGCGGCATCGTGCTGTCCTCTGGCCGACAGCAAATTTGAGTACCAGTGATACCCGAGCGCGTACTCCGGGTTGCACTGAATAGCGCGCCGGTATTCCCGGTCTGCCCCTTGCCAGTCACGTTCGAAATGTAACAGGACATCGGCCAAGGAAACATGCGCTTCGGCAGCAGTTGGGTCGATCGCGATAGCATTCAGCGCTGCCCGTCGGGCGGAAGGCATAACCCCGGACGGAGAGACGAACTCATAAAAAGAAAGAAGCGTCAGAGCATCTGCAAGGCCCGAGTAAGGCAAGGCAAAGTTTCGATCATGTTGAATGGCAGATTCAAAACATCGAACTGCTTTCCGAAGACATTCTTCGCTGCGCTGTTTCCAAAAATACCGACCTTTTAAATATGCTTCGCGGGAAGCGCAGCCATTATTTTTTCGCGCCAAAGTATTGTGTTTCGGCAGGCGTACTACCTTAAGCCAAATACAACGCACTATCTGTTCTAGCAGCTGCGCGGGAATTTCGTCGCCACGCACCTGGTTCGTTCGATAGGCTTGCGTCCATAAGACTGCCCCCGTGCGCGCATCCACGAGACACACGTCCAGAATAAGATCGGCAGAATCTTCCCGCATGCTCCAACTCAGCTGGTGGTTAGTTCCTTCCCATGCAGAAACGGAGTTTGCCTCGAGATTTTCTTCTGCAAAATCTCCAACCGAGACATTGATTCGTTCCGAGCTGATTTCGCGAAAAGCGCTGAGCGTTCTTGCCGTCATTGCATCGCAAAAATCCTCGCGGTTCGGTGGAGGGCAGAGGTTTCGAAGTGGGGTGATATGGAGGGTTATACGTTTCTCACCCTGGACCCGCTGTTGAGACATCCGTTCAGTTTCAGCACGATCCTTTCGCTGGACATGGCCCCTCCATCCTTCAATTTCAGATCGAAATGCGAACACTGTACCCAAATGTTTATGAAAGTGTCGATGGACCGGGAGTCCTTCGTTTCTTTCCCAGAGCTGCACCGTCCGAACTTCGCGGCGCAAGTAGTTAGCGATCTCTTTCCATGAATCCAATCGGTCGTCGGTTCGCGCTCGATCAAGCGCCCGCGGGAGACGACCGAATTCTAAACCAGAATCTAACCCCATTTGGCATGACCCCACTGCAAAATGTGGCGACTGGCCCGATAGCAACTTTGTCTCGGGTTGAACTGCTAAAGAAATTTCCAGCGCCCAGTTCGTCGATGCAGACTACACCGCGAAGCTTGCTTGCAGCAAGGCTTTCTTTGATCCCACATTTTGTTTAGGTAAACATTTCGTACTATTTCGCTTGTTCGCGCAGCTGGATTCATTTACCCATATCTCCTCGGGTCGCGGTCAGAATTTGTGGAGTCCAGTAATTGACCTCTTGCCCGAATAGATCGTCTGGGAAGGATTTACGGTGAAGCGAATCGGAGAAGGAAGTATCGCGACGGGAGCATTTGAAGCTCCGGGATGGTTCCGTTATACGAACAGCTACGAGTTCATGGAAAGAATTCGAACTGGAATGCCGCCAGTAATTATTTGCGTCGCGTGCAATGGCGGCATTCAAGGCAAAGAAGCCAATGAATCAATTCCTGAGACGGCTGACGAGATTGCCGAGTCGGTTCACGCGTCCTACCAAGCTGGTGCCTCGATGGTTCACATTCACGCGCGCAACCCGAGACAGTTGACCGATGGCGCTCGAGACACCGAGACTTGGAGGCAAGTTCTCAAAAAGGTTCGTAGCTGTTGTCCCGAGATCATCATTAACGCTACGACTGGCGCAGGTCCGGGCATGACCATGGAAGAGCGTTCCGCGTGTCTAGCAGCGGGCCCGGAAGTCGCTTCATTGAATCTCGCGCCCGATATGAGCAAGTTCCATCTGAAGGAACGCTCGGCGCCGCTGGCCTTTCCCCGACCCGCGCTCGATATCGATGAATGCATACCTTTCACATATGGTCAGATCCATCAATTCGCGGCGGAGATGAAGCAGCGCGGGGTTAAGCCGGAACTGGAGCTTTATCATCCTGGTTGCGCCTGGGTCGTGCGTTACTTGATCGAGAATGACTTGCTCGAAAAGCCGTACTGGATGCAGACCGTCATGGGTTACCAGACCAGCAGTTATCCTACAGTGGAAAATATACTTCAGATATTGAAAGAGTTCCCCGAAGACTCGCTCTGGTTGTGTTCGGCTATCGGCCCTTTCCAGTTGCCGCTTACGACACTCGCTACATTAATGGGGGGCCATGTGCGGGTCGGCCTCGAAGATAATGTCTACTATTCGCGCGGCCGGAAAGCGAGAAGTAATGCCGAGCTGGTACAAAGATCGGTGCGCATCGCACACGAACTGAACCGCGAGGTTGCAACCCCTCGGCAAGCGCGTGAGATGCTGGGTCTGCGTGTGCAGCCGACTCACTACTAGAATGCTGCTGGTCCCCACTTTGCTATTTAAGCTATGATACGATGATTTGCGTATGCTCCCACTGACCCTGTTTTTCTTTGCCGTCTCAACCACCTCGCCTGCACTTCCTCCCGGGGCGGGGAAGCCGATTGTGGAGCGCATGTGCAGTTCTTGCCATGCACTAAAAGTAGTAACCTCCAAGCGTGCCTCTCCCGAACAGTGGGCACAACTGGTCGACCAGATGGTTTCGCGCGGGGCGGAAGGGACTGATGACGAGATCGAGACCGTTGTTGAGTATCTGTCGAAGAATTTCGGTCTAGATAGTCCGCCTCCCGCCGTGGACAAATCCGCCACCCCACTCGTACACGTCAATCAGGCTACGGCGGCCGAACTGTCAGCGGCGCTCGATCTCCCTTCTGCTCAGGGACAAGCTATCGTCGCCTATCGCGAGCAGAACGGAAAGTTTAAGGACTGGCACGATCTCACCAGGGTTCCCGGTGTTGACGCCAATAAGATTGAAGCGAACAAAGACCATCTGATTTTCTGATTTCGCTCAGATTTTCCGCTATGCGAATCCGTCACTCAAACGGCGCTCCTGATGTTCCCGCTTCGACTGCCCTGGTGATTGTCCCCTGATGACTGAGGCGGCGACCACAAATCGTTCAACCGCCCGCCCCACCCATTCTCGCCATGTGGTGCTTGCCCTTGTGGTGGGGGCCTACATGATTACCTACATGGATCGCGTGAACCTGGCGTCGGCGGTTCCGGTGATCCAGCGCGAGCTGGGGTTCTCGATGATCACCATCGGGTGGATCTTCGCGGCGTTTCGCTGGGGATATGCGTTTTTCCAAATTCCCGGCGGTTGGATGGGAGACCGGATCGGCGGGCGGCGTGCGCTTTCGCTAGTAGTCGTCTGGTGGTCGATTTTCACCTCGCTTACTGCGTTCGCTTGGAACGCGCTCTCGATGGGAGTGTGCCGGTTTTTATTTGGCATGGGTGAAGCGGGCGCATTTCCCATCGCTACCCGGTCACTGTCCGGGTGGATGCTGCCAATGGAACGGGGTTTCGCCCAAGGTCTGACTCATGCAGCATCGCGGGTTGGAGCGGCATTAACTCCGCCTCTGGTCGTGCTGCTGATGCTTCATTTTGGATGGCGTACTCCGTTTTTTCTTTTTGGCTTAATTGGACTGGGCTGGTCGGCAGGCTGGTACTGGTATTACCGTGATACCCCATCGGAACACCGCTTCACCAACACGGCCGAAAAATCGCTGATTGAGAATGCCGTCGGACTGCGCGCGGCAAGAACCCAAGCAGTCCCGTGGGGCCGAATTTTGCGCAGCCCGTCTCTGTGGACTCTGTCCTTGATGTATTTCTGTTACGGTTACAGCATCGATATTTATCTCGACTGGTTCCCCAAATATCTCAATGATCATCGCGGGTTCAATCTTACGCAGATGGGCCTTTATGCCAGCCTTCCTTTGCTGGCAGGCGCCGGCGGGGATCTCTTCGGGGGTACGATTTCCGATCGCTGCGCCCGGCGCTTCGGAGACCTGAAGCTTGCCCGCCGTCTGGTCGCGGTTGCCGGTTTTATCTTGGCTGCGATTTTTATTCTTCCGGCTACGTTCACCGCCAATTCCACCGCCTCGGTGCTCTACTCCTGTGTCGCGGTTTTCGGCCTGGAGGTGACAGTCGGCGTGGCTTGGGCAATCCCACTGGACATCGGGGGAGAATACGCAGGAACGGTGGCCTCGGTGATGAACACATTCGGCAACCTGGGAAGCGCAGTTTCTCCGGTGCTGCTCGCCTACCTGGTGGGAGTTTACGGCTGGAATTTACCTTTTCTGGTCTGTGCTGTGCTGTGTGTGGCCGGAGCGATGTTTGGTTTAGCTATCGATGCGGACAAAAAGATCGCCTAACGATATGATTTTGGCTGGGCACAAAAACAGATTTGGCCAGTTCTTAATTGGAAGAGTTCAACCGAAAAATGGTCGTGATAGTATGATATGACCATTATGGCGCTAGGATCACGATGAAAATTAATCCGGATAAATGTGTCGCCTGCGGGAATTGTGTTTATGTCTGCCCAGTTGGAGCAATTTACATTGACCCTGCCGTCAAGCGTGCCACCATCGACCGCAACGAATGCGTTGAGTGTTACGCCTGCTACTACGGTCTGAGCACGGAAAATCTGAACCCCGGCTTCGTGCGCACGGTACGAAAAATATTTCAATTAGGGCGGGTGCGTTTTGATCCCGAACCTGACGTTTGTCCCACCGCGGCGTTTGAACCCGATCAATTGCAATGGCCGCGTGTGGTCCGGCGCGCGTTCTCCGACCCTCGCGCTACGCACGAATCCACCGGAGTGCAGGGCCGCGGTACCGAAGAAGTAAAGACCAATGACGTGACGAAACGGGTGAAGCAGGGCGAAGTTGGTTTTACGATCGAATTCGGCCGCCCCGGGGTAGGAGTATGGTTCCGCGATATCGAAAAGATGACGCGCGCGCTGGCTCGTGCCAAGATTCCTTTTGAGAAAAGAAACCCGCTTACCCTCTTGATGAGCGACGTGACAACCGGAAAACTTAAAGACGACATTCTCAACGAGAAAGTCCTCTCCGCTATCGTTGAGATAAAAGTGACGGTCGACCGCACGGAAGAAGTGATTCGGATCGTGCACGAAGTCGAAAAAGAAATTGACACCGTGGTGGCTCTTGGCGTGGGGACCCGTTGCGACGAACACGGTGAGGAAAATATTGTTGCACCGATCCTGGAACGCATGGGATACCAGATCGCACGGGCGAAGACCAATACCGGCTTAGGCAGAATTACAAATCGTGACCAAGAAGAAGCGTCGGTGCAGGTTGGAGCAGCAACTACCTGGCAACTCATGTTTAGCAGGATTGAGTGAAAGATCAACCGTTCACGCCTTACGCCGCGGACCAGCATGAAACACTCGACAGTTCTCCGGTTATTGATTTGATCGAGGCCTTTCGCCGCTCGAAAGCTATGTTTGCGGCAGTTTCCCTTGGGGTTTTCGACACTATCGAAGATGCCCCCGCCACTGCCGATAAGATCGCTAGTGTGCTGCAACTCCCGCTGCAGTCGCTTGAACGTCTGCTCGATGCCTGTGTCGGACTCAAGTTACTACGAAAAAACGACGGGTCGTATGCTAACGAACCTGTCGCCAGTGTGTATCTTTGCCGCCGCAGCCATCGCGCTCTGATCGGCTACATTCTTTACTCTAATGACGTTCTCTTTCGTTTATGGGGTCACCTTGAGGATGCGGTCCGAGAAGGCACCTCACGGTGGGAGCAGGAATTCGGCGCTAACGGTGGCATCTTCGATAACTTCTTCCGTAGCCCGGAGGCGAAAGCAACGTTTCTTCGCGGCATGCACGGATTCGGTCTGCTCAGTTCACCCAAGGTCGTTGATGCTTTCGATCTCTCAGAATTTCGGTTAATGGCCGACGTGGGAGGCGGAACGGGACATTTGGCGATGGCAGCTTGTTCGCGATATACCAACCTCCATGCCGTAATATTTGATCTTCCCGACGTAGTCGAAATCACGGAAGGCTACTTAGATAAATCAGGATTGCCTGCGGAGCGCATGTCTGTCGCCGCAGGTGATTTCTTTCGCGATCCATTACCCAAAGCTGACCTGATCGCCCTGGGACGAATTCTTCATGATTGGTCCGATATGAAGGTTGGAAAGTTACTGACCAAAGTATTCGAAACTTTGCCCTCAGGCGGAGCGGTATTAATCGCGGAGAAGCTACTGGACCAACAAAAGACTGGCCCGTCCTCTGCGCTTCTTCAGTCCCTGAATATGTTGGTGTGTACCGAAGGACGGGAACGAACCTTGAGCGAATACCGTCAGCTTGTGGAAGCGGCGGGTTTTGAACAGGTGGAAGGCCGAATTACAGGCGCTTACCTCGACGCAGTGATAGCCAAAAAGCCTTGACTGGGGCGGCAAAAGAGGTTACATGGAAGGAACTGGAACGACGGTTCGACTGGACAATGGTGTTATGATACTGGGAACGGCACGACTGCGTGTAGGTTCAGCCGGAGGGTAGGCGCCTGATTCGAAGACAGACGATTACCGCCCAAGTCATCAATTACATTCTTGATCTCATAAAAAAAGGGCATGTAAAGCCCGGCGAGCGGCTCCCTACTGAAAAGCAGCTGACCGAAGAACTTTCAGTCAGCCGGACTTGCGTTCGCGAAGCGATCAAGTCGCTGCAGTCTCTTCAACTCATCAGCGTCAAGCCTAAGATCGGGGCCGTGGTGCTGGAGCCTACTCCGGTTGCGCTGATAAACGCCGAGTATCTTTCCACTTCGGCTTTCATGCAGCAGGCGGAATCTCTGATCGAATTCCGCAAAGTGCTTGAACTGGGTCTGGTTGCACTCGCGGCGGAGAAGGCGAACGAAGCCGACTGGACAGCGATGCGTGGAATACTTTCTGAACAGGAAGCCGCGTTAAAAATGGACCGCAGCACCCGTCATGGCAACACTGTTTTTCACGAGTCGATTAACGGCGCCAACCTCAAGTTTCATAAAGCGGTAGCAGCAGCGACACGGAATCCGCTGGCTATCATGGTTCTCGAAGCAATTTCGGCGCCGCTTGCCGAAGTAAGCCGCCGCACCAATGAAATGCCGGGAGTGCCTGAAGCCGGCCTGCGTCAGCACTGGGCGATTTATCGAGCCATTCGCGAAAATAATCCGGAAAAAGCTCGCCGGGCGATGCAGGCGCACTTGGCAGCCGCAGAGCGCAATGCGCACATTCTGGAGAGTGAAGACCACCCCGAGTCGCTGAAGGCGCACGCATCTTCGGCGCGCAAAGAGCATCCAGTTTTGCTGCGGTAAATATCGCCGGCCGGGCCAAGTCTGCTTTGTTGCTGAAAGCCAAGAAATCTACTTCGAATCTACTTTGATCACTGTGTAAGTGAAAGTCTTCAAAATTTTTAGTTGGTGCGGTACCTTCGCCGGAATGTGCACGATGTCACCAGGAGCGAGTTGTTGAATTGTGCCGCCGTCAATCGATTTGCCCCGAATTTCATTAGGCTTGACAGTTTTCGGATTGACGACGGTTCCACCAACCACAAGAGTAGCCTCGCCGCTATTCACGATAAAGATGTCGGCCTGGGTTTCGTGCACCTCAGCCCTGCCGTCGCCTTCACGATGTGAAATCCCGATGAGATGATTGTTGTAAGTGCCAAGTGGCTGCCAGGCAAACTTCTGATCGTCCATTTTTCTGGCGAGGTCCTTATCAGCCTTTTGATCCGTGGCGCCCTTCCATACGCCAAAACCTTCAAGGTCGCCAGCATGTGAAATATTTACAAACGTCAGAATTGCGAATAGCACGAATAATTTCTTCATCTCCATGCCAGTTTTGTGAAAGGGCTGCTCTCAGTAGGAATATACTATAATATGACTTCCATGCTGCTGCTCCTGCATGTGTGCAAAACCCGCTTCCTCAATCTCCCACTCGCAATAATTCTTACCGCAGCGCTTGGAAATATAGTTAGTGCGCAAGATCAAAATGCCAATCACGGTGGCGATTTTGGCCAGGCGTGGGTCGGAGCGCGCATCATCGATGGTTCCGGGAATGCGCCAGTCGAGAACGCAACTCTTTACATCCTTAACGGCCGTATTGCGGCGATCGGCAAGCGCGTAAAACTTCCGCGGGGAGTCCGGCGCGTCGACGCGTCGGGCAAGACAATTATTCCCGGGCTGATCAGCGCTCACAGTCACCTTAATGATCCCAGCCAATTTGGAATTTATTTGCGCGACGGTATAACGACGGTGCTGAGTCTCGGCGGCGACAAAGAATTTGCTCTCCGCGAGCAGGCGAAGGTCGCGTCCGGGATCGCACCGCATTTATACGTCGCGGGACCTATTCAGGATTCCACCGCGATTCCTGGTGCGGTCGCCGTGACGACTCCGGAAGCAGCTCGTAAGAGCGTAGACGAGTTGGTCAGTCATAAGCCCGACATCGTGAAACTTCGGGTGGATGACTTTCTCGGGGCGCGCACCAAAATGCCGGCCGACATTTATGGAGCAGTCATCGATGAAGCTCACAAGAATGGTTTTCGCACTGCGGCCCATGTGGTGCTGCTGGATGATGCCAAGGGCCTGCTGCGTGATGGAATCGATTACATCGCGCATAGCGTTCGCGACCGCGAAGTGGATCAAGATTTCATCGATTTAATGAAAGCGCGCGGCGTTTTTTATTGCCCCACGCTGACTCGCGAAGTTTCCGTCTTTGCCTATTCCGATACGCCATCTTTTCTGAGCGATCCGTTTTTGTTGAAAGAAGCCGACGCCGCTGAAATCGCCAAGATGGAAGATCCGAAGCATCAAGAGGCGGTGCGCAATGACAAGGGCGCGACGTGGTACAAAGAGCATTTTCCGATTGCGCTACACAATCTGAAAGCTCTTTCAGATGCTGGAATCGACATCGTCATGGGAACTGATAGTGGGGGTGGCCCCGGTCGCTTTCAAGGTTACTTCGAGCATCTCGAACTAGAATATGAAATTAAGGCCGGGCTCACACCCATGCAGGCACTGGTCTCCGCGACCAGCGCTCCGGCGAAGTTATTAAGAATCAGTGACCGCGCCGGGACGCTGGAAAAAGGCAAGTCAGCAGATTTCGTGGTCCTCTCTGCAAACCCACTTGAGGACATCCGCAACACACGCAAGATTGACTCGGTTTGGATTGGCGGAGTGCGCGTTCCCGCAAAGCGGTAGACTTCCTCCCTTCTAAGGCTGAGCCTTCGTCGGGAAAGTATAAAAGTCGTAGCGGATCGTCCAGTGTGCCTCGTTACCCGGTTCAATCTTCAAGTGGATATAAGGCTCGACGGCCGCGACGGTTGAAATGGCCCAGAAATTTACTTTCAGCAGCGGTTGATCGCCGGTGAAATGTACGCCCGCTCCAGTTTTCAGATTCTCAAGTTTGAAGTCGTAATCTTTAACATCGTTCTGCGATCCCGTTAATTCGGAAAAGACTCCGTTTTTACCCTCAATATCACGCGGGAAATGAATTTCATCTCTCACAATTTCTGCGCGATCTTTGAAATCCCGCGTCGCCATTGGCGCGAACACAAATTTGGCGGCCACACTTGGTCCCACCACCTCATGGTCGATCACGAAAAAATTGTGGTTGTATTGAGTCGTGTCGATGGCTTTTGTGCCCGTGTTTTTGAGTGAATGTTCCAGCAAAAGCTGAGGTCTACCTTTTACCAGCCGAACCGTCTTGGTGTACACATATGCGTAGCCCTCATCTGAACGCAGGCGTTGCGTGAATTCGATGCTGCCCGTGTGCTTCCGGATACTCCACTTTCCGGGATCGACGATTTCGTAAGTGTCATACGGACGATAGGCTTTCTCATCCGGCTTGCGAACCGTGCCAATGCCGATGCGCACAAATGTCCCGCCGACTTTGGCTTCGTCGTATCCTAGGCCGCTATCGTTGCTGCGAAACTCCTCGACAGGACCGGTAATTGCATCATGGATCTTGGGATCGTGATGTTCGTACCATCGCGCAAAGTATTGATGGTCTTTGTACTTCAAACTGGAGATCACGCCCGACCAATCGAAACGCGTGCCCTGATAAGAGCCGTGTTGAGCATCCGGCAACATGAGTTCCGCATGAATCAAGCCATTTGTTATTTCAGCTTTCGGGTAGTCCTGGCCGATGAGGAAAGAATTGCAAAGACCCACCACCGCAAAGAGATAAATTACTTTTCGCATTGTCGGACTGTAATGGCTAATCGCGAGATGTGAAGAACAAAATGCAAGATCAGCGTCGCTCTGAGGCTTCGAGTTCATCAACGTGCGTGGCCAGTCGGATCCGAGCAGGCGGGAAAGGCCGCTACCTGCCGATCCTTTGTCGCGAGGGTGGCAACGGGCACAATAATCAGTTGTGCTGTTGGAATATCGAATTGACTGAATTTTCCTCCGCGCATTGCGATCGGGTTTCATAATGCTGGTATTCCTTCCGCTGTCTTTTGTACGTTCACAAAAACGCGCCACGAGGATGCCGAACTCTCCAAGCGATGTAATAGGTCGAGGGCGCAATTGGGGCGAGCTCGTGAATCCGAACCATTTAGGAAAAATTGTATTGCGCGGAACAAGGCTACATTACCCATCTGAAAAAATCAGTGCAGGAAGAAGTTTACGAATCGCCGTACCAGACTTAAGCGCTTGTCGCTCTCCGTCGCAGGCCCCCAGTCGTTAGGCGGATTTTGGATTCCCCAAACGTTACTCGGTTCATCAAGTGCCAATCCGAGCAGCCACGACTTCTCATACTCGGCAAGGGAGATACAGTTCACCACACGTGCGGTCACACTGCGCGTGATGGGAAGATCCTGCAGCTCGACTGCAGCTCCAACCTCGATGGGGCGACTGACTCGGATAGCGCATCCTTGCGGATTTGCGAGGATCACCAGACAATGTTGCGAAAACTTATCAGTCGGATTCAAACTAATCAGCGTGATTGGAATCTCGCAAGGAATTCTGGAGCTACGACGGAAATTTGATGCGGGGCGTCCTCGGTCATCGTCCAACGTTATTGTGCGCAGTTTTGGGGGAGCGTAAGGTCTTTTAGGAGACGGGTCATCGATCATCAATCCTCCGCCGGGCGACTGTTCTGGGTGTATCTAACAAGTGGTGGTAGCAGAAGTATTATCCATCACATGGTTTGGTCCACTTCGCGGATCGTTCCGCTGCACTCGTATCTCGATTGGAGTCTGATCAACGGCCATTTATTCGGATTGTTGTGTAAATCAAGTATTTACCAGGTGCGATCTTTAGTTGGTGCGGTAGATTAGCTGGAATATGCACAATTGCACCCTGCGTCACTTCACTTTCGCTCCCGCCCTTTATCGATAATCCTCGTATCTCGTGAGGCTTGATCATTTTTGCATGCAAAATCTCTCCTCCAACGACTAAAGTTGCGTTTCCATCCTGCACTATCCAAATTTCAATTTGTGATTGATGGACCTCTGCAGGACCGTCATCTCGTAAAAACGATGTGGCGATCAGATGGTCGCGATAGTTCCCCAACTCCTCCCATGGGACTTCTGTCTCGGCAGTGTGGCTGACCACACCATTCCATACGGCGAAACCTTTTGGATCCCCACGCGATGAGGAGGCGAGAGTCAAAACCAGTGCACTGACCAACATGATGGTGGCATGCTTCATTCGCGAGCTCCCAATTAAAAGATAAATTTCGCGCTTATCTGACCTATACGACCCGGCGCCGTGTTGGTAGCCTCACCGAATTGACCACTGTTAGCATTCCCGACCACGCCACTCGACAGAAAATTGGGATGATTAAAAACGTTGAACATCTCAACGCGGAAATTGATTGCTATCGCTTCGGTGAGTTTTGTGTCTTTCTCCACGCCCAGATCCGTGTTAATTGTCCCGGGGCCATTGAAGAGAAACTGTTTGGCGGTGCCAGTCACGCCACAAACTTCATAGCCGCAGCTGAGATTCGCAGCGAATGCTGCCGGATTAAAGTAGAGATGCGCCGACTCGTGCGGATTCTGCTTCTCGATCGGAGCAATTTGGTTCGGATAATCGAGCCCGCGATTGGTCAGCGCAAAGTCGCCCCCGCTTCGCATGTTCACCGGGACGCCAGTATTGAATCGGCTGATGCCTGTAATGTGCCATCCCTCTGTAAACCGGCGGCCGCCAAACCAACGATTGAATGGAATATTCCAGTTATAGCTGAAGACTAAGTTATGGCGCATATCGAATGACGAAAGTCCATATGCACGAGCTGGATCGCGCGGATCCCAAACGGCGGAGGCGTCGTCCAGCGATTTGGCATAGGTGTAGCTGGCCAAGAGAGTCAGATCCCGAGCGCGGCGTTCTGCGGAGACCTGCAGAGAGTTGTAGTTTGAATTTGCTGAGTTCTGGATAGATGTCGCCGTGGCAAACGCAACCACCGGACCGCCACTTGAATTATGGTAATTCGCGCTGATCGCCTGGTTATTGATTAGACCTGTGAACGTGCCATAGTACGTTTTGCCATTTAGCTGGTAAACGCCGCCTTCTCCACCCGGCCCGCAACCAGGAAGCGACTGGCACAGCGCCGCATCACCCCATATCAGGTCTTCGCCATGCTCAATGTGATGTCCTTGGGTTCCCACGTATGCAATGGTAAGGACGGTCGATTTATCCAGTTGCCGCTGGATGGAAACGTTATAGTGTGCAGCATTTGCGGTCTTATTCTTGTTGTAGTAGCCGGGAACATAAAGAGGCATGAGCGATCCGAACTGGAAGTTCGGGAACGGCCCGGGGCCCGATGGAAACGTAAAGGGGAAGTGCTGCCCTTGTGACACCCCGGTCGCCCGAGTGATGTAAGGGCTTGCGAAAGTGGTCGGTTGCGGGGACGCCCAATAAAGGCCCCAAGGCGCATCGCCGAGGATGCCGAAGTTGCCGTTATCGGCGGCACCTAGATAATAGATTCCGTAAGCCGCGCGAATGCTGGTTTTATTCTCACCCCAGATGCCACCAGAAGGAGCATAAGCAATACCGAGGCGGGGCGCGAGATTGTCCCATCGGGTAGGGGAAATCGTGCTAGGGACGCCGGGATCTCCCGGTACTAGGTTGCCCGGAGGGGAGTTGGGGAACTTGACGGACTGCTCTCCGGGAACTGGTGTGGTCAGCCGACCATAGACGTCGCTCCACGGCCGAGCAACGTCCCAACGCAGTCCATAGCTAACCGTTAGATTGGGACGTGCCTTCCAAGAGTCCTGGCCGAAAAGGGCAAAATAATGAGTGCGGTTGTCTAGAAACTGGACAGAGCATTGGACGAAACCGCTTGGGGCACCGATATAGTAATCGGAAACATCGGCACCAGTTTCGACACCGTTGAAATTATAAAATCCGTTTGGAGCGCATTCGTTTCGAGCATTGAGCTGATAGTAACGAAATTCACCACCCAAGCTCAGAGAATGATTGTCAATGGCTTTGCTTAAAGTATCGCCGACAGTAAAGTTAGTGTCGGGCTGATAGAGATTTAAGGAGGCGGTGCCGATCGCAAAGCTATTGAACGCCATTGTTGGGAGTGACGATGGATACCCTGGCGTTCCCGTATTGATTAAACCGCCGGTCGTGGGATCGGTATTGAAGCCATATGTAGAGTAGGAGGAAACCGGTTGACCGACAGGTTGTGCCGTGCGAGTTGCTGTGCGAAAAAATGAAAAGCGTGCGACATTGACAGTAGTGGAGCCGAGGGTTTTGGTATCACTTATGGTGAACAGCTGATTGCGCGACGGAACGCTTATAGGAAAGCCCGGCACGTTCTCCGGGCCATTGCCGTTGTACACCGGCTGGATCGCAGTTGAATCGTCGTAGTGATAATAGAATGACCAGTTTCCGGTCCTTTGATTGATAAAATCGATACGCTGAGACATGTTGCTGTCGATGATCGACCCACGGTGGCTTGAGTCTGAGTATTCGCCACCCGGTAGATTCGAGACGGGAATGAACTGAATCGTCGCTTTGGCGACCGGGTCTTCATAGGCAGACAGATCACGACCGGGAACACCGCCCGTAGTCACCGCAGTGCCGATTTGGCTATACATCGTAGGCGTGCAAGCCGGAGGTCCTGGACACGATGGTCCCTGTCCAACTATGGTTCCGCCTCCGCGGCTCATGAGGGTCGCAGCCCAGGCATCACCCTGGACATATGTATTAAGTACACCGTCCGGGAAAATACCATTGCGTTCGTCTGGCGTCATGACCTGCACAACTCCCGTGCTCGCACCCGCTACTTGCCGCGTTTGCTGAACATCAGTGAAGAAAAAAATCTTGTCGTTCCAAATCGGTCCACCAAATACCCCGCCGAACTGATGTTGCTTCAACTCTGCCTTCGTAATGTCGAAGTAATTCGTCGCATCCATCCCCTGGTTTCTGTAGAACTCAAAGAGAGTTCCGTGAAAGCGGTTGGTTCCGGACTTGGTCACTGTATTCATTACAGAGCCGGTGAACTTGCCGTACTCAGCACTGAAGCTATTGGTCAGCAGCCGAAACTCCGCAATTGAGTCGGCGTTTGGAATCAACCCCGCACCCATGTTTTTGGTCTCATTGACCTCAGCGCCATTCACCAGGAAGGCGTTGGCATACTCCGGCTGACCGTCTGTCGAAACATTTCCCGCCGAACTGTAGAGACCGGAGGAAGGCGACCGATCGTTGTAATTGCCGTTCGTGTTGGCAGGGGCTACACCTGGTTGGAGTGAGAGTAGATCGAGATAGGAACGGCCATTGAGGGGCATAGCTAAGATCTGAGGAGATTCAATGGTAGTGCCTAGCGCTGCGCTCACAGTCTGAACCTGCACAGCATCTGCTTCGACAGAAACAGTCTCTTGGGTGCCACCTACATTCATTGTGAAATCAAAACGCAACTGATCGTTCACTTTGAGATCGATATCGTTGAGAGTGGCTTGGCGAAATCCGGTAATCGTCGCGACGATCCGGTACTTCCCAGGTGGCAATGCGAGAAAAGTGTAGGCACCTTGCGGATCAGTAATGGCGCTTCGCTGTACATTCGTGGCTATCTCGGTGACGGTGACGTGTGCACCGGGAAGTATTGCGCCGGATTGGTCACGGACATAGCCCTGAATCGATCCCGTTACGTCTGCCCAAAGCTGTATGGTGCCAATTAGTACGACCAAACATAAAGAAAAATACCGGAAATATCGGTGTTCCACGGGTGCCTCCCGATGAAGCGTTTCGTTGCGAATATTTATATCCAGTTGCAGCAGTTTTAGCAACTATAATATTATGATAGGACTTTACGGTCGCATTCACTCTTGCTCCCTTTGTCAATGAGCGCCTCAGCATTTTTAGTATCGAAAAGTTGTCTCGGTGACTAGACGGCCCAATCAGCACAGGTCAGGTAGTCTGATTTGCACGTCTGCGACTGACTAAATTCGACATACTCGCGAGGATGAATTTGAAAATTTGGACGAAACTGGTTTTCATTTGTGCTTGCCTATTCTTGTTTCTATCCGTTTTCCTCAGCACAGTCGTAGGCTCCGAGTTGCCAGCAACCTCGCGAGGGACGGAGCTTATGCTTGCAAACGGATGGTACATTCAGCCCTCGTCCGAAGTTCAGCAAAGAGGAAGTATTCTTTCGACGCCCGAGTTTGAGCCGAAGCATTGGTATCGTGCCGCGGTACCATCCACGGTAATGTCCGCGTTGGTTGCCGATCATGTTTTTGCGGATCCGCATTTCGGCATGAATCTCCGGTCAATTCCCGGAACAAATTACCCAATCGGAGCAAACTTCTCGCACTTCCCGATGCCTCCCGGCAGCCCATTCCGAGGTTCGTGGTGGTACCGAACTCAATTCTTAGTACCCGCCGATTACAACGGCAGAAGAGTGCAGCTACACTTCGATGGCATCAATTTCCGTGCCTCCGTTTGGTTCAATGGACGAGAAATCGCGGACTCGGACAAAATGGCCGGCACCTTTAGGCTGTTTGACTTTGACGTGACAAACCTGATCGCTCCGGGAAAAATGAACGCTCTCGCCGTTGAAATATTTCCGCCCACGCCAGAAGACCTAAGCATCGGTTTCGTTGACTGGAATCCTGCGCCACCAGATAAAGACATGGGAATCTGGCGTGCCGTTTACCTAACTACCAGCGGGCCAGTCACGATCCGGTTTCCGCAAGTAGTTACGAAGCTCAATCTTCCGGAACTCGACAAAGCGCAACTCAGGATCACTGCCGAGGTAAAAAACATCACAAACCGTCCGATAGCCGGGACTTTAAATGGGCAGATTGAAGGGATCCGGTTCTCGCAAATGGTCACTCTCGCCGGTGAGGAAACGAGAATTGTCTCGTTCTTGCCCGATCGTTTTCCACAATTAAACCTCTTCAATCCGCGGCTGTGGTGGCCGGCAAATTTGGGACCGCAAAATCTGTACGAGCTTAAGCTGGAATTCGGTATCGGTGGGGTTGAATCAGACCATACCGAAACGAGTTTCGGTGTTCGAGAGATTAGCAGTGAGATCGATAAACCCAACGATGGTCTTCCGGTGTTCAGTGGACATGATCAAGGCTATCCACCCGCTCACATCATTTTCAAAATCAACGGAAAAAGAATTCTGATCCGTGGTGCAGCCTATACGTTGGACATGATGCTTCGGAGTTCGATACGGAGCGAAGAGGCAGCACTAAAATACGCCAGAGACATGAACCTGAACGCAGTTCGACTGGAAGGACAGATGGTGGACGATACCTTCCTGCGACTCGCCGATCAATATGGCATTCTCATCACGGCGGGTTGGTCTTGCTGCAGTCGATGGGAAGAATGGAAAAAATGGGGCAAGGAGGATCAGTTCATCGCGGAGGAGTCGCTCAAGGACCAAATTCGTCGGCTACGCAGTCATCCGGCGGTTTTCAATTGGATGAATGGAAGTGATGGTCCCCCGCCCCCAGAGATCGAACGGCGCTACATCGACATTCTGAAAGAACTGAACTGGCCGAATCCTTTCGAATCGTCGGCAATGGCCGAGCCAACCACTGTTACGGGCGCTACCGGCTTGAAGATGACTGGACCTTATGAATATGTGCCGCCGTCCTATTGGCTCCTAGATAAGCAGCATGGCGGGGCACACGGCTTTAACACCGAAACGAGCCCAGGGCCAGCTATACCTACACTGGACAGCCTTGTTCGCATGCTTCCTTCCGATCATCTGTGGCCTATCAATTCTTGGTGGGACTATCACGCTGGCGGGAGTGCCTTCAGGAATTTAAATGTATTTACGGAAGCGCTGAACAGACGGTATGGAACAGCAGCCAACCTCGATGATTATGTAACAAAGGCTCAAGTCATGGCGTATGAAGGCGAGCGAGCTATGTTCGAAGCATTCGGCCGTGACAAGTACACATCGACCGGTGTGATCCAGTGGATGCTGAACAACGCATGGCCTTCGATGATCTGGCATCTCTACGATTATTATCTGCGTCCTGGTGGTTCCTATTTCGGAGCGAAGAAGGGCTGTGAGCCGCTGCATATCCAGTACTCGTACGACGATCGCTCAATTGTGGTTGTAAATTCCTACTATAAGGACTTCAAAGGTCTAAAAGCTACCGCCGAGGTATACAACCTCGACATGACCCAAAAGTACTCTCAAAAGGCAAGTCTCGACATTGCCGCTGACGGTGTCCAGAAGATTTTTACGATTCCAGCGATCGGAGGCTTGAGCACGACGCATTTCGTCAGGCTGTCTTTGACCGACGATACTGGGAAGTTGGTAAGCTCGAATTTTTATTGGCTTTCGACAAAACGGGATGTCCTCGATTGGAACGAGTCGACATGGTACTTTACAGCTACAAAATCGTTCGCGGACCTAACTGGATTAAACACTCTTTCGAAGGTCAAACTAATCGTCTCGAGCAGGTCCGAAATAGACGGTGAACACGGCACTACGCATGTGTCCATTGAGAACCCCACCAAGACTCTAGCGTTTGCCATTCATCTGAAGCTCATGAAACCCTCGCGATATCGTGACCCGGAAGCTGACAGTGACGAGATCGAGATCCTCCCGGTTTTGTGGGAAGACAATTATTTTCCATTGATGCCGGGCGAAGAGAGAGAGATAACGGCAAGCTACATGAAAGCCGACATGGAAAGAGAAAGTAAATCCTCCGATGTTCCCATATGGGCTACACAGGGAGGTGCACCGACCGTGGAGGTTGATGGATGGAATGTCTTACCCAGCTCGGTGGGACCTACGCACTAGGCACCCAGACAAAACACCATCCATTGCATATCGGCCGGTCCACGCAACCGTTCCGTTGCAGGGGTGAGCGATCCCGTTCAGGAATGTTCGAATTGAAACCTGGTTTGGCTCGACATCTTCGTTTTCAGATCCATAGCGACGAGTGGCAACAAATGCTTTGCCTGGACGACCGAGATGAACGAATAGAGTTCATTGAATCCGAGAAGCAAGTTGGCAAAGGCGAGGGTGGGACGAACGAAGATGATGAGTACTTCGACGAATTGCCGAACATCTGATTGCACGTGCTGTGGATCCCAATCGCAAAGTAGACCTGCATGACAGGTATTGACTCAGACGGGAATCGCTCAATCTCTTTTCCCTGGAGGCTTCTTTGGCGGGTGTTCCCAAAATCTCTTCCCCACTGAAGAAGCGTGCGACGCGCATCAAGTTGCTCCTCATGGACGTAGATGGCACCATGACGGACGGCAGCGTGACCCATGCTCTCGCAGACGGATGGCAGCGCCCTCGAAGTCAAAACCTTTGACGCCCATGACGGTCAGGGTCTAACCCTCGCGCAGACCGTAGGCTTGCGCACGGGTTGCATTACGGGCCGCGAAAGTGCAGCACTCCTCCGCCGGGCCCACGAGATGAGGATGGAATATGTTTACATGAAACAGCCCTTGAAAATGGCGGCGTATGAAGAAATTCTTTGCAATGCCGGCCTCTCCGATTCTGCTGTGGCCTATATCGGCGATGATCTCCCCGATATTCCCTTGATGCGGCGCGCCGGCCTCGCCATTGCCGTCGGCGACGCCGTCCCCGAGGTAAAAGAAGCCGCGCACTACACTACGAAGGCATTCGCCGGGCGCGGCGCGATCCGCGAAGCCGTTGAACTCATTCTCAAATCCAAAGGTATCTGGAAAGAAATGATCGATAAAGCACGGGCTTGAGCGGAATCTCCAATCCTCGTTTTTATTTGTTCCCCAGTGCCTCTATATCGGCAGGACTGTTCTGATCACCTTCAAGGGAGGGGCCGGATAGACCCCAAACCAAATCAGCAGGATGGTAAGAGCGAGTAGCACATAGCTCCCACCGATTGAGCGGGGCTCAGCATGAGGCGCCTCTTCTGGCCTGCGTGCGAACAACGTAGCAACAATCCTGAGATAGTAGAACAATCCGATTACACTGCTGACCGCCGATATTCTTGATGTGTCCGGCCAACCTCATAGGCCTTGATTCCGCCTAGCTCGGAAATTTACTAATCGAAGCAAAGTGTCGCGCGGAAATTGATTGCGGGTTGTTTGCGAGCACAGCGTTGGCGGAAGTTGACAGGCGAACAGGCTGGGCTCGGCTGAAATCACTAAACCGGCACCTTCAATGACCGTAAGTGGCGATTCCGCCCTGCAGATGCGACTGCAAGAAATAAATGTCCTTATCTGCGGCGCGAACGATCTCGGTGAACACGTCCGCAGTAGCATCGTCTTCTAGAGAGGCACACTGCTTGATCGCCTGGCGCGCGGCGTTCGCAACGTCGGAAACGTGATCCAGCAAAGCGCGGACGTGGTCCATGCCGTGCATCACGTTCAAATCGTATTCTTTGATGCTGGAGTTGGCTGCAACTTGACGAGCAGTGCCATTCGCCCGACCGCCGAGAGCGGTAACACGTTCGGCGATCAAGTCAACAGCGTCTTCCACGTGCTCTGCTATGGAATCGAACAGCAAATGCAGTTGATAGAAATCTTCTCCCTTGACGTTCCAGTGCGCGAATTTCGCTTGCGTCTGCAAGTCAATC
>Ga0157372_10000392_pt1 | contig 48382 bp, 43 predicted proteins | sample C55metaG_FD_115307 | JGI IMG/M metagenome (GOLD analysis project Ga0157372, IMG submission 115307) | Corn rhizosphere microbial communities from Kellogg Biological Station, Michigan, USA - C5-5 metaG | ecosystem: Host-associated > Plants > Roots > Rhizosphere > Soil | place: USA: Michigan...
GGCAGTGAGCTCGGCGATCGTACGATCGACGGTGGGCTGCGAATCGGCCGTCACGACACGTACGACGCCGTGGCTGGAAGTGATGTAGCAGATCTCGTCCAGCGTGACGAGTTGCAGCTCGGCGCCGTGCGCGACGGTGAGCCAGCGCATGTACTCGCGTGGCGCAGTCGCCTGCGCGAGCGAGCGCAGGAAGCCGTCGAGGTTTGCCGGCGCGCTCTTCACCTTCTGCTTGAGCCGTGCGACCGTGGTCATCAGGCGCGCGGCGGAGAACGGCTTCAGCACGTAGTCGACCGCGCCTTGCTCGAACGCCGCGAGCGCGAACTTGTCGTAGGCCGTCACGAACACGATGTGCACCATGGCGCCCAGTTGCCGTGCCACTTCGATGCCCGTCATGCCGGGCATCTCGATGTCGAGGAAGAGGATGTCCGGCGCGTGCTGCTCGAACGCGCGAATCGCTTCAATGCCATCCTCGGCTTCGGCGCAAATCGCGAGCTCGGGCCAGAGCCTCGCGAGCAGTTCCCTGAGCTCGGCGCGCAGCACGCCCTCGTCTTCGGCCAGCACCGCCTTCAACGTCGGGATCACCGTCTTTGCCCTCGTTACGCGGCCGTCACGCCTTGTTCGAGCGGCAGGTCGAGTACTGCCAGCGTCGGGTCGCCGCTGCGCCGGCCGGCTCGAAAGGCAGTCCGATCGTCGCGATCACGCCGCCGGGCCGCTTGAGCGCGAGCGACAGTCGCCCGGCCGGCCCGTACGTCGACGCGAGGCGCGCGCGGATGTTCGCGAGCCCGGTGCCGCCGCCCTGCGATTTCGCGAAGCCGCGTCCGGTGTCCGCGACGTCGATCCGAAGCGAAGAGCCGCTCGCGGTCGCCCGCACATCGATGCGACCGCCTTGCGGCAGCGGCGTGAGCCCGTGCTTCACAGCGTTCTCGACCAGCGGGAGCACCATGAGCGACGGCATGCGCGCGTCGCGAAGGTCGTTCGGAACATCGACACCGTAGGCGAGCCGGCGCCCCATGCGGATCTGCTGGATACCGAGGTACGCGACGACATGGTCGATCTCGCCGACAAGCGTCGGTGCGCCTTCGTGCATCTGCGGCAGCGCGATCGACAGGTGATCCTTCAGATTGCGCAGCATGCACACGCCGGCGTCGCGATCGGTCTCGTAGAGGCGCTTCACGTGCGCGAGCGTGTTGAACAGGAAGTGCGGCTCGATCTGCGCTTCGAGCATCTGGAGCCGCGCTTCAGCGGTCTCCCGGTCCATGCGCGCGGCGTCGACCGCGACCTGCTCGGCGGCCGCCGCCTGCTTCGCCTCGGTGCACAGGTACAGCCAGGCGCAGGTGATGACCGCGCCGAGGAACGAGTAGCGGAACGTTTGGGAGGTGAAGCTGACGATCTTTCCCGTGGACGAGAACCACGGCTCGCCGAACATGCCGCCTTCCGAAATGGCATAGAGCACCACGAGTGCGAGCGTCGTCCCGACGACGACCGCGATTGCGGCCGCGACGTATTGTCGGACGCCACGCGTCCGGACTCGGTGGCGAACCGACACGGCGGCGATCAGGATCGCGACGCCGATGACCGCGTGAGAGATGAGTTCGCCGACGAATGCATCGAACCAGACGCCGATCGGCTTGGTCACGAGCTTGTACGACGTCGTATTGAGCGACAGGATCACGGCGACGATCGCCACGATCGCGAGGCCGGTGCGGCCCAGGCCGTGGAGCCAGCCGCCGCCTCGGGCCAGCGGTGCTGTCGGTGGCGGCGAATGCCGGCATGGGGCGGTGATGGCGTCCATCGTCGCGCTCACGGGAATGCGATGCCGGCGAAGGCCTTGTTGGTTTCAGCTCGGGCAGCACCGATGCGCACAGCGCCGCTACATCGACTTGAACAGGTGTACGTACGGGTCGCTCACGGGCAGCGTCTCCTTGCGTTCCTTGAGCTTGATGCGCAACTGTCCGCTCATGTCGCGCTGCACGCCTGCGATCGCGTTGACGTTGATCACCGTTCCGCGGTGGATCTGCCAGAACATGGCCGGATCGAGCTCCTGCACGAGCTCCTTGATCGGCCGACGGATCACCGATTCCTGGTGCGCCGTGATGACGAGCGTGTACTTGTTGTCCGCCTGGAAGTAGCAGATTTCCTCGACGGTGATGAGACGCAGCTCCTGCCCCTGCGAGGCAGTGATCCAGCGCAGGTATTCGCGCTGCGCGCTGTTCTTGACGAGCGATTCCAGTAACGCTTCGAGATTCGCGGGCGCCGTGCTCGCCTTGGCCTTCAGTCGAGAGACCGTTTCCGCCAGGCGCGATGGCGAGAACGGCTTCATCACGTAATCGACCGCGCCCTCCTCGAACGCCGCCACCGCGTATTTGTCGTACGCGGTCACGAACACGACGTGGCAGCGCCTGCCTGCCTGGCGCGCGACCTCCAGGCCGGACAGGCCCGGCATCTGGATATCGAGAAAGAGAATATCCGGCGCGTGCTTGTCCAACGCCTGCAGTGCCTGGAAGCCGTCTTCGGCTTCACCGCTGACGACCAGTTCGGGCCATAACCGCAAAAGCGTGTCCTTCAGCTCGGCGCGAAGCACCGGCTCGTCTTCGGCGATAACGGCCTTCAGAACCCGCATCGGCTGCTCCCTCGACGCAAACGCTTCGCGTCGGCACGATATTAACGGTCGTCGCCGACGAGGATAGCGACAACGGCCGAAACAATCGAGAACGTCCTTCCATCTTGTTCGAACGGACGGGTTTCCCGCTGTCGATGCGACGGTTTGCCCTCCAGGGGGTGTGAATCGGGTTCTGACTGGCGTGGCTCCCCGAGACCTCCAGCCAAGTCCCGGGATTGACACCTTGGCGTCGACCGGGAATTGCGCATGAGCTGATTTGCGGGCGACCGCCGGGATTCGTCGTGTCGGAACCGGAACTCGCGCCGCAATCCGCCGAATCCGTCGCAAATCGATTTGCCGCGTCGGCCAGCAATGCTCTAGTGACGTCGCGTGAGAGCACCGCGCGACGACTCCGCATCCAACTTCAGGAGAAGAATCGAATGCCGACCATTCAGCAAAGCGAGCATGAAGACAAGTCAATCGGCCGCGGACGAGCGCGGTAAGGATCGACCGACACGCCAAGCGGCGCCCGGATCGGAGCCGCGCAAACAACGGGAGCGATTCATGAAGCGCGAATTTACGAAAGCCGCGGTAGCGGCGGCCTTGGCTTTTACCGGGTGGTCCGTCCATGCAGCCTGCATGGACCCGCGAGTTGCTGCGCAGCCGAGCTCATTCGACCAGATGTCGGCCATGACGCTGCAGAAGGTAGCGGCTGTGGGCATGTCCAACAATGCAAGGGTCGGGAAGAACATCGTCGGCACCTGGCACGTTACCTACGCAACGGAGGGAACCGCTTACGCGGAAGCGTTCATTCAATGGCACAGCGACGGCACCGAATGGGAGAACATCAATTTTCCGATCCTGGGCGGAAACATCTGCATGGGTTCGTGGACGGTGGTCGATCGAACGCACGTCTCCCGGTACCATGTCGGCTGGCTGTATACGGACGGAAACTTGTCCGGCCACTTCATCGAGACCGAAACCGATGAAGTGTCGGCCGATGGCAACTCGTATAGCGGAAACAACGATACGAAGTTCTACGCTCTTGGGAGCGACGTGCCATTCATGGAGGTGATCGGCACGGCGGAAGCGACCCGCATCTCGCCCTGACTTTCGTCGTCTTCGGCCGGTCAAGCCCCCTTGGTCTTCATCATCCGATACACGGTAAGGAATGCGTGACTAATCACCTTGAGAATCGCGGGGCTTGCTGCGATCACGTAGATGCGGAGGATCGGGTTGCCTAGGATGAAAGGACTCATCGATTGCAATTCTCCGGCGAGCGTGCGTGACTCGCGGACCGGAGCTGCAACGTTGCAAAGCAGAGACCGGCGATCGTGGTCGGGTTGCGGGCATTTGAAGATGAAATCGGTCCTGTAATACTAACAACCGCTAACAGACATTTGATTCGCAAACTCGAGGCGCTGGAATGGACGGCTGTCCAACTTGCAGCGATCGTCGTCTGAACGGCCGGCTCTAATCGTCGCGCCGGCTGTACTGTCGGCCGTCCCCATGCTGCTGGTCCCTGTTCCACCGGGCTTCTTGTAACGCTCGCTCCGCTGACGTTCGACCGAGGTGCTTGGCATCTGCGTCGCATAGCGGAGAAAATAAACGGCCGACTGGCTTCCCAGCCCCGGGCGCACCGAGCCATAGAGCCCGTGCAACCCGTTACAGAGGTGGGCCGCCCACTGCGGTCGAAGCGCCAGGATGCGCACTCCATCGAGGTCGCGGAGGCATTCGCGAGATTCATGGCGCCGTACGGCGCACCGTCGGGTGGGCGTGCGTGCGCTCGCTATATGTCAATCCTGACGATTTGCTGACTGCCAACGGTGGCAAAGAAGAGTACCGTCGTTGTTGCAGGCGAAACGTGAAGTCTTGAATCGCGGTTCGAGTTGTCTGGAGGATTTGTCGAAAAAGCAACCAAGGAGAAGGGAAATGAAAAACTTCTGGTCGGTCGCTTCGGCATTAGTCGTCGGAAGTCTGGTTCTTTCAGGTTGTGGAGGCGGTGGAGATCACAACGACCATCCGCAAGTCAAGGCGACCATATCGATACCCAACGTGACGCAAGGCACGAACTTCTCGTTCGACATCGGTGCAGTGGATCCCGCGACTAGGCGCTTTTACTTCACCGACCGCAACAACAAGTCTGTCGACGTCATCGACGTCGCCGCCAACAAGCTCGTTAGGCAGATCTTCGGCTTCAAGGGTTGCAACACGGGCGCCGCTTGCATAGGCGCAAACAACGATAAGTCGGGTCCGGACGGCCTGAACGTCATTCCCGGCACGACGCTCATCTATGTCGGTGACGTCAACTCGGTAAAGATCATCGATACAACCACGGACTCCATCGTCAAGACAATACCGATCGGCGATAGCTCCGGCTTGCGCGCCGACGAAGGTTGTTACGATCCGGATCACAAGCTGTTCATGATCAACAGCCCGGGTGAAAACCCACCCTTTGCGACGTTCATCGACACGACGTCGCAAAAAGTCATTGCGACGCTATTGTTTACCGACCCCGGCACCGGGCCATCGGGTCCAGCTTCCGCTGGTCTCGAGGCATGCGTCTACGACCACGCAACCGGCAGCTTCCTCAACAATAACGATGGCACCAGCGCGAACCCGCACGGCGAGGTCGACGTCATTCCGGCTTCCTTCGTCCTTGCCGGTACGCCGGCCGCTCCAGTGATGCTTACGCTTCCCGTGCCAACGCCAGCGAACGGTTTCAAGGTATTTCCCCTCGGCGATTGCGATCCGACCGGCCTGGACCTTGGACCCGGAACCGACATGGCGGTCGTCTGTCGTCAGGGCACCAAAGACGTTCCGCTCACGGTCGAGATACTCGATCGCACCAATGGTGCGGTTCTCGCGACGCTCAATGCCGGCGGCGGTGACGAGATCGTCTACGACCGCACGCGCAATCGTTATTACGAAGCCGCGAGTCGATGGACTGCGAACGGTCTCTCTTCGGGACCTTCGTGCACCAACGATTCACCGTGCACGCCGGTGCTGAAAGTGATCGATGCCGCTACGCGAAGCGTTGTGGAAACCGTCGTTACCGGAAACAATGCGCACACTGTCGGAATCGATTCGCCCTCGGGTCAGATCTATCTGCCGTTCTCGTCAGCGACATCACCAGCAGGTTGTTCTTCCTGCGTGAACGTCGACCCGTTCGGAAACGGGGGCGTCCTCGTGGTTCAGGAACCAAACCCGTAGCCCAGCGTGCCGAGTTCGACCGCGCGCGTCCGCATGCAGAAATTGGCAACGAGCGGCGCGCGCGAATCCGATCTCGCGCCGCAAGTCGCGAGGGACGAAACACGAGTACGTCGACGCCACGTCGCGGATACGTGTCATTGGATGACCCCTTCGGTCAGTTGCAACAGTTTGGACATCGTGCGTCGGCTACGACGGGGCCGAGCGCGTCAGGCGCCGAAGGTCGAGCGAACCCGCCTGGGGGCCGTTTTGGAAGATCAGCCGTTTGACCAGCGCGCCGCGAACAGCACGACTCTCGAGCGCAACGAATGCAATCGATCGAAGTCTCCGGCATGCTTGTCGCCCTCTTAGGGGTTTGTACTTGGAAGCACGCTACAGGAGAACGGTAGCCGAGGAGAAAACAACATGACCATCGCGCGTCGAAAGGCGCTGAGTCTGATTGCTGGCGGTGCAGCGCTTTGGGGTACGCCGTACCTCGTTCGAGCGCAAATCTCCCCGCCACTGCTGCGGCGTATCCGCGTCGCGACCGGACTACTCGCAACATGGCAAAGCACTGCCTGGCTCGGGGCACAAGCCGGTCTATTCAAGAAGAGGGGGATCGATATGACGTTTCCGGCCATTGCGGTCGGAGGTCCAGAGGCTGCGGCAGGACTCGTTCGTGGCGACTGGGAATTTGCCCATACGGGAAGCGTTCCGGTCGCCGAAGAAGTCCTCAAAGGCCACGATGTAGTGATCATCGCGCAGCCGACATCCATCTTTCCGATGTCCTTCGTCATGACCCGGAAGGAAATCACTCAGCTGGGACAGCTAAACGGCAAGAAGGTCGGCGTGCTGACCGAGAGGGGGCAGACGAGCGTAGCGACGCGGCTCACGATTGAGAAAGCAGGTGCAAGCGCAGTCTATCTTCCGCTGGTCAAGTTCGAGCGGATCTATGATGCATTGGCGGCCGGAGAGATCGACGCGGGCGCGTTGCCGGTCGATCTACGCTTCACCGGGGAGATTCGCTACGGTTGGAATGCCTTTCCGATGTCTTCGTTCGACACGCCGTCGATATTTGCGACTACGCGAAAGCTTATCGCATCCAACCGGGATCTCGTGGCGAGGGTCATGGAAGGGTTCATCGAAACCGTCCATCTTTTCAAGACGCGACCGGACATCGTGGTGCCTTTGCTACAACGCTACGTCAAAATCGAAGATCGAAAGGCGGCTGAGGAAGTCTACGAATTTCATGTGCCTGTATTTCAGAAGGTGCCGCGCCCCTCGTTTCCCGAGATGCAGGCATTGCGCGAGTTTCTCGTGACGAAATACCCAGCTGCGATGTCGCTGAAAGAATCGGATATTGCTGATTCATCCTTGATCGATGAGCTTGAGCGAAACGGATTCGTAGACCGGCTTTATGCGTGATGGCTGCTAAGCCCGCTTCCCAGCCCACGTTCCTGTTCAGCAAATCGAGCGTAAACCGGATCGCGCCGGTGCCGCTGGGACGATGATTGAAGGGCCGCTTTCGGACAGCACGAACAGCCGGTAGGGGTCGGCATCGGCATAGATTGAGAACACGGCGAAGATTGAACGTCACGACTGAAAGCGACCAGGTCCCAGTCGGGTCCAATTGAAGACCTACCATCGGGAAATCGCAGGAATGGAAACGAAACAGCAAGAAATCGAAAGTCATGCATTGTGTGGTGGGTGACGTCCCATGTAGCGTAGCCGCCTCTCTCCGGCGCACCAGCGGGCGGAAGACTACAGGAGGAACTACGATGAATCGGCTGTCGGCAATCGCATCCGCACTGCTGGGAGGGGCGCTCACGTTAGGGGCGGGCATCACGTTTGCGCAGGGGAGCGGCAATACCGGCAATAACGGCGACGGAGTCGGAAGCGGCTCATTTGGAGATCAATACGGAGGTTACGGAGGCGGCGTAGCAGCGCCCGATGAGCCCCACGTTCCACCTGGGCTCGATGTCTTCAACTTGACCCTCGAGCAGACGAAGGCGTTTTCGATTTCGAAGAACTTCGAGGTCGTCGGTCACAGCTATTTCAAGGGTCCATGGTTGACACCGTTCGCACAGCAGCACGGCTTCGGTGCCAGCTTCAATACGCCCCGTGTCTATGACGGCATCGCTTATCTCGCCGGCTACAACAGTCCGCCGCTCTTGTTCGGTGTACTCATCGCCGACGTGAGTAACCCGCAGGACATGAAGCCGCTGAGCTTCGTCCCGTGTAACCCCGGAACGCGCTGCCCGTATATCCGCGTCAACACCTCGCGCAAGATCCTGGTTGGTACGCACGACACCAACAACGCGAACCCGATCGAGCCAGTTGGTCCTGCTCAGGCGGGGGTGGCTTTCTATGACGTATCCGACCCACGCAATCCCCGGCAGTTGGGCTTTTACAAAACACTCGACAATGGGGCCACGCATGGTCTCGAAATCGATGACCGCTACGCGTATATCTGCGCAAACACTGCGGCGTCGAAGCCGGGCAGCCTCAACCACGAGGTCGTGATCGTCGACTACAAGGACCCGACGAATCCGCAGCTCGTGAGCAGCGTCCACATCCCCGGACAGCATGTGGGCGAGGCAACGCCGCCTCAGGATCAGGCGAATCCGGACGGGACACCGCAGAAGGTCTGGTGCCACGAGATTACGCTGGACAAGAATCGGCTGTACGTGGCGTGGCGGGATGCCGGCGTGGTCATCGTTGACGTCACCGATCCTGCGAATCCGGCAATCATCTCGCAGCTTGACTATGTGCCGCCTTTCAACGGTGGGGGCCTTGGCGCATCGCACAGCTTCCTACCCGTAGTCTCGGATGCGAACAGCTATCCGACGCTCGCAGTAGACACGGATGAAATTTTCAGCTGCCCGGCCGGATTCGGGCGCGTTGTCGACATCTCGGACCTTTCGAATCCGCAGATCATCTCGAGCTACCGGATACCGGGCGTGCAGGACAAGTTCGACTTCAAGACGGGCAAGTTCGTCTGCCCGGCCGGAAGCCAGACATCCCATCTGCCACAGTTCGACATTCGTTCGCCGAGCCTGCTCTACAACGCGTGGTACACGCAAGGCTTGCGCGCGTTCGACCTATCGAACCCGTTCCTGCCACGTGAGATTGGCTATTACGTTTCGCCGCCTTATATTTGCGGCCAATTCACAACGTCGTGCGGCGGCGGCCCGGCACCCGTCTACCGTCACACCCGCGAAGAGTGGCAGGATCGATCCACTGGCTTGATCTACGTTACCGACGGCAGCGGAGGCGGACTAACCGTGCTCAAATGGACCGGTCCAATTCCTGAGAATCCTCCAATTCCAGGCGCGCGTTGATCGCCGTATCGAAGGAGGCTGGCTGCGGGCGGCGCGCGAGTGCCGCTCGCGCGATGCAGCGATGATCGTCAACGCTTCCACCATTGCGATTGCCGCGGCGCTCTGTGGAGCTTTGCTGGCGTTTCCGGCACGTTCGTGCGACCCGGCCGCACGTGTGTTCTTCGTGCACCCATTTCATAAATCAACCGTCGTCAGCCCATTTCGGGTCGTGTTCGGCTCCGAGATCGTGGAAGTGAAAGCGATCCCCGCCGGTACGCAGGGCAGCAATACAGGTCATTACGACCTGCTTATCAACCAGCCCGGCGGTGTACCGGTTGGCGAGGTCATCGGCAAAGACAAACAGCACCTGCGGTTCGATGGTGGCGAGTCCGAGGCAAAGCTCGACTTGCCGCCCGGTCATTACACCTTAACTCTCCAGTTCGCGGATGGTGAGAACCAGTCGCACGGGACCGCGATGAGCGCAAGCATCGACGTGACGGTTCTCGATCACTTTCCTGGCCACGTCGGCGACTGAATAGCAGACGAGGCTTCTCGCGACCAATACCCGCGACAGGCGAGGCGCAACTCGAGTTGAGCAGTGCAAAGGCGTCAATCGGCCAACTCCCATCGTCCGACCGGCCAAAAGATACGGCGAAACTCATTCGAGCCCCGTGACCCACGAGCGCATGAGGTGGTTGGGGCGACCGCCAGGCTGTCGATCATCATTTCCCATCCACCATCGACGGCGGCTGCAACGAATTCTCGATCGCTTGCTCGAGCGATAGGGCGCGACCGTCGTTCCAGGCCCGGTTGAATGCAGCGTCATCTCCGAGGGCTGCGCGAGCCGCGGCCATATGCCGGTCGTGAGCGATCCGTTCGCCTGGCGTCAGCGGGCAACCGATCTCTTCCCGCAGTCGTTCGGCGGCGCCGGCGATGCGCGCAGCGTGAAGAACCTTCCCGACCGCAGCCATCACCGCAGCCTGCTTCTCCAGCAATTCAGCGACACCCATTTTGTCGCCGAGCTCGCGCCGGATCGCGAGGGAATCCCTGAAGAATGCGCCGGCAGCCGAGTGGTCACCTTGCTGGAGGGCGACGTCCCCGAGGCCACTGAGCGAGTAAGCGATTCCGCCCGAATCCTTGAGTTCCCGGCGAATCGCCAAGCTCTCCTCGTGCAGCGTGCGGGCTGCAGAAGACTGCCCTTGCAGAAACGTTACGTAACCCAGGTTGTTCAGCAAAATCGCGATGCGCACGCGATCGGCCCGCTCGCGAGCGATAACGAGGCTCTCCTCGTACAACGATTGGGCCATCGGATATTCACCCATGTCGAGCGCCGCATTTCCCAAGCCGTTCAACGACTGTTGCGTCAGCCACGGATCCTGCAGCTTGCGCGAGATCGCCAGGGCCTCCTCGCACATGGCCCGGGCGGCCGCCGGGTGCCCTTGGCGCAATTGCAAATTGGCGAGCGAAACGGCGGCGCGGGCGATACCCTTCCGGTCGCTCAGCTCCCGTGCGATCGCGAGGCTGTCTTCGTGGTACGCACGAGCCGCCGGAAAATCGCCCAAATGAAAAGCGAGTATCCCGGCCGCTTCAAGTGCCATTGCGCGTTCCGGCGTACGCTTGTCGATTCCTTCGATGCCCAATGCGCGCACGCACCAATGGAGACCTTCTGCGCGATATCCGCGCATGATCCAGAACCAATGCAGCGCATGGCAGAGGCGAAGTCCCGCGTTGGATCCCGATACCGCCACAAGGCAATACTCCAGGGCTGACCGAAGATTGTCGTGCTCGTCTTCCAGGCGCTGCAGCCAGGTGGCTTGTTCCGGGCCCGCCAGATTCGGTTCTGCATTCACCGCCAGCGCGAGGAAAAAGTCGCGATGTCGCTCCCGCACCGCATTCGCGTCCCCAATGATCACGAGCTTCTCGCGCGCATATTCGCGCACCGTCTCCAGCATCCGGTAGCGGTCGCCGTCGTCGTTGGCGACCACCAGCGACTTCTCGACCAGCGCGATCAGCAGATAGACCGCGTCGTCCTTCGCAATGACCTCGCCCTCACCGATGGCCTCCGCCGCGGCAATCGTCCAGCCACCGGCGAATACCGACAGCCGCGCGAAGAATTGTCGCTCCGCTTCGTCGAGAAGTTCGTAGCTCCAGTCGAGCAACGCGCGCAGCGTCTGGTGTCGCGGAAGATCGCTACGGCTGCCGCTCGCCAACAGCCGGAAACGTTGGTCCAGCAAACGCACGATCTGCTCGACCGGCAACACCGCCATGCGGGCCGCGGCCAGCTCCAGCGCAAGCGGAATACCGTCGAGCCGGACACAGATTTCCGCTACCGCACGAGCACGCTGGTCCCGTAGATCGAAGCCTGGTCGGTGCTGACGTGCGCGGTCGACAAACAGCCGGACCGAATCCGATCGGGCAATGCTCTGCGCGTCCCCCTGCGGATCGGGCAATGGCAGCGCGCCGAGCGGATAGGTGCGCTCGGCGCCGATGCGCAGCGGCTCCCGGCTGGTGGCGACAAAGGTTAGCCCAGCGGACTCGCGAAGCAGGGTCTCCGCCAGGCGGGCACACGCGTCGCGTACATGCTCGCAGTTGTCGAGCACGACCAGGACTTCGAGCGGCCGCAGATGGTCGCTCAGCGTCTTGACCAATGGTTGCCCGGTGGACTCCTTCACCCCCAATACCTGCGCAAGCGCAGTGGGCACCAATCCTGGATCGGCCAGCGGAGCCAAGTCAACGAACCAGACCCCGTCCCGATAGGCATTGCGGACCTCCCCGGCCGCCTGCAACGCCAGACGCGTCTTGCCGATGCCGCCGGTCCCCGTCAGCGTCAGTAACCGGATCCCGTGCAATAGCTGCTTGATCTCGGCCAGTTCCCGCTCGCGTCCGATGAACGACTGCAACGACTGCGGCAGATTGGTGCGCTGCCGGCCGGCGATCGCGGGGGGCGAACGACTGCCATTGATTTCAACCACCGGGCCGACGAAGCGGTAGCCGCGGCGCGCGAGCGTTTCGACCCAGCCCTCACCACCCGGCACCAGGGCGAGTGCGCGTCGAATGGCCGAGATCTGTACCGCGAGATTGGCCTCCTCGACCACGGTGCCCGGCCATGCGGCGTCCATGATGGCGGCCTTGTGCACATAGGTGTTGGGCTGGCTGACCAGTGCGGTCAGTACGGCGACGCCGCGCGCTCCGAGCGACGTGGCGACACCGTCGTGAGTCAGCACCCGTGCTTCGGGGTCCAGCCGGAAGGGGCCGAGCTCGTAGACCACGCGTATCACTGGTTGTCGCGGCCGTCGCCGATCGCCATGTAGTCGCGCGTTGCACAACGCTGTGCGTCCCGATGAACCTGGACGCACCGGCAGCACGTTTTAGCCAAATTTTATAGTTGTTACAGGACTTGGTGGCCGCGCTCCTCGAAGATGCCAAGCGCTGGCATCGCAATCGTGGAGGCACTCTTGAACGCGAACCCGGAAACCCATGATGAAGCGTCGATCAACGGTTACGTGATCGGTCGAGGCGGCGCGCATTCCATCGCCATCTACGAAAGAAACGGCGTTTCATGGGTTGCCGAATTCCGCGATGGCCGGGGCGAGCTGATGAATGCGAACACATGGTTCTACTTCCACGCGGAACGGCTGGGATATTGGCATCGGCGCCAGGCTTACAAGTCGATGCAGCCTTTGCCTCTCGCCATGTTGGAGGAGATCGAGCGCCTGCATCGCGAGAGGGAGGCCCGTGAAGCGGCGAGCGCATCCGGGCGCTGCAAAGTCACGCTGGCCGCGGCGGCGGCAAGGCTCCATCGCGCGTTGGAGACGGTCGCCCAGGCCGATGACCGTAGCTGCGGGCCCGAACGGTCGACGCCACCGAACGAAACAGCGGCGGTGCAGCGCTTGAATGGCTTGATGTCAGGAATGCGCAGCTTCCTCTCGAGAACCAACCGGACAGCCGGATAAGTTCAGACGACCGAGGAGACCATGATGGCGAGTCGCATCGAATCAACGCGGCGCTCCCGGAGGCGCTTCGTCGGCCTCACGCTCGCATTTGCGATTGCCGCGGCGCTTGGCGCTTGGCTGGTCGTCGTTGGTTCGCCGGCGCTGCCGTCGCCGCCGGCCCCATTCTTCACGACCATGGTCAGCCCGTCATCGACGTGCCCGAGGTCGAACGCGGTGCGAGACCGCAGCGAAACCGAGCCTGATAGGCGAAAGATGTCGCTGGCCCTCGAACTGATCACTCCGGCAGCGCGCCGAACAGGAACGTAGTCTCCATCAACGGTCCGGGCGCTCCGAGTGCGCCAAACCACCGACCGAAGATCTCCCTGATCGCACCGCCCCGGTAGATCTGGGCAAGCGCGCTATTCACCGCCAGCCGCATCTGCCAATCGCCGCGCGGCAGCCCGATGGCATACGGCTCGAATGAAAGCGCATCACCCAGCAATGCCAAGCCTTTTGGATCCTTGGACTTCCCGGCGAGGGCGATCAGCAGCACCCGATCGCTGGCGAAAGCGTCGATCGCCCCGCTCTCGACTTGCTCGAGTCCCTCTTCGCGCGATTTGACCGGCACGACTGCTGCGTTGATGACGCGGTTCTTGAGTGCGTCGTTGAGCGCTCGTTCGTTGCTCGTTCCGCCGATCACACCGATCTTCTTGCCGCCGAGGTCGCCGAGCGCATTCGCCGCCAGGCTGCTCTTGACGATGAGCCCGGTACCATCGATGAAGATAAAGCTCGAGAAGTCGACCGTCTTCAAGCGCCCGAGCGTCACGGTGCTCGAGCCACATTCCATATCCGCCCGTCCTTTCGCGATCGCTTCGAAACGGGTTTGCCCGTTCACGGGGACCCAACGTATCTTGAGCTCGCTGATGCCGAGCTGACGCTCGATCGCGGCCACCACGCGCCGGCACAGGTCGATGCTGTACCCGGTGATCTGCTTGTTCTCCTCAAAGGAAAACGGAGCGGCATCGGTTCGGTAGGCGATTCCTATGGACTGTGAATCCCGGATTTTCTTCAGACGCCCATCGAGAGCATCAGCGTTCTGGGCAAGCGAAGGGAAGGGAAGCGACAGCAAGGCAACGAATCCGATGGCCAGGAGTTTCATGGTCTTGTGGTCCCGCGGGGTGGGTTGAGCCGTGCATTCTGCCCGAGCTCGATCGCATCGTCGCGTACTTCGTGGACAAGAATCGAAGCAAGCAGGGCCGTGTACGGCGCCGTGAATGTGTCGATCAGGTTCACCGCTCACGATAAGGTATAATTCGACTGCGATCTTCAAGCAGTGCCGTTGCTGGTCTTCAGGTAGCCGCAGTCCGCGGTTACTTTTCCTCCTCACCTGCCCATCTTGATCTTCGCCCTACCAAGGGGCAGTGTCCCCTTTTCATTGTTCATTCAGGAAATCAAGACATGGCAACAGGCACCGTCAAGTGGTTCAACGAGTCGAAAGGCTTCGGCTTCATCACGCCCGCGGAGGGCGGCAAGGACCTCTTCGTCCATTTTTCTGCAATCCAGGAGCAGGGCTTCAAGACGCTGACGGAAGGTCAACGCGTCAGCTTCGACGTCACGACGGGCCCGAAGGGGCTGCAGGCGTCGAACCTCCGCTCGGTCGGTTGACTTTCCGGCATCGGCGAGGGCATTGCCGTAAGAATCGACGGCCCATCGCCGAGCAGGCCCGGCAAGCTGCCGGGCTTTTTCTTTTACTCCGGAGGCATTCTCATGGCCAAAGAAGAACTTCTCGAAATGAACGGCGTGGTGGGCGAAGTCATGCCTGATTCACGTTATCGCGTCACGCTCGACAACGGACACGATCTGATCGCTTACAGCGCAGGAAAGATGCGCAAGCATCGCATTCGCATCATCGCCGGCGACAAGGTTTCGCTGGAAATATCGCCGTACGATCTGAGCAAGGGCCGCATCACGTTTCGGCACATCGATGCGCGCCCCAGCGTCGCCACCCCGCGTCCGCCCGTCAGGCGAACCAGACGCTAGTCAGTAACCGCGGCCTGGCGACGGTATCGGCGCGCGGCGCACGCGCACTTCCGGCTTGAGCGTCACCTTCCATACGGCATCGACCTTCCCGCTGCGCGTCACGTCGATCGTCCTCGAAGTCGCCTTCTCGTCGCCGTCGAGTTGCGGATGCCATACGCGGACGACGTAGGCGTGGGGCGGTAATTCAATCACGGCCTTGCCGTCCCCCTTCGTCTTCGCGAAGTAGGGCGACTCCGAAACGTAGACGTATCCGAGCATCCAGTCATGGATGTTGCATCCGAGTACGACGACACCGGGCTTGTCGAAGACGACGGGCTCCGCCGGCACGCCGGCATAGAGCGGCAGTTCGAAGCGCTTCGCCGGAGAGAAGGAGTAGACGTGATGGCGAACGTTGTCGTGATTCGGGAAGGTCACCGACGTCCCGACGCGCACGGCGAGCACTTTGGGCACGAATTCCTTGTCGACCTGATCGACCATCCTCGTCGGAACCCGGTCGGGAAGGGCCCGGAGAGCGTCGACCGGGACCGCGACGACGACGGCGTCAGCGACCGGCCGCCCGCTGTCGTCGTTCACGCTTGCCGCGATTTGCGCCGCTTGCGCGACGGCCGGAATGATGGCCAATCCAAGCAGCGCGCCCAAAGACGTCGTCATGATCAGGCATCTCCTCAATTTCGGTATAGGAACGTAAGCCGCACGGTATGGTTGCGGTAGTCGAGTCGTTCGGCGACGCTCGTCCAATCGGCCACGTAAGTCAGATTTATCGAGGCTCGATTGCCGAGCGCCCGGCTGATCGTGAGGTCGACCGAGCGCGTGGTTCCGCGCAGACGGTAGTCGTACAGGTCCTCGCCGAAGGTCGGATCTTCGGCGATCGCCGTCGCGCCGGAAACGATCTGGGTCGTCTCCGACGCTGTCGAAACGACGTCGCCGCGGCGCCAGGTGGTACCGATGGCGAGCGCGATGTCGTCCCCGAGGGCATACGATCCGCTGACATCGATTCCATGCCCGTCGAGATTGAAAACCTTCCCCGAGATTCCTGGCACGTCGGGCTCGCCGTACGGAGAGCGGCGCAGTTCGCCGAACAACGCGATGCGTGCTTCGAGCGATTCGCCAAAACGCTTGCCGACGCCGACCCGCGCCGCGAAGCGCGGACCGGTGCGTAAGTCCACGTCGTAGTCGTAGTAGGCCGCGCTCGCCTCGAGCAGGACCCAGGGCGCTTCGGGTCCCAATCCCCACTTGCGCCGATACGATGCCGTTGCCTCGATCGAGCCGTTGTCGAGGCCGTGGTAGCGATGAAATCCCTCGGCGCCTCCGCGAATGGCGACCATGAATGCGTCGAACGGGCCGGGGGCTGCAAAAGAGCTCGCCGTGAGCGCGATCGCCAAAGCCCAGTCCGCGCGGACGTCAGCGGGTGCCGAGGCCCGGCTCAGATTGTCGTCATACGCGAGGGTGGCATCGGCGTCGAAACCCCAGTCGGCACCCGATGCACCTCGCGCTCCGGCCATCAGCAACACTCCCACCGTCGCGCATCGTGCAAGGAGCTTCCGATTCCGAGCGCGTGTGCGTCGGCAACTACGCTTGCATGCGACGACGCAAGCGCCGTTGGCGACCTCGAGGCAGGCATCTTGCTTTGCCATCCGCGCGCCGACGCAAGTTTTGTACCCCACTGAAATATTGGACACGCGCCCGTGAATCTGGACGACGATCGATCGAATCTTCGGGACTGCGCATGCGACCCGGATGCGGGACATGTCGGCATCAAGTTGTGCAGAACATCGCGGGCAGTCCCCGCGCCGCCCAAGCTGATGCGCAGCGTGCAGACGCAGATCCTGGCGCTGTTCCTCCTGCTCGTCGTCGTCGTTCAGATCGGCGGCTTCGTGCTCATCAACACCGCGGGCGTGACCGCGGCGCACAAATCGGTGAGCGCCGAGATCGCGGCCGGTACACACGTATTCGAGCGCTCGCTGCAGCAGGACACGCTGCGCCTCGTTCAAGGCGCGCGCCTGCTCACCGCGGACTACGCGTTTCGCGAAGCGGCCGCGACGCAGGACGCGGCGACCGTCGCCTCGGTGCTTGCGAACCACGGGAAGCGGATCGACGCTTCATTGATGATGCTCGTCGGGCTCGACCGGCGCGTGATCGCCGATACCATGGGTAATGCGACGGGACAGCCCTTCCCGTTCCCGGAATTGCTCGAACACCCGGAATCCTCCCAGCAGGCGCCCGAGATGGTCGTGTTGCATGGTGACCTCTACCAACTCGTGATCGTGCCGGTGCTGGCTCCGTTGCCGGTCGCATGGCTCGCCGCGGGATTCCAAGTCGACAACGCATTTGCCGAGGACCTGCATCGCCTGACACGGCTGCAGGTGTCGTTCCTGACACGCAATGCGAGAGACGGCTTTCGCGTCCAGGCCAGCACCCTGGCGAGCGCTTCCCGGTCGGGGCTGGCGACCGACATGTCCGCGGGCCGCCTCGCGGACAACGCGATGGCGCTCGACACGAGCGGCGGCAGCGACGAGCCGATGACGCATGTCGTCGACCTCTCCGCGCGCTCGAACGAGCGCATCGTCGCCGTACTGCAGGAGCCGCTTTCCGTTGCGCTCGAACCGTTCCGGCAACTGCAGCGACGACTGACCTTGATATCGCTGCTCGGGATCGCCGTCTCGATCCTCGCAAGCATAGGCATCGCGCGCGGCGTCGGGCGGCCCGTTCGCGAGCTGGCGGGCATCGCGCGCCGCATAGCGGCGGGTGACTACTCGGGTTCGACGCCTGCGACACGAAACGACGAGATCGGCGATCTTGCTGCCGCGTTCAGATCGATGCAGCAGGGAATCGTCGCGCGCGAAGCGAGAATCTCCGACCTTGCGTTTCGCGACGTTCTCACCGGGCTGCCGAACCGCGCCCAATTCGCCGAACGGCTGCAATGTGCCGTGATGACCGGGGCAGGGGACGCGACACCCGCGGTGGCCGTGCTTTTGATGGATCTCGACCATTTCAAGTACGTCAACGACACGTTAGGCCATGCGATCGGCGATCTCCTGTTGAAGGAGGTCGCGGCACGGCTGAACGCGGTGGTCCGGCGTACGAGCGACACGGTGGCGCGACTGGGTGGCGACGAATTCGCAGTCCTTCTGCCCGGCGCCTCGGTGGCCGAAGCGCAGCGTGCGGGCGAGGCGATCCAGCGGGTGCTCGAGGCGCCGATGACGCTCGAAGGGCACGTCGTCGATGCGCGCGCCAGCATCGGCCTCGTCGCGTGCCCCGCCCATGGTGATGACCCATCGCAACTGCTGCGGCGAGCGGACGTGGCGATGTACGAAGCCAAGCGCGGCAATCGTGGCATCGTTGCCTGGGACGACCAGTACGAACGCCACGGTGTGGAGCGGCTGTCGCTGATGAGCGATCTGCGCACGGCCGTCGACACCGATCAGCTTGCTCTGGTTTACCAGCCGAAGACGTCGCTTGGCGAAACGCCCGAGCTCCATGCGGAAGTGCTCGTGCGATGGAACCATCCAACGCGCGGCCTCGTACCGCCTGCCGATTTCATCCCCTTCGCCGAACAGACCGGCTACATCCGGGTCATCACGCAGTGGGTCATCCGGCGAGCGATCGCGCAATGCGCCGTGTGGCGAGGCCAAGGGGTGGCGATGAACCTCGCGATCAACCTGTCTGCGCGCGATGTCGTCGATGCCGAATTGCCGGAGCGTTTGCAGGCGGTGTTGGACGCCGAGAAGGCTTGCGCGAGCTGGTTCACCTTCGAGATCACGGAAAGCGCGATCCTCGACGATCCGGGGCACGCAGCGCGCAATCTGGAAAGGCTGCATGCATTGGGATGCAGGCTCGCGATCGACGATTACGGCACGGGCTATTCGTCGCTCGCTTACCTGCGTCGTCTGCCGGTACAGGAGATCAAGATCGACAAGTCGTTCGTGACCGCTCTCGCACGCGACGCGAGCGACGAGATCATCGTTCGCTCGACGGTCGAGCTCGGACACAACATGGGCCTGGTCGTGGTTGCCGAGGGCGTGGAGGACGAGGCGACCTTTGCTCGCCTGCGCGCGCTCGACTGTGACATGGCGCAGGGGTATTGGATAAGCCGCCCGCTTGGCCTCGTCGATTTCGAAGCTTGGCTGCGACGTCGCGCCTCGCCGCAACCTTCCCGTGAACGCGCGATCCTCCGCCGCGTATCCTAGGCTGATCAGCAGCGCTCCCCGGCGCGCTTGCGCAAGCCCTCCAGATCGAGCGAACGGACGACGCGGCCGTCGACTTGCAACAGTCCTTCACGCGCAAGCCGCGAGAAAAGCCGGCTGACCGTTTCGAGCTCGAGCCCGAGGTAGTTGCCGATCTCCGCGCGCGTCATCCGCAACACGAATTCGTTTGCCGCGAAGCCGCGCGCCCGATGTCGCTCGGCGAGATTGACGAGGAATGCCGCGACACGCTCCTCGCCGCGAAGCCTTCCGAGAGCGAGCATGAGCTGCTGGTCGCGGCCGATCTCGCGTGACAGGAAGCGATGCAGGCTCTGCTGCAAAGCGGACACCGCGCGCGCGACGTCGGACAGTCGCTCGAACGGCATCACGCACGCTTCGCTGTCCTCGAGGGCGATCGCATCGCATCGATGGCGTCGGCTGGCGATGCCGTCGAGTCCGAGCAAATCGCCCGACATCTGATAGCCGGTGATTTGTTCCCGCCCATCCGCGGTCAGCAGGGTCGTCTTGAACGTGCCGACGCGAACGGCGTAGAGCGCGAGGAACGCGTCGCCGCTTCGGTAAAGCGGTTCGCCGCGCTTGACCCGCCGGCGCGTCGTCACGACGTCGTCGAGCTGGCGCAATGCGTTGGCGTCGAGGCCGACGGGCAGGCAAAGCTCGCGGATATCGCAGCGGCTGCACCGCGTTCGCAAGTCGCCGATCGAGATGACGGTCGCGGGCGACTGTTCAACGGGCGCGGTGCGTGCGGATTCGGCCATACGAGCGCGGCGTCACTCGACCTGTGCCAACTCGGATCCGCTCGACCGGGTGGCGAGATACACCTCGCGCAGGAATGACGTGAGGCCACCGGTCACCGCGAGCATCGCAAGCACGAAGAGCGAGCCGGCGACCCAGTCGAGATTGATCGCGACCATGGCGTCGACGAACAGCAGCACGATCACCAGGCATACGAGCAGCGCGGCGGCCGTGCAGAAACTGATCGACGCGCTCGTCAGACGACGCCGGCGCTCGAGCACGGCGAGCTCGTTGCGGGCGGAACTGCGAAGCTTCTCGTCGAACGTGCCCCAGGCTTGCTTCAGCGCGCGGCCGCGGTCGATCACGCGTGCGAGTCGGTTCGCGATGACGTTGAGCAGACTCGCGATCCCGGTCAGCAGAAACACGGGCGCGATCGCGAGCTGAATCGCATGGGCAATGCCGGGCAGTGCGCTTGGGTCTGGCACCACGTGCTTGGCTTCCTGCGCTCTCGGTCCTCAGCCGGCGTTGGCCTTGCGGGCAAGCGCCGTCGGGTTTGCCGTCGGCTCGCCGATCTTGCGCAATCGGTTGCGATCCGTGTGGCGAAACGGCTCGGCCTGACCCGGAATGATCAGCAGCGTCTCCTGATGGTAGGACCAGGTGCCATCCGAATGCTTGTCGATGACGACGATGCACCGGTCGGTGCGAAACGCCTGCTCGAGAAACGGATTGGAGACGATGCCGTTGGTGAGCGAGCCACGCACGGCCTCGAGCGTGAACGAGATCGCGTCGGGTGCCGCATGACCCACCGCCATCGCGGTCTGCCCCCGGGGAATGGAAAGCGTCAGCAGGATGGCGCCCGTTGCCGGTTCCCAGAGCCAATAGCCGACCTGGTCGTGGAACGTCTCCGGATCGTTCGGCTTGAAGATCTGCGCGTGATAACGCAGACCATAGAAGAGCTGCGGCCCGTTGGTCTGCGCGTCGATCGGCTGCAGCTCGTAGCGCTCGCTGTAGGCCTGGCGTTCGGGACCGTCGGCCTTCGGATTGACGTCCATGCCTTCGGCGCTGGTCCAGATGCCGGCCATGCCGCTGAGCGGCCCGAGGTTGGCGAGCGTGTCCGAATCCGGCTCGGGCTCGGTGTAGATGTCGGTGGGATAGTGATACATGTTTTCGCTCCTGCGCCGCGTAGCCGAACGCGCGGCCAAGCGCGCTCAAGACTTTGGCAGCCGGCCCGTCGGTACTGCCGGCAACATCATATTAGCCGCCGCGCGCGCCTTTCGGCTGACCGAGAAGAACCTCCTTCAACACGACAGCATCGTTGTGCGCTTCGTCGCGCGCACCGTAGACGAGCGTGACGATTCGTGTCTTTGCCAGCGCGCGGATGCGCTCGAGCTCCGCAGCGTGTTGCTTCAACTCGGTCCTGTAGCGGCGCTGGAACTCGGGCCAGCGCCCCGGATCATGACCGAACCACTCCCGCAGCTCCGAGCTCGGTGCGACATCTTTCATCCAGTCCAGGGCCGCCTTCGTCTTGCTTACGCCACGGGGCCAGAGCCGATCCACGAGAATGCGCACGCCGTCGTCGTCGGTAGCGGGTTCGTAAGCGCGCTTCAGGCGAAGATGAGCGACGGGAAAGGGTGGCCTGCTCATGTAACGCTCTCCTGTACGTGCGCCGGCGTGCGAACCATCGATATACGGGCGATCATACGCGGCGAGCGTTCTCGACCATCAATGCGAGGCGACCGGAGAACGGCCGCCGTTTGCGAGCCCACCATGACCGACAGGAACGAGCAGACCTTTGCAGCGAAAACGATCACCGCGTGGCAATGCATCGGCTGCGGCCGCCTCGAAGCGCCGCAGACGTGCATTGGCGTATGCCAGGATCGCAAGGTGGAGCTGGTCAGCGCCTGGGACCACGCGGAGGCGCTGGTCGCGCTCGAGGATGCGAACGAGCGAATCGGGATGCTCGAAACGTTGCTTGCGAAGCTTGCGCGCACCACGCCGCGCGAAGACGGCTGGAAGCAATCGTTTCTCGCGTTCCAGGCCGACGCGCGCAAGGCTCTCGGGCTTTCGGACCGGCTCGCTTCAAGCGTGAGCGCCGCAGCGCCGGCCGGCATCGGCAAGTCATCCGGGGCCGTTTGACCTGGATCAATGTCGCGGGCGCCTCGGTTTGTTATGGTTTGATCCAGGTCAACGTTCAGCTTCGGCATCTCCCAGTCCGTCTTCGACCGGAGAGCATGCCGGCAAGGACCCGACGTGGAATCGATCCGCATCATTCACGACGAGCACCGCTCGCTCGCCGCCGTGCTGCACGGCATGCTGTATCTCGTGCGCGAGATTCGCCTGCGCGGCATGATGCCTCCGTTCGACGTGCTGGGCGCGATGATCTACTACATCGACGCGTTTCCGGAGCGCTTCCACCATCCGAAGGAAGACGGTTACCTGTTCAAGTTCCTGCGCACGCGGTACGCGGCTGCGGCACCGCTGATCGAGCGTCTGCAAACCGAGCACCGGGCGGGCGCCGAGAAGATCCGGATTCTCGAGCAGGCGCTGCATCGGTATCGCGAGGGAGGCGCAAGCGAGTTTCCGGCCTTCGCCGAAGCGGTGCAGAGTTACGCGGCGTTTCACTGGAACCACATGCGCACCGAGGAAGACGAACTGCTGCCTTTAGCGAGGGTTCATCTCACGCCGCAGGACTGGCAGGAGGTCGACGAGGCGTTCCTCGGCCATGCAGATCCGCTGTTGGGCTCCAACGCGGAGGCCGAATACGAGGCGCTCTTTCGGCGCATCGTTTCCGTGGCCCCGCCGCCCGTTGGCGTCGGCCCCGAACGATGAGTCGTGCATCATGCCGGCCTGGCGGTAAACGAGACCCGATCGCGAATGAGAAGGCAAGCGGCCGGGATCACGAATCAACAACGGAGAAGCCATCGCAATGATGCGAGTGACATTGCAAGCGCTGCGGATTTACACGGTAACCTGCTTCGCGGCGCTCGCACTCGCCGCCTGCGATCGCCCGACGACGCTTTCCGGCGGGCCGCCGGCGCCGCAAGGTCTGGTCACGACGACCGGCGCGGCGTCGACCACCGCGCCCCGGGCGCAATCGACAACGGCGCCAGCCGACGACTACGACGTCTCGAAGATGGATTTCAAGCCGGGGCCGGCGAAGCTCAGCAGCGATCGCCACACCGGCGCGTTCGCGGTCGGCGATGCGCTGACGACCGACTTGACCGGACCCATCAAGCCGCTTGCACAGGGACAGGTCAAGGAGATCCGCCTCGACACGGCGCACAAGGTCATCGATCTGGCTCCGGGCGTGAAATTCACCGCATGGACGTTCGGCGATCAGGTGCCGGGTCCGGTCGTTCGCATCCGTGTCGGCGACCGGGTGAAATTCTCGATGACGAATCGCAGCGACGAGCACGCGCCCGGTCTCGAGATCTCGCCGCCGATGATGCATTCGATGGACTTCCATTCGGCGATGGTCTCGCCGCAGGACAAGTACCGGTCGGTGGCGCCGGGACAGACGATCGGCTTCGAGTACACGGCGAATTATCCCGGCGTGTTCATGTACCACTGCGGCACGCCGATGGTGCTCGAGCACATCGCGTCGGGCATGTACGGCATGGTGATCGTCGAGCCCCGCAACGGCTATCCGACGAAGGTCGATCGCGAGTACGCGGTGGTGCAGAGCGAGTTCTACACGCGCCTCGATCCGCAGAAGCGCAAGATCGACGGCGTGCCGCTCTATGTGCTCGACACCGAGCGCGTGCGGACGAAGGCGCCGACGTACACGGTGTTCAACGGTCGCTACAACGGCCTCGTCGACCATCCGTTGCAGGCAAAGCCGGGAGAGCGCGTGCGGCTCTACCTGCTGAACGTCGGACCGTCGAACACGTCGAGCTTTCACGTCGTCGGCACGATCTTCGATCGCGTGTGGCTCGAAGGCAATCCCGACAATCAGCTCCGCGGCTCGCAAACCGTGCTGCTGGGATCGAGCAACAGCGCGATCGTCGAATTCGTGATTCCGGAAGCGGGCAGCTACGTGATGGTCGATCACCATTTCGCGAACGCGTCCCAGGGCGCGATCGGACTCGTCGCGGCCGGCGAGCCGCCGCCCGGCGCCGGCGAGAGCGAGCACCACAACATTCCCGCGACCGGCGCGCCGACCGATCCGGTGGCCGTCAACGGCAAGCTCGCGTTCGAGTCGAAGTGCCTCGCGTGTCACTCGATCGCCGGCGGCGACAAGCTCGGGCCGGACCTCTACAACGTGACGAAGCGCCGCAATGATGCGTGGATCACGCGCTGGCTCAAGTCGCCCGAGCAGATGCTGCAAACGGATGCCGACGCGAAGGCGCTGCTCGACAAGTACAAGGTGCCGATGCCCAACCAGAACCTGTCGGAGAAGGACATTCGCGAGTTCGTCGCATACTTCAAGTGGGCGGACGAGAATGTCAAGCCGCAGGGCGAGCAGCAGCCCGCGCCCGCGGCGCCTGGCAGCACGCTGCCGCCGGGGCGGACACTGTCAGGTTCTCCCGGTGAAGTGCACACGGGCGGCGAACCCGAAGCGCAGTCGATGGAGAAACGGAAGGGCAAGCGATGAGGAAGGTGACGATGGCCATTGCAACAGCGGCCGCGATCGGCGCATCCGGCGTGGCGCATGCGTGCGGCGTTTGCATCGAGGACAAGATCGCCGCGACGTACGACCACGCGGTCATCCGCGACGCGATCGCGTCGCATCGCCAGGTGATCTTCGTGGCGCTCGACGGGCGTGATGGCGCACTCGTGGGCGAGCGAATCGTGTCCGCCGCCCGCCGTGTGCCGGGCATGCAACAGGCGAGCGTCCGCTATGCCGCCGCGCCGCCCGCGTTCTCGTTCGCGCTCGCGAGGAACGCGGCGCCCGACAAGGCGCTCGCCACGTTTCAGACGGCAGTGAAGGGGATGGACGTGCAGATGCGCGTCATTCGCGTCATGCGCGACGGCGCGCTCGTCCATCCGCCGGGGTGAGCGAGGAACCTTCGCATTCCTCGCCAAGCGTATCAGCGTAGCAACTGGATGCCGCGCTCCGAGACGAGCACGCGATCGCAGACCCGCAACCTTGTCGCCCGCGTACGCGTCGATCGTCGAGAAATCGACGTTGGCAAGCCTTGCGAGCGTTTGCGCCGTCTTCGAATCCGGCGAATATGCGCTGGTCATGGCGCTCGGCGCCGCAAGGGAAGCGGGCGCGACGCTTGGCGTTCGTTACGGCGGACTTTCCCAATTCGAGCGCGCGCACGTCCATCCGGGCGTCTCATGCGTTGGCCATGGCAAAGGCTGCCCCGCGGCGTTCGCGGTGAAATCGATCTTGCGGCAGGCAAATCCCCTTCCCCCAGAATGTTTCGCAACGAGCAGGTCGTCTCATCGACCTTGTATCTGGTGCTCGCCTTGGCGAGGCGCTCATTGTAGAAACGTGCGGATACCAGAACCTTGTAGCAATCGGGATGCGCCGTCTCCTTGTCCTTGGCGGCATCCTGCAACCGGCACGCAACGTTGAGCGCCCTTCCCACGTATTCCTCGCGCTCGTTCATCGTCATCCTGACCAGATGTCCGGCCTCGACGCCCAGCGTGGCTCCCAGAACCGCGGGCATCGTGCTCAGGTTCGGAACGATGTGACGCGCGAGTTCTGCCTTGACCATTTCGCAGAGATTGTGCAGGAACGCAACGAGATGCTCGCCGCGGATTGTGTCGGGGAACAGCAGGATCCAGCCATCGCCGGTGAATTTGTACAGCTCGAACCGGCCCTTCGGCGGCGCATGCGCCTCGGTCCAGTTCATCAGCCATCGCTTGATGCACGTGAGGAACGCTTCGTAGCGATCGAATTTTTCGCTCAGCAGCAAATCCTCCATGATCTGCGACGACGAGCACAAGTCGAGCACGACGACGATTAGCGGACGCCTTATCGTACGAGGCATGGCAATGGACTCTTTCGGCAAGCCGCCGAGGATACTCCGTCGTTGAAGGCCGCCAACGCTTATGCGTCATACTGGTCGGGTCGCGCACACGAGACGAAGCCGCCCGAGCGGGCGCTGCGGCATGCACCGCGAGGCCGAGCGTGCCTGTTGCGTCCGTTGATCACGCCATGAACGAAACCGTCACGGTCATTGTCGGCCACCGTCTGGGTAAAGACGAAGCCGTCCGCCGTCTCAAGGACGGCCTCGCCAATGCCAATGGTCGCCTCGGCTCGATGATCGCGATCGACGAGGAGAGCTGGCAAGGCGACACGCTGCGGTTTCGCATGCGCGCGCTCGGCCAGTCGGCGGCAGCGAGCATCGAAGTGCTCGAGGATGCCTTGCGGATCGACGTATCGTTGCCGTGGCTATTGGCAAAGGCTGCGAAACGGCTTCTTCCGGTGTTGCGCGAGCAGGCGACGCTGCTTCTCGAGAAGAAATAAGGCATTCGCGAAGTGCGCTTCATCGCGATGATCGACGCATGATCGTTCATCTCGTCGACGGAACGTACGAGCTGTTCCGGCATTTCTACGGATTGCGCCGCTTCAACAAGGGAAACGACCGGCCCTACGGCGCGGTCGTCGGCGTGTTGCAGTCGCTGCTGCAGATGATCGAGCAAGGAGCGACGCATATCGGCGTTGCGACCGATCACGTCATCGAGTCGTTTCGCAACCGCCTCTGGCCCGGCTACAAGACGGGCGATGGCATCGAGCCTGTCCTGCTGAGCCAGTTCCACCCGTTGGAGAAAGCGCTGGATGCAATGGGCGTGGCCTGCTGGCCGATGATCGAGCTCGAAGCGGACGACGCGCTCGCCTCGGCGGCGCGGATCGCGTCCGACGACCCGCGCGCGGAGAAAATCTGCATCTGGACGCCTGACAAGGATCTCGCGCAGTGCGTGCGCGGCGATCGTGTCGTGCAGATGGACGCCAGAGGCAAGAAGATTCTCGATGCCGAAGGCGTGCGCCGGAAGTTCGGCGTCGCGCCGACGCTGATTCCCGATTTCCTCGCCCTTGTCGGCGATGCCGCGGATGGATATCCGGGCATTGCGGGAATCGGACCTGTCACGGCCGGGCAACTGCTGAACCGTTACGGCATCATCGAGGACTTCCCCGAGCGAGTCCTCGGACGACAGCGCGAGCTCGCGCTCCGATTCAAGACGCTCGCGACGCTGCGCACCGGCGCGCCACTCTTCGGCAACGTCGACGAGCTGCTTTGGCGCGGTCCCACGGACGCGTTTGCGTCCTACGCCAGGCGCATGGACGCGCCTCGCCTGCTCGACCGCTGCCTCGAGGCGGCGCGCACGCGAATGCCCGCTTCGTCGCCGGCGTCTTGACGCATCAAGACGGCGTTCTGCGCAGCGCGGCAACCGACGCCGAGCGGTCGGTGCAGGACGGGTATTCGTATGCGCGCGGATCCGACTTCACGCGCGCGAGCATCGTCTGCACCGGCACGCGGAGCGGTTCGCCGTAGTCGGAATAGGCGTTCAGCGCCGCACGACAGCTTCGATCGATGTTGACCGCAAGCGCGAGCTCGACGAGAAAGAGCCGCGTCGCGTCCCTGTGCCGTCCGGCGAGCGCGCTCGCGATCGCGAGCGTGCTCCAGTCGTCCACCCGCCGCGTGCGCTGCGCGCCGCTCATCGTGATCGCATGCAGCGCGAGCTGGCGGGCCGTTTCGGGATTCGCGGGGTTCGCGTGCAGATGCAGGAACGCGAGGAATCCGGCGATGTCCGGATCCCGCGGGTTCGCGGCGAACGCGGCGAGTTCGAGCCGCAGCACGTCGGCGACCGGGCGGCCGTGCGCATAGCCATTCCATGCTTCTTCGTGGAGGCGTCTTGCTCGTGGCGGCGCAAGGGTCGTCGTCGGAACGAACCTCGCCTCGCCGTGCCACGACGCACGCAGTGCGTTGACGATCGCCCGATCCTGTCGCGCGTCGGCCTGCAGCGAAACCATTGCGAGCGCAGGCGACAGATCGCCGTAGGCGCTCGCCGCGATTCCTGGCACGACGTCGGTGACGAGCTGGCGGCCGTTCGACGCGAGCGCGTCTTCGTCGCTGTCGCCGGGGTGCGCATCGACATTCGTACGCGGGTCAGTCTGCACGACATCGGAGGTCGCCGGCGTCGCTGCGTCCGCTTCCGAAGCCGCGCTGTTCGCAGCCGGGGCTGCAGCATCGATTCGTTGCTCGGGCGTCGGCGCAATGGCGCTTTTCGCGGCCGGAAACGTCGCGGGCGCCATTGGCGACGTGATCACCTGCGAAGCCGGTGGCGCGACTCGCGCAGGCGGCGCGGCGACGTGTGAAGGCGGCGAGACGCCGACCCGTGGCGCGGGCGAAGCCGCGACGGTTGCGCTCTGCGAGGGCGTTCGGGCCGAACCGGTCGCATCGGCAAGCTGGATCGATTCGGGCGCTCGCGGGGGCCGCACGGCCTTTTCGACAGGCTTCGATGAACCGACGCTGCGGTCCTCGACCGGCGCGGCCCTCTGGTGCCACGCGAACATCTTCAGGAACTCGCCGAGTGGATCCGTCCGCCGCGTCTTCGCACTGGGTCGCTCGCGCGGCGCGGGCGCCGGCGTCGATTGCATTCGCATCTCGGAATTGGCCGAGGCGCCGGCGTGTTTCGGCGCGGCTTCGTCGTGTACCGCCGGAGCGGGCGGCGCATTCGGCAAATTCGACGGCGCCGACAACGCGCTCGCGCTCACCTGATCGGCTGCGCCTTCGATGTGCGTCTGCGAAACGGGTGCCGGCCGGCTGGCTGTTGCGGTCTCTGTCGGGATCCGCGTCGCGTCGATGGAGTGGGATGCGCTCGCGATCTCGGTGCGAGGCGCCGCCGCGCCCGGGTGCACGGGCTTCGTGCCACTCGCGACAACAACCGGCGGCGTCGATCCGTGCAGTGCGAATCGCGACGCCGGCACCCGATTCGCCTTCGCCATGGCTGGTGCGTGCGTCGGCGGCGCGGGCGCAGCCGCCGGTCGGCGGGGCTTTGTTTCGGCGAGGTCGTTTCGCGGCGAGATCGATGGCGTCTCGTTCGTCGTCGCCGGCGTCGATGTGCCCGGCGTCGTCGAATCCGATGTTGCCGGTGGCGGGCGGGTTTGCGTCGTCGAGTCGGACGTCGCCTGTGCCGAAGCCGCTTGCGGTGGCGTGCGAACGCCGGCGGAACCGGGACGGCTCAACACGGCGACGCTTTGCTGCAGTCGTTCCGCCAACGGGTGATCGGGATCGCCGATGAACGAGGGCGCCGCCAACGCGGCCGCCGCGCCGATCACCGATGCGAGGCCGGCCGCGCGCCAATGTCGCCGGGGCGGCGCCGCAGCGGGAACCGCGTGCGCAAAGGGCGCCGGGTTTTCCTGCAAGGGCGCCGAGGCCAACACTGCATGAACGAGAGCCGGCGAATCGGGCAGGCGCGCGCGCGGCCTCCGAATGACAGCGGTCGTCCTGGTCGCGACGCGCGCTCGCGGTCTGCGAATCACGGCCGTGGCCGCGGTCGGCAAAACGATTCGCGGCACTTCGCGGCCGGCTTCGCCGACCTGCGACGGCGCGACGACGCGTGTCAGCGGCGTGAGCGGCATCCGTGCGGGTGTCACCAACGCATCGCGTGCGAGCGTCCACCCGCGCGTCAACGATTCGGCGAGGTCGCGCTCGCGCACGCGCGCGCCGGTGTAATCCATCAGCTCCTGATGCGGCCGCACGAGCTGCAGCTCGCGATCGTGGCAGTCGCGCAGCCGATAAATGAGCGCTCGCGCATCGTCGTAACGCGATGCGGTCCAGGCGTCGCCGTTCGCGTCGTCGTGCGCTTCGTCGGCGTCGGGCAGGTAACGCTTGAGCATGGCCGCGAGGCTGTACAGGTCGCAACGCCAGTCGAGCTCCTGCGTAGGTCGCAGATCGCCGTTGCGGCCCGCTTCGAGCGCGGCGAGGAGCCGCGGCGACTGGTAGTCGTAGTCCTTCTGCCAGCCGATGGGCAGCGGCGTTCCGAGCCGTTCGCCGGAGACCAGCGAGAACGCGAAGTCGATCAACGCGAGCCGCGCGAACACGGCGTAAAGCGCCGTGTCGCGCGCTTCCGCGTCGAAATGCGGCGGCCCGTACGGGATGCAGAGGTTGTCGCCCTTGATGTCGAGGTGAACGAGTTGCAGCGCATGGATCTCGTTCAAGGCCGCGAGGCAGTGATGCGCGAGCGCCCACCAGTGCGCGCAGTCGTCGAATACGCTGCGGCGCACGACGCCGTCGCGCGACACGGGCAGCAGCGTCGCCCACTGGTCGACGGTGATGCCGGCGTCGTACGTCTGCACGCGGCGCATTCCACCCATCGTTCCGGCGTCGAATTGCACGACGTCGGGCACGCACAGGATGCCGTGTCCGATCAGGCGCGCGAGGATGCGCCACTCGCGCTCGGTCCATGCACCGAAATCCGCCTCGTCGGTGACGAGAAAGCGCTTCGTGTAGCGTCTGCGCTCGCCGGCCGGCACCGCTTCGCGGAACACCTCGACGTGGGCGCCGGTCGCCATCTTGAGGCGGCCGCGGCCGAATACGCGCTCGATCTGCTCGGGTGTCATGGCTCGACCACCTTTCCCTTGAATGGGGCGCCGAAGCGCTCGCGTCGTCGCACGACGAGAACGGTCACGTCATCGCGGCTGCCGCGTGCGCGCGCTGCCTCGACCAGAAGCCGGCAGCGATGCGCGAGCCGGCCGGGGGCGCGAAGCAGTCGCCCGATCTCCGCCGCGTCGACGTGCTTGTGCAGGCCGTCGCTGCAAAGCATCAGCATTTGCTGCGCACGAAGCTCGATATCGCGCACGTTCGGCGCATCGACGGCACCGTTGCCGATCATCCGTGCGGGATCGTGCGGCGACGCGCCGTCGGGAGGCTGTTCGCGAAAATGCGCATACGTGTCGTCGACGGTCAGAAGCTCCGCGATCCCGTCTCGATCGTGCACGCGATACGCGCGGCAGTCGCCGACCCAGGCGACGAGCCATCGCGAAAGCAATGCGTCGGTCGCCGCGCAGAGCGCGACGGTGGCAGCGCCCGCCACGTCGGACGCGCTGGCAATGCTCGCGTCGATTGTTCGATCGGCGTCGAGCAGTGCCGCGCGCACCGTTTGCAAGTCGACGCGTCCGCCTTCGAGCGCACCGTGCAGGCTCGTCACGAGGTGGCGACTCGCGTGCGCGGCGAGCGCGCCGCCGCCGACGCCGTCGGCAACGACAAAGAGCGCACGATTGCGGTCGAGCGCGCTGTGGCAATCCTCGTTCACCCGCCGGCCGCTGCCGCGCGACGACGCGACTGCGGCGTGGATGCGCGCGCAGTGCGTCGTGACCGAGCCCTCGTCGAAGACCCAGGCGATGCCGGCATGCGTGTCGGCGTGCTGCAAGGGTCCTGCGCGACCCGCGTAGAGGATGCTCATCGCACCCACCGCCTCGCGCGAATGAATGGCAAGCTCATCCGCTCCGCGACAACGTCAGCGTGCACGCGCTCGCCTCGCCGGCATCGCCGCCGAGCGTCAACGTTTCCCCGAACATCCAGTGCAAGCGATCGCCCGGCCCGTGCGCTTTTCCATGGAGCGTCACGCCGTTGTCGCCCTGCACGAGAACCGCTGCGCCGCGCTCGTCGAGCGCGACGATTTCGATGTGGCGCCCCGACACCTCGGCATGCGCACGGTCGATCACGAGGGACTGGCTCCGCGAGCGGCCGATCGAGAACGGAAGCGCTTCCCGCCGGATCTCGACGTCGCGCTCGCCGGACGCCATCCGCACGTGGATCGTCGGTTTCGGATCGCGCCGCCGTCGCGGAGCGATCGGCGTGACCGGCGTCGGTTGTGCGAGTCCGGAGCTCTCCGCGCTTCGGTTCGCCTCGCCGACGGCCTGCATCGTCAGTCGCGGATATTCGCGCGGCTCACCGCGTGCCTGCGCGGATAGAACAAGCGAGCTGCCGAGCGGCAACTCGAGCGGTTCGAGCTGCCCTGCCGATCGCGCCGACGTGCGATTGCCCGCGGATCCGGCGACCGGCTCGACGCGCACACCGTTCGTCGAACCGTTGTCGGCCACCCACCAGCTTCCGCGTTCGTACCAGATCTCGCAATGCCGGCGGCTTGCATAGAGCCCGTCGACGACGATGTCGGATTCCTCGCCCTTGCCGATCGAATAGCGGCGACCGGGGACGACGGATGCGAGCTCCACGTGTCGTGATCCGCGCGAGTCCTCGATGTCGAGCGCGAACGAGCGGCCGGCAAGCGGCGTCGGCATGCCGTCGAAGCGGGCCGACTCCCTCGTGACCGCGTAGTGGCGCGCGTCGGCGTCGCGCGGCGCGTCGAGTTGCGACCAGCGACCGATCAGCGCGACCTCATAGGGACTGGCGTCGGTCTTCGGCGCGTTGCTGCGAAGATCGGCGAGCAACGCGTCGTAGCCTTCGTCGTCATCGCGTTTCGGCGGCTCGTCGGGCGTCGTCGCATTCAAGCCGGCGAATTGACCGAGGTCCACCGCGCTCGCGTTGCGCAGGCCGGCGATCACTTCCTTCGCGAGGTAATGCTTGATCTGCTCGGGCTTGAACTCGCGAACGAACTTGCGCAGGAGCTCCCGGTGCTCGTCGCTGCCTTCGCACTGGACCTCGATCGACGTCAGCACGTAGCGATCGCGCTCGGCGATCGCGAGATGCAGGCGGAGGTCGCTCATCACGAAACGCTCGAGCTCATCGCGGATCGCGCCTACGAGCGGCGTGTAAGGGCCGAGATGCTCGACGCCGCGCCGCGACGCGTCGCGGCGCGATGGCGCATCGTGGATCGACGGCTCGCGCATTCCCGGCTCCGCAACCAGCGCACCCGACGAGGTCGGCGTGATATGCGTCCGCGCGTTGCCGCGCGCCGGCCGCTTCGCGCCGCTTGCCTTGCCGAGCACCCATCGCTTCAGTGTCATCTTCGATTCCTAGTTTCGATAGGCGACGACGAGCGTCGCGAGGGGACCGGCGGTGCGCACGTGGCGCACGCGCGGCGGGATGGGCAGCCCATAGCGGTTCGCGAGCCGGTCGAGAAAAAGACCCCACGCCGGTTGAATCCGCTCGCCGGCATCGACGCGGCGCTTGAGTGCCGGCAGCGAAAGTTCGATCAGCACGGCGACCGACGACACGTCGCCGACCTGCACGATCGCGCGCCGCAACGCGTCCTCGAGGTCGGCGAGGCACGTTGCGAACGGTCCTTCGAACGACCAGACGAGCGGGGCCGCGATCGCATCGGCCGTCGACGCTTTCGCGTTCGCTGCGCGTGGCGATGCCTGCGCGGCGGCCTTCACTGCGCGCCACCTCCGAGAACGCCGACATGACGTCCCGCGATTTGCATCGCGATTTCCGCGGCGGGGTTCGGTCCGTGATCGCCGGCGCCGTGGATCCTGCCGCTGTCGGCGATCCAGTTGCGTTCGGTGAGGACGCCGATCACCTTCGTCCATCGTGGATCGTTGCGATCCGTTCGATAAGCGGCGAGATACCACTTGTACGGCCGCAGCGGACCGCATGCGTCACGGTCCCTGCGCACCTTGACGGCGCCGCCGGCGCACAGGCGCGCGAGGTCGTCGAGCGAACGGTCGTCGTTCGGAAACGTCGGCGTCCCCGTCTTGCCGGCGATCCAGTCGATGTCGGCGCACGTTCGCCCATCGAAGACCTGGTCGCAGGCGGCGCGCGAAGTACCGGCGCGAGGACCGAACGACAGGCCGCTCAGGATCACCTGCGCGATGTCGCGCGGGATCCGGTTCGGCCTCGGGCTGTCGAGCCCCGAGCGGACCGCGGCGGATTTCAGCAGTGAACGGTCGCCGGCTCCGGCGCCGCGCATCGCATCGACGAGATGCGGCGGATGCACTTCGGCCTGGCCGTTGGCCGCAGCGGCCAGCACCGCCATCATGCCGGCGCCACCCAATGCGCTCGCACGCGCCTGGCCTTGTCCCCATCCTTCGGCGACGACGTCGACGACGAGCGCGCCGCGGCACTTTTCCCAATCGTCCTTGCTGAAGCGCTTGCCATCCGGTCCCGCCGCGCATTGCGCGACCTTCGCCGCGTCGAGCGCGACCGGCGCGCGCAAGTGCGACGGTGCGCCAAGCTTGCCGCCGAGCGGCTCGGTCAGCAGGCGTCCGTACGGAACGATCAACGCGAGGGGCGACGCGCCCCCGTCCGCGCTCGCGGCACCGACGGCGCGCCCGAACAAAAGGTCGCGCTTGCCGCAGTCGTCGTGCGGCGTCGCGCAGTCGTCGTTCCAGCCGAACAGCGCGGCGGTCCGCTCGATGGCCCACGGCCGGTCGCAGCGGGAAAAGTGCTTGTCGGCGCAGAACATCCGATCGAGGAAGCGCGCGGAGTCCGAGCGCATCAGTTCGGCGCGCAGGCTCTGCGCGGCCGGAGTCGTCTTCGCGGACTTGCCGATTTCGGCCTGCTCGGCGGCAAGCCAACGCGCGCCGACGTCGGGGTCGGAGAGGAACGCTGCCGCCATGATCGGCTTGATCGTCGATGCCGGCATCGCGTCGTGGAATACCGCGGCGTTCAGAAGCGCGTCGGGACGATAGCGGATCGGGTACGGTATGCGCTTGTCGCAACGCTTCGAGCGTCCCGGTCCGTCGTACTCCTCGCGCGTGCACGGCGACATCGCGCCGGCGAGCGCTTCGATGCGGCCGCTTGCCACGTCGACGATCGCGATCGCCGCCATGCGCACCATCGCGTGCTCGAGCATCCGGTGTCCGATCGGTTGCGCCGCGTCTTCCTTGCGCGTGATGCCGAGCGAGCGGCAGACGTCGTCGCGGCCGGTGTAGCAGGCGGCCGTCTTCTGCGCGAGCGCCTGCAGCGTCGGATCGATCGTCGTGTCGACCGAGAAGCCCACGTCGACGGAGGCTCCGCCAATGTCGATCCGGTTGGGCCCGTAGCGGAAGGGCGCTGCGTGCGCGTCGGTGCCTGCGGCGTCGGTATACGTCCGGTACAGCGCGCCACCTGGACGGTGCAACGCTTCGAGCGGCTGCAGCATCATCGAAAGCGAAGGCGGAATCCTCCATCGCTCGTCGTCGGCGGCCATGTCCGGTGTCGGCTCGCCGCCGATGCGGCGCGCCGCCGCGACGGTAGCGTTCGCGTCGATGCCGCGCATCTCGGGACGGTTGCACAAGCGATCGTCGAGGCCGCGAATGCCGCCGACGAAATAGGACGCCGCGTCGTTCGAAGCGTGCCCGACGTAGATGCAGCCCGGGATGCCCGCCCACGGATTCGCGCGCGCGATTTCGCGCGGCGCGATCTCGACGTACTGATCCGGACGCCAGCGCGCCGTGACGCGCTCGACTTCCGTGCCTCGCCACGCGAGCGCGCCGAGCATGCGCGCGTTCGCTCGCGAAAGCGCGAACACCGCGCGCGCAACGTCGCCGCATTGCACGGCGAATCGCCGCCCCGGATAGTCGTCCGTCTCGACCGGCGTCGCGAGCGCACGCGTGACCGCGTCGGCCCAGCGCGCGCCGTCGAGCCCGACCTTGTCGGCAACGCGCCGATTGTCGCCGCTGCTGAAGCGAAGAAGCGCGCGGTCGAGCGACTCCAGTTCCGCGGCGATGCTCGAGGCCGGCGTCGCGTCGGACGCGCTCGCATGCGACAGCCAGCGCTGCATTCGGGCAAGCGCGTTTCCCTGCCCGCTCCACGCGGCACGGCACTGCGGGATGCGATCGACGAGCGCTTGCGCGGACAGCGGCCCCACCTGCACGCGGTCGCGACGCACGATCGCGTATTCGAACGTCTTCAGCGCCGCGACGTGACGAACGCTGACGTGGCGGTCGCTGTTGCGCGCCGGTATGGTCGTGTCCGACTGGCGCTCCATGCCGACGACGACCAGCACGGCGAGGAGCACCGGCACGAGCGCGCAACTCGCGACCGTCGCGAGCCTTAGCAGCGTGAGCGGGCGCGGTTCAGCCATTGGCGCCTTCGGATCGGCGGTCGACGTCGATCGCGAGCGCGAGCATCGCCATGTCGAGGACGAGCGACGTCTTGCCGAAGCTCACGAACGGGAACGTGACGCCGGTCAGCGGAATGACGGCGAGGTTGCCGGCTACGGTGACCGCGAGCTGGCACAGCGCGAGGACGACCCACGTCACGCAGATCCAGCTCACGAACGCCTGCGCGTCGTTGTTCATCCGGCCCGCGACGCGAACGAGGCGCGGCTCGCCGCGCGTCGCCTTCGCATGTCCGCGGATGATTTCGTTCAGCCACAGCGCGCTGGCGATCGTGAGCGCCCAGGACGCGGCCCAGCCGAACATGCCGACGAGCGCCGTGAACGTGTAGTCGCTCTGGATCTGTCCGGGAACGCCGGCGCAGACCGCCGGCGTTCCGAAGCCGCACCACGGGACGGCGCCCGGGCCGAACCCGCGCGCCGGCGCGGCGCGCTGGAACCACGTGACGAGCGCCAGTTGATCGTTCGCCGACGCGAGCGGCGCCGCCGCGTTCTCGAGCCGGCCTGCCGTCGTTTCGTCGACGGCGCCGAAGCGCAGCAGCGCGAGCGTCGTCACGACCAGCCAGCCGACGAACAGCACGACGGCGATCGAGTACGCCGCGGCGATCGCGCCACGCCGCTGATACCACCACATCGCGATCGACGCCGCGATGAACGCGCCGGCGCCGTACGCGGCAACGAGCAGCGGTCCCATGTCGCGCGTGATGAGCATCGCGCCGATCAGCACGATCACGACGAAGAGCAGCGGTGACAGGTAGCGGAACAGCGAGCCGATCGAGCCGCCCCGTTGCGCAAGCCGCTCGGTGAAGGGCGTGCCGCGCAGGAAGAAGAACCACGCGGCGCCGATCACGAGCCACAGGCGCCCGATCTCGGACGTGAGCTGCCTGACGTTCAGCAGCAGTGCGCCGACGGCCACGGTCAGCGCGAGCGCCGCGATCAGCAGAAGCGTCGTGCCGGCGAAACCGCCGACGCTCCGTCCGACCCGGCTCGCGATGCCTTCGACGAGCGAAAGCATCCATGCCAGCGCAGCGCCGATCGGCTGGCGCAGGAACGCGAGCACGCAGAACGCGAGCATCGCAAGCCACAGATGCGACTGATGATAGAGCGCGAGATAGCGGCCCGCCGCATTGCCGTTCGCGGACAGGTCCAGCAACACGATCCAGCCGATCCCGGTGGCGACGACGAGGCCCGGATAGGCAAACACCGACGCCGGCGTTTGCGCACTGCGGTTGCCGCGTCCGCGCAGCCATGGCGTCATGACGAGCAGGCATGCGGCTGCGCCGACAAGGCCGATCACGAACCGCGCCGGCTTCGCGAACGGCAGCGCGGCATCGCGCGCAAAGACGATCGCCGGACCGGCGAGCGGCCATGGCACGCGCGCCGCCCACGCGAAGGCCGCAAACGCGAGCAACGCAACGGCGATACCGATCACGGCCGTTCCCGGTCTTCGGCTGAGGTTCAGCAGCAGCAGTCCCGCGATCATCAAGCCGGCCCATTGCCAACCCGCCGTGCGCAGCAACGCCTGCATCGCCTGGTTCTTCACGGCGGCGGTGGGAGCGGCTCGCGCGTCCGCGACGAGCGCGGCCAGCGCAACGATCGCATCGGGCATCCGCAAGCCGGCACAGTGTCCCGAAACGCCGCGCGCCGCGGGGAGCGTTGCGGCGCGTGCGAGATCCGCCGTTGCCGGATGCGCGTCGAGCGCGGCGGCCAGCAGCAGGACCGCGTTCGCCCGCGCCTCGGGTTTCGTGCGTGCATCGGCGAAGGCGGCCTGCAGCCATTCGGACGCGCAAACGAGCGGCCTGGGTCCGCTTGCGTCGCCGGCCTCCATCGCGTAGCGCGCGATGAACGGCTGAATCTCGGCCTCGGTCGACGCGATCGCGTCGCCGAGGGCGAGCACGTCGCCCGAGCCGTCGCGCTGCTGCGCGCGGAGCTCGACGAGTCGAAGCTGCGCCTGTTCGACGGGGAACAGGAACGCCTGCGTCGCGCGCGTGGTCGCGCTGCGCAGCGATTGCGGGATCCGGTCGAGCGACGCGCTGTTCGAAGCGCCGTTGCTCGCGCACAAACGCTCGCGCACGGCTGGCTGCGCAGGCCACGCAACGGCGCAAAGCTGCGGCAGGACCGAATCCGGCAAGCCGTGCACGGCAACCGAACCGGCGGCGAAGCGTCCATCGCGTCCCGACGGATGCTCCGCGAATGCGCCGAACCATGGAAGTATCGCGGCGAGTGCGACGGCCACCAGTGCGGCTTCGATCAGCAACGGCCATGCCACGCGGTGCTGCCGCGAAAGCGTGCCGGCGACGGGTGTGATGCTGACTGTCAAGCGACCGCCCTACGTTCACTCCTGCCGCATGCGGGACGGAGCGAATCGTCATGGCAGCCGGCCGCTGCATGTCGCCCGCCCCGCGGATGCGTCGGCGGAGTGTAGATGAGCCGTCCGGCCAAATCCATAGCGGACGCCGCGCCTTTGGTTACCATGGCAGGACCGTCGCCTGCTCGGTTGCACCGATTTGAGCAAGCGATCAAACTCGCGCGTCGACGAGGAGCCATGAGACCCGTCCTCAACCTGGGCGAAATCGTCGCGGCGCACGCGCGGCTGTCTCCCGACAAAGTCGGCGCGCGCGATTCGCGCCGCGGGATCACCTACCGCGAATGGAACGCGCGCGCCTGCCGGCTCGCCAACGCGCTGCTCGACCTCGGCCTTGCGAAAGGCGATCGCGTCGCGCTGCTCGCCTACAACCGCGTCGAATGGCTGGAGCTCTATATCGGGCTCGCCAAGGCCGGGCTCGTCGCCGTACCGATCAACTTCCGGCTGGTCACCCCGGAGATCCAGTACATCGCGCAGCACTGCCGTGCGAAGGCGATCGTCGTTCAGGACGATCTCGTGCCGCAGGTCGAAGCATTGCGACACCGATTGCCGATCGGCGACAACGCGTGGATCCATCTCGGCGAGCCCACGCCGCGAAGCTTTACGGCGTACGAAGCGCTCGTCGAGCGCGGGGCGTCGCGCGAACCGGGCATCGACGTGAAGCCCACCGATACGTGGGCCCTCATGTACACGTCGGGAACGACCGGCAAACCCAAGGGCGCGATCCGCAACCACGAGGGCATGGCGTTGCTGTCGCTCATCACGGCGCTCGACATGGGTCTCACGCGCGACGACAAGGCGCTCCTCGTGATGCCGATGTGCCATGCCAACTCGCTGAACTTCGCGTGCACGTTCGCCTATATCGGCGCGACGGTCGTCGTCGACGACCGCAAGAGCTTCGACGCGGAGGCGCTGCTCGCGACGATGGCGATGCAGCACGTGACGTTCACGTCGATGGTCCCGACGCACTACATCATGGCGCTCGGGCTGCCGCCGGAGGTGAAGGCGAAGTACGACGTGAGCCGCGTGCGCAAGCTCATGATCAGCTCGGCGCCGGCACGCAGGGAGACGAAGCTCGCCATTCTCGATTACTTCAGGAACTCGCAGCTCTACGAGCTGTACGGTTCGAGCGAGGCGGGATGGGTGACGCTGCTGCGTCCCGACGAGCAGATCGATCACCTGGGCTCGGTCGGCCGCGAATGGACCGGCTCGGGACCGGTGAAGATTCTCGACGTCGAAGGCAACGAGGTCCCCGATGGCGACATCGGCGAGCTCCATTCCTGCACGCCGTACACGTTCGACGGCTACCTCGACGACCCGGTCAAGACGCGTGAGTCGATTCGCGACGACGGCTACTGCAGCGTCGGCGACATCGCGCGGCGCGACGAGCACGGCTTCATCCATCTCGTCGACCGCAAGAGCAACATGATCATCAGCGGCGGCGAGAACATCTACCCGAGCGAGATCGAGAACATCCTCGGCCGCTATCCGGGCGTGAAGGACGTCGCCGTCGTCGGGGTGCCGCACGAGAAATGGGGCGAAGCCGTGCACGCGGTAATCGTCATGCACGACGGGCAGGGCGCGGACGAGAAGGGCGTGCTCGCGTGGTGCCGCGACAAGATGGCCGGCTACAAGCGCCCGCGCGCAGTCACGTTCATGGCGGAGAGCGAAATCCCGCGCACGGCGACGGGCAAGATCCTGCACCGCGTGCTGCGCGACAGGCTGCCGCGCAAGACCTGAACCGCGCATTCGACATTCGGAGCAAGACATGGCCATCCTTCCCCCACCGATCACTGCCGACTCCGGCGCCGGTGTCATTGCGCGCATCCTGCGGGCGCGGGGCGTCGACCGGGTCTTCGGCCTCTGCGGCGGCCACATCATGCCGATGTGGATGCGCCTCGACGCCGAAGGCATCCGCATCGTCGACGTCCGCGACGAGCGCGCGGCCGTCTACATGGCGCACGCGCATGCCGACCTGACGGGCGAGCTCGGGGTCGCGCTCGTCACCGCCGGTCCCGGCGTGACGAACGCGATGACGGGCATCGCAAATGCGCACGTCGCGAAGGCATCGGTGCTGGTGCTGTCGGGGCTGCCGCCGCGTCCGCAGGAAAATCGCGGCGCGTTGCAGGACATGACGCACACCGATTTCGTTAAGCCGCTCACGCGCTACGCGCGCACCGTGCGCGAGGCGAGCCTCATCCCGCAGGAGCTCGACGAAGCGATTGCGCGCGCGTTCGGACAGGGCGGCGATCCGGGTCCCGTCTACCTCGACTTTCCCGTGGACACGCTGCGCGCCGACGTGCCGAAAGCCGTGCAGCTCGTCGAGCATTTCGTGCGCAAGCCGCGTCCGCGCATCGTTCCCGATCCGGATGCGGTGCGGCGCGCGGTCGACCTGTTGTGGTCCGCGCGTCGCGTGCTGGTGATCAGCGGACGCGGCGCACGCGGATCCGGTTCATCGCTCGTGAAGCTGCTCGACCGCCTCGGCGCGCTGTATCTCGATACCGGCGAAAGTCGCGGCCTCGTTCCCGACAATCATCCATCCGTGGTTGCGGCGATGCGGGGCGCCGTCATCGGTGACGCCGATGTCGCCGTCACGCTGGGCAGAAGGCTCGACTTCCAGCTCGCGTACGGCTCGCCCGCCGTGTTCGGAAACGCGAAGCTCCTTCGCATTGCCGATACGGCAAGCGAGCTGCGCGACAATCGGCGCGGCGCCGTGGAGATGCTCGCAACGCCCGCGCTCGCGCTGGAAGCGATCGTCGAAGCCGCCGGCGATCGAACCGCTGCGGGCGATCGCGAGTGGGCGCGAAGCGTGCGCACAACGCACGTCGAGCGCACCGCGAAGCTGCTCGATTCGATGCGCAACGCGCCACCGGGACGCGACGGCCGCATGCATCCGAACCGGCTTCTCGCAGCGCTTCGCGACGCGCTGCCCCAGGACGCCGTGATCGTTGCGGACGGGGGCGATTTCCTGAGCTTCGCGCGGGTCGGCGTACCGGCGCGCACGTATCTCGATCCCGGGTCGCTCGGCTGCATCGGCATCGGCACGCCGTTCGGGATCGCGGCCGGCCTCGCCTGTCCCGATCGCGTCGTGGCGGTATTGACCGGAGACGGCTCGTTCGGCTTCAACGCGATGGAGATCGATACGGCGGCGCGGCACGGCGTGCCGGTCCTGATCGTCGTCGCGAACAACGGGTCGTGGGCGATCGAGGTGCGCGACCAGGAGGAAACGCATGGCAGGGTCATCGGCACACGTCTGCAATACGCGGATCATGCGGCGATGGCGCGCGCCTTCGGATTGCACGGTGAGCGCGTCGAGCGCGCGGAGGCATTGCCGGCGGCCATCGAGCGCGCCCTCGCGAATCGTCCGGCCCTGCTCGACGTCGTCGTGACGCCTGAGGCCGTCTCGTCGGATGCGAAATCGGGTCTCGCGTGGGTACCCGACCTGCAGGCGATCGGCGCCTGGGACGAGGCCGAAGCGAAGTGGCGTCGCGGCGCGGAAGGTTGACCGAACGAATTGCCGCACCACGCGTGTCGGCCGTCGCTAGCGTCCCTTCCCGGAAATACGTTGGTTCTAGCGCCCGACGCCCAATGCCGTATACACGTGCTCGACCAGTTTTTTCAGGAAGTCGTCGGGCCGGTTCATGACGACGAAATGATGACACCCCGGAAAGCGCACGAATCGCTTGTCGGGCGCGACGATGCGCGCGCAATACCGCTCGGCAAGCTCGATCGGCGTCTGCTGATCGTGCGTGCCATGGAAAAAGCACATCGGAACGTCGAAGGTCGAGCCCAGCGACGGCAGGTCGATCGTGTAGCGCTCGTCGAGCAGTTGCGGGCGCGAAAACTCGCACCCCGCATCACGTCACGGACATCTTCCGCGGTGAAGTGGGGCGCGATCGCACGCAGCCGTAGCTGCAGGTCGTCGCCGTCGGCGAGCCGATCCGCCCACTCGCGCAACCGCTTCAAGCGCTCCCACTGCGTGTAAGGCGGACGTCCAAGGTCGTGAAGCGCCTGCTGCGCCTCTTCATGCCGAGAGAGCGTCGCGCGCGCTAGAAGCAACCGGTAGTTGCACGGCCGCCGCGGGCACCGACGTGCCTCCCGGCCCGCCATGCAAATAGAGGAGCAGCGGCCGCTGCGGCACACCTTCGTTCACCTGCACCCATTGCTCGATCCCGCCGATCGAAACGTACATCGATGCGCCAGTCCTTTCCTGTTCAACCGATACTCTGCGATCGCTTTTGAAAACTTGCGAAACGTTTCGCGACCGGGAATAGACACTCGTTCGACAAAGGCCCTATAGTGCGCGGGCGTCGGCTCGTTGGTCGATGAGAGGAGGCATCGCGGTGAGTGTCCATGCGCGAGCGCAGTGCAGGACCGAGGGTCCTGCGACATCGCGATGATTAACGTGCGGCGTACCGTTCGCTGGGTCGGCTTCGGTCTGCTCGGCCTAATCGTCGCGGCGGCATTGCTTGCTGCGCAGACGTGGTACGCGAAGCCGCTGTCGATCGACTGGTTCTACACACGGACGTTCATGCGCTACGCGGTCGACAACCCGGAGCTCCTGACGCAGATCCGTCTGCTCGAACCGTTCGGTATTCATCGACACAATGCGAAGCTGGCCGACGGGTCGATCGCGCACGCGAACGAGGAATTCGCGCGCCTCGAGCACGATTACGCGACGCTCCATCGTTACGACGCGAGCGGCTACACCGGCGAGGATCGCCTGTCCTACGAGATCTTCGATTACTTCGTCGGCATGGCGGTGCGGGGCAAGCCCTGGCGCTTCCACGATTACCCGGTCAATCAACTGTTCGGGATTCAAAGCGAGCTGCCGAACCTGATGACGCAGGCGCAGCAGGTCAACGACGCGACCGATGCGGAGGACTACATTGCGCGGCTCGGTCAGTTTCCGCGGCGTCTCGACCAGGTGATCGAAAGCGTCCGCTTTCGCCGAAGCCAACGGCGTGGTGCCGCCAAGGTTCGTCGTCGAGAAGGTCATCGCGCAGATCGACGACTTCGTCGCGACGGGTCCGAAGCGCAATCCGCTCACGGTGAGCTTCAAGGAAAAGCTCGCCGGGATTCCTCCGCAAAAAATGGATTCGGCGACGCGTGCCGAGCTTGCGAGCCGCGTCGAGCGCGCAGTCGAGGTAAGCGTGATCCCGGCGTACGCGAAGCTCGCCGCGTACTTCGAAACGCTGCGGCCCAGGGCGACGCGCAACGACGGCGCGTGGGCGCTACCCGACGGCGACCGCTATTACCAATACGAGGTCGAGCTCAATACCACGACGACGATGACGGCGGACGCGATCCATGCGCTGGGACTCTCCGAGGTCACGCGGATCACCGCCGAGATGGACAGGATCCTCGACGCGGCGGGCTATACCGGAGGCAGCGTCGGCGAACGCATGCGCAGGCTCGCACAATCGCCGGCGCAGCTCTATCCGGACAGCGACGCGGGCCGCGCGCAAATGCTCGCGGACTACCAGGCGATCATCGACGACATCAGCGCGGGCCTCGATCCCTATTTCGCGACGACGCCGAAGGCGAAGGTCGTGGTGAAGCCGGTGCCGGCGATAGCCGAAAAGACCGCAGCCGCGGCGTACTACGTGCCTGCAGCGCTCGACGGATCGCGTCCCGGGATCTTCTATGCGAACCTTCACGACGTCCATGCGACGCCGAAATTCGCGATGCGGACGACGGCTTATCACGAAGCGGTTCCCGGGCACCACCTGCAAGGTTCGATCGCGCAGGAGCTCCAGGGCCTGCCTATCTTCCGCAGCTTCGTTCCCTTCACCGCCTATGTCGAAGGCTGGGCGCTCTATGCGGAACGACTGGCGTGGGAAGCGGGTTACGAGAAAGATCCGCTCGACAACCTCGGAAGACTTCAGTGGGAGCTGTTCCGCTCGGTACGCCTGGTCGTGGATACAGGGCTGCACAGGAAGCGCTGGACGCGCGAGCAGGCGATCGATTACATGACGGCGACGACCGGGATGCCCGAGAACCAGGTCATCGTCGAAGTCGAGCGATACCTCGTGAATCCGGGGCAGGCGCTCGCGTACAAGGTCGGCATGATGAAGATCCTCGAGCTGCGCGAGCGTGCGAAGCGCGCGCTGGGCAGCAAGTTCGATTTTCGCGAATTCCACGACGTCGTGCTCAAGAACGGGGCGATGCCGCTCTGAATCCGCGAGCGCGTCGTCGACGATTACGTGGCGCAAAGGCAAGGGCGCTGAGATGCGAATTGGAGATGGGATGGATGTCGATCGTCGTCGCGTATTGCAATTGATCGTTGGCGCGACGTTGGACGCGATCGCGGTTCGCGCGCACGGCGCAGCAGCGCCCGTTGCAAGACAGTCGGGCGCCGACTTCGGCCACGTCTGCGCAGCGCTTACCGGTTATCCCGCGCCGTCGGCGGCCGACGCGTCGAAAATGCTCGCCGCGTTCGGCACGCCGGAACGGCGCGCGGCCCTGACGCGCCTCGCACGCGTCGTCCACGAGACGCCACCGTCGGAACTCGACACGGTGCTGCGCGCGCAGCGCCTCGACGGCCTCGCCGACGAGCTCGTCGCCGCCTGGTATTCGGGCGTCGTGACACAGGGAACGACATCACGGGTCGTTCTCTATGCCGACGCGTACATGTGGTCCGCGATGTCCTTCACGAAGGCGATGGGCCGCTGCGGCGGAATGACGAACTACTGGGCCGATCCGCCCGCCTGACGCGCGATGGACGCCGACGTCATCGTCGTGGGCGCCGGGATCTCCGGCGCCCTCGTCGCCGACCGCCTCGCGGCGAGCGGCGTCAAGGTGCTGATCCTCGAAGCCGGACCGCGCGTTCAGCGCGAACAGGCGGTCGTGCAGTTCTTCGACGCTGCAATCAAGGTGCCGGAATGCGCGTATCCGAACGCCGCGTACGCGCCGCATCCGCGGTCCGACAACCCCGACTTCTATCTGGTGCAGACGGGCCCCGACAAGTTCAAGAGCACGTACCTGCGTCAGGTCGGCGGCACGACATGGCACTGGCTCGGGACGTGCCTGCGTCTGGTCCCCGACGATTTCCGGCTTGCGACGCGTTTCGGCCGCGGCGTCGACTGGCCGGTCGACTATTCGGCGCTCGAGCCGTGGTATGGGCGCGCCGAGGAGGCGATCGGCGTCGCCGGCGATTCGAGCGCGGATCTCGGGTCGCCGCGAACCTCGCCCTATCCGATGCCGCGGATCGCGCCCAGCTACCTGGACGGTGCGATCGCAAAGGGGTTCGCGGCATCGGACCTCGACGTACGCGCGACACCGCAAGGTCGCAATTCCATTGTGCGCGACGACCGTCCGCCATGCTGCGGCAACAGTAGCTGCATCCCTGTTTGTCCGATCCAGGCGAAGTACGACGCGACCGTGCACGTGGCGCGCGCGGAGAAGGGGGGTGCACGACTCCTCGACCGATGCGTCGTGCATCGGATCGAGATCGGCCGCGACAGCAACGTCGCCGCGGTCCGATACAAGCGTCCCGACGGCGGCGAACATCGCGCGACGGCGAAGGTGTACGTCCTCGCGGCGCATGCGATCGAGATCCCGAAGCTTCTGTTGATGTCGCGCGGGCCCGATGCGCCGAACGGTGTCGCGAATTCGAGCGGACAGGTGGGCCGCAACCTGATGGACCACCCGATCCAGTTGTCGTGGGCGCTCGCCGAAACGCCGGTCTATCCGTACCGCGGACCGATGTCGACGTCGGGTGTCGAGAACACGCGCGCCGGCGACTGGCGCGCGACGCGGCCGTCGTTCCGCATCGAGATCGGCAACGACGGCTGGGCGTGGCCGACCGGCGCGCCTGCAAGCGATGCGCAAGCGCTGGCGGCGAAGGGCCTGCGTGGCGCGGCGCTGCAGAAAGCGCTGTATGAGCGCACGGCGCGGCAGATTCGTGTCGCGACATTGACCGAGCAGTTGCCCGATCCCGACAATCGCGTCACGCCCGATCCGATCGAGCGCGACGCGCTGGGATTGCCGCGACCGCGCATCGCCTACCGGATCGACGACTACACGAAGGCGGGTCTCGCCGAGGCGCGCCGAATCCACGCGCGGGCGTTCGCGCACCTGAATGCGACCGAGGTCGCGCACAACGCCGACAATGACTTCCAGGGCGCGGGACACGTGATGGGGACCGCGCGGATGGGCGGTGAGGCGAAGCACGCGGTCGTCGACGGCGACCTGCGCGCGTTCGACCACCCGAACCTGTTCATCGAGGGCAGCGCCGTGTTCCCGACCGGCGGAGCGGCTAATCCGACGCTGACGATCGCCGCGCTGGCGCTGCGTTCGGTCGATGCCATTCGCGCCACGCTGGCGGCGTAGCCCGCTCCGGCGATCCTATCGCGACGTGACGCAGTCCGCGTACGTCGTCTTTCCGCCTTCCTCGATGAACGCGGTCTTGCCCTTGTTCCAGAACACGAACGACCCGTCGCCGTTCGCGTAACGCGCACCCGATCCCGAACGCGCCTGTGGCAACGACAGCTTGCGGCCGTCGGACAGCACGAGCCTCACGCTGCTCGCCGCGCCGTTGACGAAGGTCGCGTGGACGGACTTGCCCTCGGCACATGCGAACCGCGCATCGATTACACGCGGGACCGGCGAGGTCTGTGCCGCAGCGGCAATCGCCACCCCAAACGCGGCAACGAGGTGCACGAGCCTTCCGATCATTGGGGCACGGCGACCGTCACCCTGAGAAACGTCGCCGGTATCGACGTCCGATCCTTGCGCGTGCTGCGGTTCTGGCTCTCGAACAGTGCGTTCAATTCGTCGCGCAACCGGTCGGCGCGACCGCTCTTCTCCGCGGCCTCGAATGCGTTCATCGTCGGACCGTACCAGCGGCGGAATTCGTCGACGAAAGCGGACGGCGTGCCGGGATAGTCGAACACGTACGTGTCGCGCGCGCACGACACGGCACCCGCCGGTGCTCCGGCGCTCGTGAAACGCTCGATCACGTTGTCTTCGATGCCCCATGTCATCGGGCTCACGAAACCTTCCGGCGGCGGTGGCGTATACGCGGCGCTGATGCGCAGGATCTGCGCGACGAGCGTCGGATCGTTCGGGATCCAGTTACCCATGACGATTCGCCCACCCGGCCGCGTCACGCGAATCATCTCCTTCGCCACGTCGAGCGGCTTCGGCGCGAACATCGCGCCGAAGATGCTGACGACGAGGTCGAACGTGCCGTTCGCGAGGCCTTCGAGATTGCTCGCATCGCCTTCCTGGAAGCGCAGGTTCGCAAGGCCGTGCTCGCGCGCGCGGCGGTTTCCGGCCTCGACGAGATTCCGCGAAATATCGACGCCGAGGACCTCCGCCCCGCGCTTCGCCGCCGGCAACGCGGTCGTGCCGTCGCCGCAGCCGAGATCGAGGACCTTGATGCCTTTTCCAATGCGCAGCGAATCGACGAGCGCGTCGCCGCTTTCGCGCATCGTTTCGGCGATGCGCGTGAAGTCGCCTTTTTCCCACAGTGCCTTGTTCGGGTTCATCCGTTTTCCGTCCCGCTTGCCCGCGAGGTGAGCGCCGGCGGCGGCGCGACCCGCGAATCTTCGTATCAGTCCGCCGGAATTTCAAGGGACATTCCGGCTGGCGGCCGCCGATCCGCGTACTTTAGGACCCGCTTCCGGCACGAAGACTTCGGCGCGACACGGCTTTTGTTTCGTTTGTTTCGTTGGCGACGCGACGCGTTGAATACCATTCGCTGTAAACGGGGAGGAGGGCCTTGGACAACGTCACGCACACGCTCGTCGGTGCGCTGCTCGGCGAGACGGCGGCGCGAAGCGTGCCGCCGATGGCCGACCGCGTGCAGTCCAATATCCGCCGGTCGCTCTTCATGGCGGTCATGATCCTCGGCAGCAACCTGCCCGACAGCGATCGCCTGTTCTCGTTCGGCTCCGGCGACAAGTTGCGCTATCTGCTCGAGCATCGCGGCCATACGCACACGGTTTTCGGTGCGCTGCTCGGATCCGCGCTGATGCTCGTCGCGTGCCTGCTGTGGCAGCGCTGGCGCAAGACGCCGCTGCAGGCTCGCGATCGCCAGGTACTCGTCGCGCTCGCGGTGCTTGCTCCGTTGCTGCATATCGCGATGGACGCCTGCA